>Ga0315306_10000235_pt1 | contig 26898 bp, 24 predicted proteins | sample TDP1_MG_FD_203803 | JGI IMG/M metagenome (GOLD analysis project Ga0315306, IMG submission 203803) | Freshwater sediment microbial communities from Lake Towuti, South Sulawesi, Indonesia - TDP1 | ecosystem: Environmental > Aquatic > Freshwater > Lake > Sediment | place: Indonesia: South Sulawesi... | reverse complement strand
TTTCTATGAATGATTTCTCATTTCTTCCATCTGTAGCACTTTTGTTAGAAATTTGAAGACGGAAAAGGCAACTTTCCTATCCCCTCCAAGGTTAGAGGTGGCTCCTAGGAGGCATATTCCCTCCAATCCGCGGTTTTTGGCTGATCCTAAAAGGAGCCCTGGGATTCCTAGGATCCTTCCTGCATAGAGAATCGCCCCCTTCTCCATAACTTCCACGGCAAGTTTTGAGGAGGTGGCAGCCACGTAAACCTCCCTTGAGGGACTAGGTGTGGGCACCCCATCCAGTGTAATGACGAATTTGCACCTGTAATCTATAATAAAGTCTAAAATTCTATCACACAGTTTATAATGGGCTACAATATCTTCTGGTGAAGGCTGCGCATCCCCTGTTAAGACAATGAAGTGGGGTTTTCCCGTAGAGGACCCGTAAAAACCGTAGTGAGGAACACGGCAAATACCATTCTTGCCCACGGTCACGTAGTCGGGAAAGGAAGGGGAATAAAGTTCAGCGAAGGGCTCGGCGCGGCTAAACTCAATAAGTAGACGAGCCGTGATACTCCCCACATTTCCAAAGCCTGGAAAACCCCCCACAAAAACAGGCTCCTCCAACTTGGGACGGGACAGATCACGAAGGTAAAGATCATTCATCCCCATGCACTCCTTCACACCAATCCATTATTAATCCTTCTCTACATGTAAGCATTGTTTTCTTATGATAAATAATTACTAGCAACCTCTACTTAAATAATAGGAAAGTTTTCATGTGAAAAGTTCTTTGAAACCTTTTTAGAGATTATGGTAGCGGGGGGTCGATTTGAACAACCGATCTCTGGGTCTCTCGGAGCATCCAAGCCCTTATGAGCCCAGCGGGTTAAACCTGGCTACCCCACCCCGCTTCCCTTGGGTAACTTCCCCTTTCTTACCTCAGGAGTTATCCAAAATATAAGAATAAGATTTACCTAAAAAGGTTTACTAAAGGCAAGCGCACACGGCTTCAACCAGTTTTAACAGGAAGACGCTTAAGGAGATGTCTAAATTTCTAACCTTGCAGGCTAAATGGGATTGGGAAATGTTTCATTCTTTGGCTCATATGCATTGCGAGCCAAAATTGTTTTTGGGAGAAAGTTTACGCACGAAAGTTTTTATCATAGAGAATACATTTATTTATTGGGGTCAATGGAAATAAATGCGATGCGTTAAAGATTCCTTATTTTTTAATTCAAGGGGATGGTTTAACAGAAGAGAGGTTATGCGACGCGCTAGGGAGTTGCCGTTACTTGTGTCCCTTGCCCTCCTTTTTGCATCGTCCAGCATAATTCCGTTACATGCCGCCATGAGCGCCGATTTGGAAATGTTGAGTGGCGATATTCTTATTATATACATTTCGCCGCCTGTGGAGAACCTTTCGGCGGTGTGCCATACAAATAAAATGTTTAGGATGTACTTGGCTGTGAATGAGAGTTCCCATTCGATAGTTCAGGTGCAGCCAAGGTCCCCAGGCTCCTACAACATAACAGTGGCCTTTCAGTCTCCAGTGGCTTGGGGCTTCAGCGTCGGTGTCCTGACTATTAATCCTGGTCTGTATGTTGGTTTCAGCAACGCTACGTACACTCAAAATGGTTACTTCATCGAATTTTTGTCTGGCTTTAATTTATCAAAGGAAATTAGTGAGTTTAGCATTCTTGTTAACGCATATGCCAAAGGTTCGGGAGGAGGGCTGTTTAACTTTGAACTCCCAAAATCCATCAATGCTATCTTATTCGTTGCCGCCTTTGCCCTTATCTCATATTCTAATGCATTTTTCATAATCAGCACTTACTTCAAAGATAAGGCGGAGGGCGTTTCTAGAAGGCGGTGGATAGGCTTATGTATACTAGTCCTAGTTAGCGCCTTTGCAATTTATCAAATCTATATTTTCACAACTTTTGCCCTTGGCGGTGAGTAAAAATGGGCGAGGAGAAAGAGGACGAGTTCATCAATCAATGGTGGTACAAGCGGCCTAGGATTAGGAAATTCTTCGCGCCTCTCCTGTACCTTTCTTCATGGCAGTATAGGCTTTGGAGGTTCCTGCAGAAGCCCCCTGAACAGCGTAAAAAAGCCACTGAAAAGCAGGCCGTAAAAATTAGGAAACGAATGGACTTCCCTAGGGTCACAAAGGATCAACCAGTGGGTAGAGAAGATGATTTAAACAAGATTTTGATAAGCGCCCATTACCACATCTTCCGCGATCTAGATGTCCGAAAAACTTCACCGGTTCCTCCACCCAAGGTGTTCATTCTGAAAGGTGGCTCAGGAAGCGGAAAAACCTTCTTTGCTGAGGCCTGTCAGCGGGATGTCTTCGAAGCTGGTTTAAAGTATGGAATGCTGGTACACTACGCTTCCCTGAAGCCTGAAGATGTATACACCATGTGGTATGGAAAAAGTGCCCAACAACTTGGACAGTTTTTCCAAGCCGCTTTCTACAGGCCCAGCATTGTCCTAATCGATGAGTTTCAGGCTTTTGGAAGTCGCTTCACTTCGACCACGGAGGTTGGAATGGAGGAAAAACGGGTCCAGACTGTCTTCATGGAAAAGATTGACGACCTGCAAAAGAAGAATTACCGGACGATTCTGCTCATCTCTACAAACGAGTATGAAACCATTACAGAAACCCTCCGCAGAAGGGGCCTGGTGGGAACTATAGACCTAGACGCCGGAACGAATCGTCTCATGTTGCTTGAGATAGCTAAGAGGCAGTGCGCGAAATACAAAATTCCCGTAGACCCCAACCTTATTGTTGACACGCTGGAGGATTCCCTTAGATCTCTTGGAGGAAAACAGTTAACACCAGCCGACGTTGTTAACGCCTTTGACATCGTCATGGCCGCTAGGTCTTCTCCAGTTCAAAAGAAACTAATAAGTATGGTCAAGCCAGGGGCACAAAGGGGGGAGGATATTAGGGACCTTGGAAAACTTGTCGTGGCCAACGACTTCAGGGACGCGGCTCGAAGGCTCAAGACCTACACCGCCACCGAGAAAACCACGGCTGCCAAAAGCGCCATAAATCGGATTGCCCCTAGGGAACGCTACACCGACATAGGGGGCCTCCATGGGATTAAAGATGAGGTGATAAAAGAAATAACCTTAGCTTTGGACACTAACTTGGCTGCGAAAGCTGCTTATGTGCCGCCAAAGGGTTTCATATTTTATGGTCCGCCTGGAACCGGTAAAACCCTTTTAGCCAAGGCCATAGCCGGAGAAAACGATGTCTGGTTCTACAATGTAAACGGTCCTTCCATACTTCAGGGCCATTATGGTGACCCTGAAAAGACAGTTCGAGACATCTTTGAGGACGCCCGTAAAAACGCACCAGCTATCATATTCTTTGACGAGATCGACTCCATTGCACCAAGGAGGGGGACCCATGATCCCGTTGTCGATCGGGTCGTCTCCCAACTCCTGACGGAGATAGATGGTTTCACTCCGCTAACTAATGTTGTCGTCATTGGAGCCACCAACCGACAGGAAATATTAGACCCTGCCCTTCTGGAGAGGTTCACTCGCCAATTCAATCTTACATATCCCAAAAACAGGTCGGAAAAACTGGAAATCCTGGAGGTTCATCTTCGTCGCTATAAGGATTCCCTAGAAAGGGGTATAACCTCCACCAGCATACTGGATATCTTTGAGAAAAAGGTTTTAAGCCCAAGGAAAATAGCCGACGCCATTGATGACGCCAACCGCCTGAGGGCTAAAGAACTGGAAGCCTGCCAGCAACTCTTAAGGGCTATGAAACATACACCAGATAAGGCAGAAGAGGTAAAGGTTCTCTTTAAGCCAGATATTGAAAGGCTCTTTGAAATCCTGAAGATAAGCCCCAATGACCCAGAGCTTATGGCAAAATGTGAAACTGTGGATCCGGCTACGTACCCCCTGCGGGTATACCATTTCCAGAAAGCCCTGGAAGGAATAACTGACGAGGCTGTAGAAGAGGCTCGAAGTATGCTCCAGGATACTGTAAGGCTTCAAAAGGCAGAGGTGGGGAAAACGTATGGATTAATAGCACTGGGGGAGTATGGCCAACAGGGAGGGATCGTTGGAGTCACGGAGGTCATCGTAAACCCTGAGGGTTCAGGGAGGGTGCAGGTGATAGGGAGTGAAACTGGAGAGAGCATATTTGCCAGCGCCCAAGATGCCTTTATTTACCTCAACTCCATTGCGGACTGGCGATTCAAAGACTACGATGTTTACGTTGAGTTAGTGACGCCAGCTAAGGGAATGGAGAAGCAGGTTGTTGCCCCCGGCATAACTCGGTCTCCTGTTTCGGGTCCCTCGGCTGGCCTCTCCATCGCCGTGGCCATGCTATCAGCTTTCCTAAAGGCGCCAGTTGACCCAACTATAATAATGACCGGAGCCATAACCGCCCGAGGGGAGGTTTGGCCGGTAGGTGGACTGGACTATCGTGGAATGGGAAAAATTGAGGCGGCGCTGGCCGATAGATACGCCCGCAAGGTCTTAATGCCCAAATACAACTATGACAGGTTAGGGGACTTCGATACAGAAAAAATGCTCTTGGAAAAAGGAATTAAAATAATGCCTGTGCAAGCGTTTTTGGAGGCTGCTGTTGAAACGCTACAGGGTTTTGCGTCTGAAAAAGAAATTATAGAAAGGTTAAAACTTGTGGAGGAACATTAAACATTTAACTTTTTAGACGGCGTCCTCTTCCTTTTTCTGATTCTGTTTTCACGTCTCTAATGAGTTCAACCTCCCCGAAGAGGAAAGGATTAAGAATAAACCTTAAATGAAGAGGAAGGGATTAAGAATTACTTAAGGTTAAAGGCTAAAATTGAGGGTAAATGGGGAAGGTAAATGAGTGAAGAACAACCTATAACTAAAGATGAATTATTAAAGGTAATTTTTGGAGATTATGGTGTTCCTGATCATTGTAATTTCTTCTGCGATCAACAAATGAGGTTATGGAATGCGTTATATCGTCATGCCTATCATAAAATCGTCGCCTATGATGATATTAAGAAACAGTATGAAGATTTAGAAAAAGAAAATTCTAAAATGACCAAACGCATTGAAAAACTTGAAGGCTTAGAAGATATCTTAAGGGATATAGATCATGAGTTAAACGAACTAAGAGAAACAGTTAAAGGAATGATTGAATTGGAAGAAGAATTAAGGAAAGAGAAGAAGCGAAACGTTGCGTTAATGTTAGAAAATGAAGCATTGAATAGGGAATGCGATATATTAGATAAACAATTAGTGAAAGTTATGAAGGTTTTGAAAAGCCAAGAATTAATAGATGAAATGGTTAAGGATACATATAGGATAGGGAATAAACGTTATAGACACATCACATGAGGTTAGTTTCCGAATGGATAGAAGAAGGCAAAACTCCGCTAACGTGTTGACTCGCCCTTTTCTTTTGTTGCTGTAAAAATCTCTTATTTTCTCCGCCACGTGCGGCGTGATAAACAATGCATCTACAAAGGGTGCGCCTTTTAAAACTTCTTTCATACCCGCCTCTCCTGTCTCCGCGAGACTAAGCCTATGCTTAACCAAATCCCATAGGATTTTCTTCATTTCGCCTATGGTCGCTTCAAGTCCTTTTATAGTTTCGTCATGTTTTTTAATTTCTGGCTTACATCTTGTCTAAGGCTACTCATTTCTCCCGTCCCCGTGAAGATTAAAAGCCTATGTTCGCTTTGTTGTAAAATTTGTCTAAGTCCTCCACACTGTAATCAGAATAGCCACGGTTCTAGGCTAGATTCACATCTCTAGTCTTACCAGGTGTGAAGGGAACGGGCTATCTTATCTTTGCTAGGACCCTATCTACATCCTCCAACCCCAGCTGGGCTAAAATGTCAGATTTAGGTATGCCCCTCTCGTCCCAGCCGATGGCCTTATAGTACTTTTGTCTCAACTCCTCAAATTTAACCCTGTCTGTTGCTTGACCTTTCTTAGGACCTGATGGAAGGGGCTCATAAAACCTAAGTGGATTATCATCGTCCGTAGGCGTGCTCCATTTTATATCTGGTCCGCCAAGGAGGAGGGCGGCCCTCTGGATGTGTAGAATCCTCCGACCCGTGGTAGAGTTCCATTCCTCCGTTGTGATGTTCCAGCCCGTGACAGCTTCCACAAATGTCCATCGCACGGCTTCCCCTGGCCCATTCATTGAGCACGTAACCGCTGAGTCTAGGAAGGCCATGCCCAGCTCTCCTCCCACCTCTTCCTCCTTCACCAGGGAGGCGACGGATGTGTGGTCGCCCGCCTGGACGGAGCATGCGTAGGCTATGGGCTGAATCCACCCTTCTAAGCCGCTTCTCATTCCGTGGGCGCCGATGGCCACACCCTTCTCCTGCACCGCGTATTTTGTCACATCAACTCCTTTCATTTTCGAAATTTTCAGGGCAGCCCTGTAGGTTCCCTCGGCAAGCACATCGCCAATGCCCTCCCTTCTTGCGATTATGTGAACAAGGGCCGCAAAGGCCTTGGCGTCGCCCCAGTTCAGCTCCATCCCTAAATCCTCCTTGGTTAGGATGCCCCTCTGGTAGAGCTCGGCTGCGAAACCCAAGACATTTCCTCCCTGTATGCCACAAAGTCCCAGGTCATCGATGGCAGACATAACATAGACATTGCCTTCAGGTTGGAAGATTCCGAGGTTGGTCCCCGCGTAAGCCTGATTTTCATAGTCAGGGTTGTCGGTTATGGCGCCCTTAAACGGGCCCGTTCTAACGGCGGAGACCTTTAGGCAGGTCAGGGGACACCAGTAGCAACCCCAATATCGCTTCACCCAAACCCTCCGCTCAAACTTGTCCACGCCAAAATCCCTCTCGTCGTGCCACTCCTCCTGCCAGTTCCTAACAGGCTCGGAGCTGGTTCCCGCACCCGTCTCGTAACCTCCTGCGCCGGTCCCCCAACGCCTACTGCCATCACGGGTGAGTAATCTCTTAGTTTCGATGTTCATCAGGGTCTTCACCTTTTCTATGTTCTTCACTTCAGGTAGCGGCCCAGTGCCCTTAACGACGATGGCCTTTAGGTTCTTCGATCCCATGACGGCACCGTAGCCGCCGTAGCCAGCAGCGCGGGTCCACTTCTGCATCACGGCTGCTGGCCGAGCCTTGTTTTCCCCTGCTGGACCGATGTATAGGATTCCCGGCTCCCTCCACTCTCCGTGGAGCGGATACTTCCTTCTAAGACCCTCTCGAACTTCTTTAGTTAAGAGACGGACAGTTTGTTTACCATCCTTCCCCCATACTTGCTGGGCATCCCTTAACTCAGCCTCATCGTCCTTGATGAAAAGGTAAACGGGGATACTCGCCCTTCCCTTAACGATTACGCCATCGTACCCTGCGCATTTAAGTTCAACCGGAAAATCGCCCCCAACCGTGGAGCCAATAATGCCATTACTCTGCGGAGACTTCCCCGTAATGCAGACTCGGCCCCCAGGATAGTAGCCGGTGAGGGGACCTATCAAGACTAAGAGGATGTTCTCAGGACCGAGGGGGTCCACGGACTCCCATCTCTCACCCAGTTGATCCCAGAGGATTTTCACCCCTAGGCCCCTTCCACCAAAATATTGCCTAAGGACCTCCTCATCCATGGATATGTCTCGTAGCTTCCCAGATGAAAGGTCTGTTTCAAGGAATTTTCCTGCATATCCATACGTCACTTTAGGTCAACTCCTCCCCCTTTTCACCGTACATAGTGATACTCAACTCCTTGGCAACCTCCTCGGGAAGGCGGGCGTAGAGCTTATAGTTGGGTGACGGGGACTTGGGCACTAGGCGTAGGACATCGTATCCAGCTTCCGTGCAGACCTTCACGCACTCGGGATCACCCCAACACAAGTCACAGATTAGAACATGCTTCTCCCTTGGATGGCGGTGGGGAACCCGACCCGGACACGCCCTGATACAAGCACCGCAGCCTGTGCAGAGTTCTTTGTTGACAACCACAGCCTCCGTTCTTTTGTCAATTGAAATGGCACCCTTAATTGGGCAGGCATTTACGCATGGGTAATCGTCGCACTGGCAACAGAGATGGGGAAAATCTGTACCCGGCACCAAGGCGAAGACCCTTACGCGGGATGCCTCCGGCCAGATCCTTCCCTCATGGTGTAGAGAACATGCTACTTCACACATCCTACATCCGCTACAACGGACGTAGTCCCTCATAATCCAGACTGGCATAGGAGTGACCATGACGCTATCCTCCATTCTTAAGGTACTTTAAAAAGTTAAAATAAAGCTTGCCCTGAAAATCTGGCGTAGTGGGTGGGAAGCTTGACTATTTCTCCATCGCCCCCCACTAAGGGAGGTAAGAAAACAACCTCATCGCCTTCCTGGATGATTGTGTTGAAGTTCTGTTCCCTTCCGTTCAAGAGAATTCTGAGGTATCCCGGGCTAATCCTTAAACTTTCCGCGTGAAGTTCAGCCTGGCTTAAATCATGCTCTTGTAGGACGCGGACTGCAACATCTCTAAGGGTGGTCTTCTCCTCAACCTCTAAGAATAACTCTGTTCCAATTTTGAGGGCCAAATAACCCAGAAATCTAATCTTTACTTTTATTTTCATCCTCTCTAACAAACCTCCTTTTAAAGGAGACATTTTAATTAGAAGGTTGATTCAATTTCTCCTTGGCTCTTCCTGTCAAGTTTCCAAAAGTCCTCTATCTCGTAAACGTTATCGTCTGTGTCTGTGATCACTATCCTGTTGCCCATTACTATGATGCTCATCCTTCCCCTCGTCCTAAACTTCCTGGGTCCGCGGTCAGTAAGCGTTTCCCACTCAAACTCGTCACCGCTGGTCTCGAGCCCCTCAATCTTCACTATTTTTGGGATAAAGTATATCTTATCCAGGAGACTTTCAAGGCTTTTTCGAGATTGGGAGTCCAGTTTTCTGGCGTCTTTAATCATGCAGATTTCCACTCCCTGGGCGTCCCTCAATATGACGAACTCAGGGAGAGATACGGGAAAGGGTCTGACAGGTATAACGCCCGTATAGGTCTTGTCTCCGACAGTCAGTCTTAGCGCGTTCCCTGTTTCGTTGAACCCGATCTTTAAATCCTTCGGGTCCACAAGGTTTAGTGTCTTTAGAAAATCTATCAGGGGCAAGCTCTCACCCTTATGGTAGCGCCGCTATTTCCTGCTCCTTTGCGAACTGGGCGTTGTAGAGTTGACTATAGAGACCACCTGTCTTCATCAACTCGTCATGCGTGCCCACCTCAACTATTTTCCCCTGATCAACAACGATAATTCTGTCAGCCCTCTGTAGCGTGGAAAGCCTGTGGGCAATAATGATGGTAGTTCTCCCTTTGGCCAGGTTCTCCATGGCTTCGTGGATCTGCCTCTCCGCTAAGGTGTCCACCGAGGATGTTGCCTCATCCAATATAAGTATCTTCGGTTCGGTTAGGATGGTCCTGGCTATAGCGACTCTCTGCCTCTCACCGCCTGAGAGCCTCCAACCCCTGTCCCCAACATTTGTATCATACGCGATTGTGAAATTCATGGCGAAATCGTGGGCATTAGCAGCCTTTGCAGCTGCCATGATCTCCTCGGGTTGCGCGTCCTGCTTACCATAGGCTATGTTATACGCGATGGACCCGTAGAACAGTAAGGCATCTTGGAGAACCACACCTATCTGGGACCTTAGACAATAAAGCTTGATCTTCCTTAGGTCGACGCCGTCTATGGCAACACTTCCTTCAGTGGGGTCGTAGAAGCGTGTTAGTAACTTTGTAAGTGTGGTTTTCCCGGAGCCGCTGGGTCCGACCACGCCGATGTTTTCGCCAGGCCTGATATCGATATTAATCTTGCTTACAACAGGGATGTACGGGTCGTAGCCAAAGCTCACATCTTTAAACGCGATGCCCCCATGGAAGTCGAAGGCGACAGCGTCCGGGGCTTCCTTAATTTCAGGTTCTACCTCCATCACCTCCAAGACCCGCTCGCCTGAAGTAATTGCCTGTTGAAGGGGCTGAAATAGGTTACTTATGTTCTGAATTGGTCCGTAAAACATCCACATGTAGCTTACAAAGGCTACGAGTGAACCAGCGCTTAATTCGCCACTTACGACCTCCTGTCCTCCGACCCACCATACAATAACAGCGCCGGTGGACATGGCAAAGCCGAGTAACGGGAAGAACTTAAGATGAAGCACGGTAGAACTAATATTAGCCTTAACTAAATCCTCCATCTTCCCCATGAGCCGTTTAACTTCAAATCTCTCCTGCACAAACGATTTGACGACGATGGCGCCAGGTATAGTATCCCATAACAGTGAGCTTACGTCGGCCCATTTTCTCCAGGTCTTATGATAAACTTTGCGGGATCTGTTACGAAAGAGGGGAATGCCTACGAGGATCAATGGTACGGGCAACAGGGCGAATAGGGCTAAGTAAAAGTTCATCGTAAACACCGTTACCCCTATGCCCATGATAAGCAATGAGCTAGTGATTAGTGTCTGTACGCCCCATGTGAGAAACCATTGGACGCGCCCAGTGTCATCTAAAACTCTTGACATTATACGTCCTGAGCTGACCCGATCATAGAAGCCTATTGACAACATTTGGAGGTGCTCGTACAGGCGCACCCTCATGTCGTATATAACCCTCTGGCCAAGATAGTTAAGAATGTAGTTTTGGGCAACACCAAGTACTGTGTTAGCCGCATATACACCCAAAAGGGCCAGCGTTGCAAAGGGAAGTAGGTCCAAATTCCTATTCATAAAAACATTGTCTATTAATGTTCTCATCAGCTGGGGTGGAACTAGGCTAAGGCCAGTGATCACTAAAGAAAGAATTAGAGTCAAGGCTGTGTAGTGCCAGTAGGGTTTCAGATAGCCCAGCAACCACCTGGCGGCCTTACTCCTTCCAACCTTTCTTTTCCCAAGCAGATAGCTATCCCATTCATTGAGGTTTATTCCCTCAGCCCTCACCTCCTTTTTAGCGAGGGCGTCTATCAATCTTGCTGCTTTACGGAAGGCTTCCACGTTTGTGCGGGAGAAACGTATTATGCCCTTGGGGCCTTCAGGTGTCTCAACCACGAGTTCCGCGTTTCCCACATAGTCCTTGGCTATGGCGGATTGAATATTGTTCAAAGGAACATGAAGAACATGTTTCGTCTCCAGATTTACGGTCGCAACCCTTTCCGCGGTTATGACAAGCCAACGCTCGCCGAAACGTCCTTCCTCATCAACGTCACTTAACGCAAAGTAAATGATAGCTTCGCCTTGGTTCATAAGGGGCTTTATGGCATCCATGACCCCTTGAGGCAGTTCCCTTGATTCCTCTTCTTTCCCCACTTTCGTCACCACAGAATGGATGGAACGGACTGAAAATTATCGATTGTTATGCGGATAACCTCTTCGAGGCTCAGAGTCATAGTCTGAAACTTAACAATTTTCCCAAGTTTAGGAGACTGTTGCGGTTGCGAATGTTCACTTATTGACGTAGGCCCAGCCAACCTTAAATTCAAGCCATGTAACCGACTTTGATATAAACGTTTCTAGTAAAAAGGGACCAAAAAGTTAATGAAAATTCTTAAAGTCTATCTCTTGAGCCTTGGGGCCATGGCTATGGCTGTTTGAGTTCGCAGAACCCCTTTAAGGGCGTGGATGGCGTCTATGAGTTTCCCCAGCATGTCTATGTTAACAAACTCGGCATAGATGATTACGTCATATTGCCCAGTGACGGCGTGGGCCATCCTAACGCCTTCAATTTTCAACGCATTTTCAGCTACTTCCCACAGTTTTCCAGGCTCTGTGTTAACGAAGATATAGGCCTGCATCACATACACCCTCTTAGATAAAAGGGAAGGGAACGGGTTAAAAGCTTTTTCAATCGTGCAGAAAATTGAGGCCTTAAATCTAAGGTTTTATAGGATTCCTGTAAGCTTTAGGGCAATAATGGTGATTAAGAAGTATATGGCGGCAGCGATGAGGCTTGCCCAAGCCGTATCAGTTATCTTTTTCTCGGTCTTGGTCTTCAGTTATAACCCACCCACCCTTCTCTCCCAAGTTTAGGTTTTGGAGAAGTTATTCCTATAGTTTATGTAACCGTTTAAACATCACCTGAGGTGACACCGCGATGGCGCAGATTCAGGTGAAGCTTCAGCCAATTTAGACTAAGTAATAATATTATTGTGATCTTCTTCAAGCTTTCCCCTTGTCTTCATGAGAACCATTGGGATAGGTTTTTCAGGTGCTTTACGGCACCCGGCGGCCCTAACTTAATGTAAAGATCTTCAGCCCAAGTGTACGTCTTAGGTCTCGAACCTAGGAAGATTAGGTGTGTTGGCCATAGGAGGCCTGCTGCATATGGTAGGTCCGTGTATCTTAGGCAGTTGAGCATTTCAATGGCTGGACCCGTTCCATCAGGGTTTGAAGCCGCATTCTGTGTTGGCGGGGGATCGTGCAGTATAACGGCTGCCAAGTCTTCTTTGAGCAGGGCGGCGTATAGAGCTATGGCAGCCACTTCTCCACTGCCCATGAGGGCCATTCTACTCTTGTCGACCCATTTTAGGGAGGTTAAGGCTTCTAAAGCTCGAATAGCGTCGTAAACTCTCATGCTTGCAATCGTTCTGCCGGTTAGCATGGCCGCCCTCCGGATGAACCATTGTATGCCCTGAGCCCAAGATGCCTCGCCTATGCCCCGCACCTCCACGAATGCCCTAGCCCATGAGCGGTTGAGACTGGCTGTGAGGTCATCACCGAAGTATATGTTCCTAGCATTCCTGGCCAAGAACACTAAGACGGGTATGGGTTCAGGCGCATCTATAGGTTTTAGAACGTGCATGTGTAATCGCCAGCCTTCTTCAGGCGTGTAGCCTGCCCTATAGCCGAGCCAGTCTCCAGACTCTTGGACGAGTTCAACCTCAACGTTTAAATTGCAGGGTTCGCTTGGGGAGGCGGTGAAGGTCTTCTCGAGAAGCGTCTTGATGAGCTGACGTTTATAACTCTCAAGATCCTTCGGTGTGTTTATGTTGGGTGTTTCATCTCGCTTGATGAACCATTCCTGAACCGTTGTAACCTTCTCATCTGCGGGGATGCCGCTGGTGAAAACCCTTAGGGCCTCGAGGGGCTCCTGGGTCTCATCTATGTCGCCGACATCCTCAAGCTGAACATTAACGCCCTTAAGGTGTTTAAGGAACCATTGAAATATCATACGTCTAGACTTCTCATGATAGGAGTGCCCCCCAGGGGTCTCTACTAGGGTTATGTTCTCTGGGACGCCCATAGTCTCATAGAGCCTCTTGAGCTTATGGTAGATTAGCCTTACGGAGTCTATGTCGAATATCCAGTCTCTTACAGCCGACGCTAGTAGTAGGGGCCTCGGTGCTATTAGGGCGCCTACATCCGTGAGGTCCCACATGCGGTTGTTTATCCAGAACATGCAGTCACAGTGTCCCTCTATGGTACGCTTGCAAACATGAGAGGCTATGGTTGCTGTTCCACACACCGGTGCGGCAACCTTAACCCTGTCGTCCACGGCGGCTGTATACCAGCTCATGGCTCCCCCGCCCGATATGCCTGTAACCCCCATCCGGTCGGGGTGAACCTCCCTTCTGGACTGGAGGAGATCTATGGCCCTCACGGCGTTCCAGACTTCAACTCCAGCCGGGGTATAGCCAAGACTGTACCAGTGGAATAAACCGTAATGGTAAGTGCCGTGGTGGTGTCCAAGGATTTCGCCCTTTTGGATGGTTTCGATCACCAATGTTACGAAGCCTAGCTGAGCGAATTTGCGGGCATGGGCTTGATAGTGGTGCTTCTGGTTTTGGGAGTGACCGCAAAGGTATAAGACAGCCGGGGCGGGCCTATTGGCGTTCCTTGGAATGTAAAGGTTTCCTGTAACATACAGTTTTGGAAGGCTCTCGAAGTACAGTTTCTCAATTTTATAGTTGCTGCGCTCCAGAATCCCTGTGGATTTGGCTTCAATGGGTGGGCGTTCCTCAGCGTCCATGTACCCTGCTAGACCGAGCATGTCGATGAACGCTCTCCATCTTTCATGTCTCGTCTCAACCCATTGTTCCGGGCTCTTAACGTCACTTAGAGAGTTCCCAGTTATCTTGCGAGCCTCTCCGCACAGATAGCTGAAAATGTTCATAGATGAAGCCTCCCAGAGAAATGTTTACTCAACCGCATATAAGGTTAAGTGTTCTCACCAGCTCTCCCTGCTTCTTTTCTTTTTTATCTCCTTGCGAGTGGAGCTAGGTGAGTAGATTACTATGGATGGCTGAAGATGCTCTTAGTCAAGCAGGGATCAGCCTTAGAAGAGATTGGCTTAGGAAGGGACGATAAAGTAGTCACCATTTTGTCCGTTTAACTTGGTTGCGCCACGCAACGTTTAAGTATATACGGATAGTATAATTATATTTTAGGTATAAATGTGGTTATTCGGGCGACCCTGAGAAGATGGGGCAACTCCTATGGTGTTATAATTCCCAAAGATGTGGCCCTAAAGGAGGGCCTAAGGGAAAATGATGAAGTTGAAGTTACTGTAAAGAAGGCTGTTGACATCCAGAGTCTCTTCGGAAAGTACAAGCTTTATGATGCCCAAAAGGTTAAGGATGAACTCAGGGAAGGTTGGGGCTGATGCCCTACTTCTAAGACACATACGCGGTGTTGGAGTACCTCAGCGGGAATAGAAAATATTCAAGCTATTTTGATGAGGATTACGGCTTCCTCACAATCCTCAACCTCATGGAAATCTACTATGCACTATTAAAGCAGCACGGCGAGGCGGCGGCTGAGGAGGGATACTCCGCCTCTTCCCAGTTTGTCTACGAATTTGACGATGACGACGTTAAGGAGGCCATGAAACTTCGCCTTAACCTCCAAAATAGGAGATTAAACGTTTCCTGCACCGACGCCCTCGGATACCACCTCTCCATGAAGCTTAAAGTCAAGTTCCTTACAGGAGACCTCATCTTCAAAGGATTAGAAAACGTGGAATATGTCCAATAAAGGGTGCTAACCAAAGAACGTAGCAATAACTCTTTAAACGTAAGGGAGAGTTTTCTTTTGTGGTGAAGATGGCCCAAGAGATAAGCGAAATCAGGAGGAAACTTGCAAGGGTCAGGGAGGAGCTGACCAGGATAGAGTATCGAGTTGCACAGGTTGAGCTTGAGCTGGCGAAGCCGTCGATGGAGGAAAGGGTCGATGCCCTTGAGAAGGAGATGAGAAGCGAGTACCCGGACTTAAGGTTCGATAGGGATCTGCTTGAACTCATTGGGACGTTACCGTATAATCCGGTCGAAAAGGACAAGGAGATCCTTAGGGAAGCCGTTTTTGAAAGGTTCGGCTGATTCGATGCGGGTCTTCGTCGACCAAAATATTTATCACGGAAATAAAAGGCACTTCACGGCAGTTGAAGATGGAATGGAATTTCTAACGCCAGAGGAATTCTTAAAGAAGTAACAATGTTTCGCCCCTTAAGGCGCATCAGGGAATCACTATACCAGATGTGCCCGATATTTTAGAAAATTTTCATTTTCCTCGGCTTTTTCTCTTTAGTAGGCACTTGTTTATTCCGTTTATCATGGCTTCGACGCTGGCCATGACGATGTCCTCCCGGGCCGCCCTGGCTGAGACCACGTTCCCGTCCCTGTCCTCAACCTTAATTATCACCTCGGCCACGGCGTCGGAGCCTCCGGTTAGGGCGTCCAGGCGGTACTCCTTCAACCTAACGTTTACCAGGCTGTCTGTGAGCCTCTGTATGGCCCTCATGGCCGCGTCCACGGGGCCCACCCCCGTCTCGGCGGCCACGTACTCCTTCCCCTCCAGGACCAACTTCACGGAGGCCGTGGGAATAACCTTAATTCCCGTCACCACGGCCAAGTCCGCCAAGTCCACGATTTTCTCCTCTTGAACTACTTCTCCCATGACAGCCCTAGTGATGGCAAAAAGATCCGCGTCGGTCACGGTTTTGCCCTTGTCCCCCAAGTCCTTGACCCGTTGAACGATTTCCTTCAGTTGCTCCTCGCTGGGGTGAATCCCTGTCTCCTCCAGCTCCGCCCTTATGCCGTGGGCGCCAGCCAGTTTTCCAGCCACCAGCCTCCTTTTCCTCCCCACCAGCTCCGGCGCAATGGGCTCGAAGGTTAGGGGCACCACCGTTACCCCCCGCGTGTGGATGCCAGACTCGTGGGCGAAGGCGTTCTCGCCTACAATGGCCTTATTGGGCTGGATTCTTATCCCCGTTAGTCTGGAAACCAGCTGCGAGGTTCTGTAGATTTGCTCCGTCTGTATCCCCGTTTTTCGGTTAAGGATTAAGTGAAGGGCCATCACCACCTCCTCCAGGGCCGCGTTTCCAGCCCTCTCGCCCAAGCCGTTTACGGCCACATGGACCTGGGCGGCTCCACCCTCCACTCCAGCCAAGGAGTTGGCCACGGCCATGCCGAAGTCGTTGTGGCAGTGGACGCTGATGGGAACCTTCATCACACCTTTTACGTCTTCAATGAGTTTTTTCATGGTGGAAGGGGTCATAACACCAACGGTGTCTGGGATGTTTATGCGATCTGCCCTTGCCTCTTCGGCCGCTTTACAAATTTGCTTTAGGAAGGTTAGGTCGGTTCGGGTGGCGTCCATGGGGGAAAATTCGCACAGGAAACCATGGTCCTTAATGTATTCAACGGATTTAACGGCTGTGGCCAAAACCTGGTCAGGCTCCATTCCTAAGGCGTGCTTCATCTGCACCTCCGATGTGGATATGAAGGTGTGGATGGAGTTGACTTCACACTCTATGGCCGCGTCTATGTCCTCCTTGAGGGTGCGGGTGAGGGCGCAGATCTCAGCCCTTAAACCCGCCTTGGCTATGTCCTTAACGGCTTTCCTCTCCCCTTTGGATGTTCTGGGAAATCCAGCCTCTATCATGTCCACGCCCAACTTGTCCAGTTGATGGGCGATCTCCAACTTATCCTCCGGAGTTAGAGCCACTCCGGGGGTTTGTTCTCCATCCCTAAGGGTAGTGTCAAAGATGTTAACATAATCTGCTCCCTTAGACTTCAACTCTTCATGCCTCCAAACTAAATTCTTTAAACGTCTCGTTTTGCACGGCTAATTTCCCCCTGCCACTTCCGCTATGGCTTCAGCCATCTCCAGCGTTTTCGCGCTTCCACCTAAGTCCGGAACAGTCATTCCCTCACGTAAGGTTGTGACCACGGCTTCCTCTGCGGCCGAGGCCGCAGCCAAGTATCTGGGCTCCCCATATTGCTCACTTAACCAATCGAGCATCATCTTGGCGGCGAGGATCATGGAACACGGATTAGCCGTGTGTTTTCCAACCCTGGTTGGGGCTGACCCGTGGACAGGCTCAAAGACGGCGAAGTTTTCGCCTATGTTGGCTCCTGGGGCCATGCCTAGCCCTCCCACGAGTTGGGCCGCCTCGTCTGAAAGGATGTCGCCGAACATGTTGGTTGTAACTATCACATCATACTTCTCAGGCTCCTTGATGAGGCGCATGGCGGCGGCATCCACGTACTGCTCGTCAAAGGCTATATCCGGATAAAGCTGGGCTGCTTCCCTGCAGACCTTGGCGAAGAGGCCGCAGGTTACCCTCATGACGTTTGCCTTATGGACCGCTGTGACCCGCCTCTTCTTGTTTCTCCTCCTAGCCATCTCGAAGGCCTTCTTGGCTATCCTTTCGCAACTCCTCCTCGTTATGATCCGCAGGGCAATGGTGGTGTCGTCTAGGGCGAATTCTAGGCCCCTGTAAACGTCCTCCGTGTTCTCCCTGGCGAAGACGAAGTCTATGTCATCCCTTAGGCATGGCACGGAGGGATAGGACTTCACGGGCCGAACGTTGGCATACAGGTCGAACATGATCCTGAGCTTCACGATGACATCGGCTGCCGTTTCGCCCACGGGCCCCTTCAGGCAAGCATGGGAATTCCTTATGGTCTCTATGGTTTCTTGGGGTAAGGCTACGCCTCTCTTTGCCAAGCATCCGTCGCCTGCCTCCACCTCAACTATCTTTAAGCCTAGACCAAATCTTTTTTGAACGGCGTCTAAAACCTTCAGCGTTGCCTCTGTCAATTCGGGTCCGATGCCGTCTCCGGGAATAAGGGCTATCTGATAACTTTTCACTTAGACCCCAACTTTTTCCTTAAGTGTTCGATTAGGCCGCCGTCATTGAGCGTTTCTAAAATAAATTCTGGTAACTGTGTTGCATGGAGAGTTAATTTTTTCGTCTGATTTCTAACTTCCCCTGCCCTTAAGTCCACTGTCAGCTCATCGCCTTCCTCAACCTTGCTTGAAACCCCTGGGCACTCAAGCACCGGCAAACCAATGTTTATGGCATTCCTAAAGAATATGCGGGCAAAGGACTCAGCGAGCACACACTTAACGCCAGCGTGCTTAAGCGCCAGGGGCGCCTCCTCCCGACTGGAACCACATCCAAAGTTTTTTCCACCCGCAAGTATAGTTCCTCCCCGAACCCTCCCAGAGAAGGTCGGATCCAAGCCCTCCATGGCATGTTTGGCCAGCTCCTCTGGATTAAGCGTAAGAACTAGATACCTTCCCGGAAGAATAACGTCGGTGTTAACGTTATCCCCAAACTTTATCACTTTTCCAGACAGCATCTCTTAAGCCTCCAAGGACCGCGGGTCAGTGATTTTACCCCTCACGGCTGAAGCTGCAACTGTCGCAGGAGAAGCCAAGTATACGTAGGCCTCTGGGCTTCCCATTCTTCCGATGAAGTTCCTGTTTGAGGAGGTTATGCAAACCTCTCCTGGCGCTAGGAGTCCCAGGTGTCCGCCTAGGCATGGTCCACATGTGGGGTTGCAAACAAAGGCGCCGGCTTCAATGAAGATTTCCATGAGGCCCTCCTTTAACGCTTGGAAATATATCTCCTGAGAGGCTGGAGTTACAAGCATTCGCACCCCATCCCTCACTTTCTTCCCCTTTAGAAGCCTCGCCGCCAATCTGAGATCCTCCAAGCGCCCGTTGGTGCAGGACCCAACAAAGGCCTGATCTATCTCTACTTCCCCTATTTCTGAAATTGGCTTGACGTTGTCTACGGAGTGGGGGCAGGCCACTTGGGGCTCCATGTCCTTAACGTCGAAATTCAAAACCCTTTCATAGGAGGACCCGGGATCGCTTTTTACAGGGTTGAACGGTTTTTCAGTTCTCTCCTTAACGTAACGTAAAGTTGTTTCGTCGGGTTCTATGATGCCTATTTTTGCTCCCATCTCCACGGCCATGTTGCAGAGGGTCATCCGCCCATCTATGCTCATGTTCCGTATGGTGGAACCGGTGAACTCCAGCCCCTCGTATATGGCTCCGTCAGCCTTGACCTCGCCAATTATGTTTAGGATGAGGTCCTTCGGCGTGACAAAATCTTGAAATCTCCCAGCCACGTCTATCTTGATGGTCCCTGGCACCTTAAACCAGAGCTTACCGGTGGCAAAGACGCTAGCCATGTCAGTGGCTCCTATCCCCGTGGCGAAGGTTCCAAAGGCGCCGTAGGTGCAGGTGTGGGAGTCTGTGCCAACAATGAGGTTTCCTGGTCTAACGTGGCCCTTCTCGGGCATGGCTTGGTGGCATACCCCGCCCCGGCCGATGTCATAGAAGTTTTTTATACCCTGTTCCTTCGCAAATTCCCTCATGATCTTCTGCAACTCCGCTGCCCTCACAGAGCTGGCCGGAACCAGGTGGTCTAATACGATAACTATGCGCTGGCTGTCCCAGACCTTTTCAACCCCGATTTCCCGAAATGATTTAACAGTTAAGGGCCCCGTTAGGTCATGGACCATAGCCATGTCGATCTTGGCTTCCACTATTTCCCCTGGTGTAACCTCCTTCTTGCCTGAGGCACTGGCCAAAATTTTTTCAGTTATATTCATAGTTCACCCATCCTTTAGTTGGTTACTTTTCGATTCCTGCGGTTTTCCGTATGAATTTGCCCACTTTTTCGATCTGGTGTTCCTCAATTTCCTTCATGAGGGCGTCCAAGGTTTCCTTCTTCTCTATCCATTCCTTGGCAAATTGGCCGCTCTGAACGTACTTCACCGCCTTCCTCATGTTTTCCTTCACGTGGGCGTCAATGACCTTGGGTCCGACTGTTAAGCCGCCATATTTAGCCGTGTCCGAAACCGCTCTGAGCATTCCCACGAAGCCGCTTCGGTAGATCAGGTCCATTATCAGTTTTGCCTCATTGCAGGCCTCAAAGTAGGCGAGCTCCGGCTGATAACCTGCTTCGACTAGGACCTCAAAGCCGTTCTTGATGAGTTCGATGAGACCGCCCACCAGCACCGTCTGTTCCCCGATGAGGTCGCTCTCGGTTTCCTCCCTAAAGGTGGTCTCTAGAACCCCTGCCCTGGTGCATCCCAAGGCTTTGGCCATGGCCAAGGCAATCTCCTTCGCCCGACCTGAAGGGTTCTGGTAAACCGCAACTAGGGCTGGCACTCCAAAGTTGTCAAGGTAGGTTTCCCTAAGCCTGGGTCCAGGAGCCTTGGGGGCAACCATTACGACATCCACATCAGGAGGTGGGATTATCTGCTTGAAGTGGATGTTGAAGCCGTGGGAGAAGCCTATGGCCTTCCCCTTTGTCATACGGTTTTCTACCTGATCCCTGTAGACGGCGGGCTGCACCAAGTCGGGTATGAGCATGTGGACTATGTCGCCCCTCTTTGCTGCTTCTGGGATTGGATAAACTTGAAAACCGTCCTTTTTGGCCATGTTCCAGGAGTTGCCTCCGGGCCTTAGGCCAACTATGACGTTTAAGCCCGTGTCCCTCAGGTTTTGGGCCTGGGCTCTTCCCTGGCTGCCGTAGCCGATAACGGCTATGGTCTTCCCCTTTATGGGTTCTAAACCCACGTCCGCGTCGTAGTAGACCTTAACCATTTAGGTTTTCACCTCTTTACTCCTCAATTTTTACCGATTTCTTTCCCCTTGAAAGGGCTGTTATGCCCGTTCTCGCCATCTCCCTTACCCCGAAGGGCTTCATCAAATCCAAGAAGGCATTTATCTTATCTGAGTCGCCTGTGATCTCCACCATCATCGTCTCAGGGGAAACGTCGACCACCCGAGCCCTGAAAATGTTAGCGTAGTTGATGATGTCTGATCGGGCCCTTGCATCGGAGGTGTGAACCTTAACGAGGGCCATCTCCCTGCTAACGATGCTGGCGGGGTCCAGCCTGCTCACCTTAACCACGTCAATTAACTTGTTTAGCTGTTTGATTACCTGCTCAATGACCTTCTCGTCTCCGTTGACGGTGATGGTCATCCTGGCCAGGTCTCCCTGCTCTGTGGGGCCCACGGTGATGCTTTCTATGTTGAATCCCCTGCGTCTGAACATGTTTGCGACGCTGTAGAGGACGCCAGGCTTGTGTTCCACGATGGCCGCTATTATGTGGGATTCTTCCTTCGCCATAATCATCACTCCCAAATCATGTCTTTGAGACCACTACCGACTGGAACCATGGGAAAAACGTTCTCCTCCGGAGAGATCGGGACGTCGATGACGGTGGTAACTTCGCTTTCGATCGCCTTTTTAACAGTCTCTGAGAACTCGCTGAGGGATTCCACCCGGAAGCCCTGGGCCCCGTAGGCCTCGGCCAATTTGACGAAGTTGGGGACGCCCTTCAACTCCGTGGCGGAATACCTCCTGTTATAGAAGAGCCTCTGCCACTGGGCAACCATCCCAAGCATGGAATTGTTCAGAACGATAACCGTGACCGGAATGTCCTCTAGAACTGAGGTGGCGAGGTCCTGCTCGGTCATAATGAAACTTCCGTCTCCGGCTATGTCCACAACCGGCCTGTCGGGGCAGGCAACCTTGGCCCCAAGGGATGCTGGAAAGCCGAAGCCCATGGTCCCCAGTCCCCCCGAGCTGATGAAGGTTCTAGGTCTATACGCCTTAAAGTGGAGGGCTGCCCACATCTGGTTCTGTCCCACCTCGGTGGTTACGATGGCTTCCTCGGGCAAAACTTTCCGAAGCTCCTCCAACAGTTGCGGGGGCTTTAGCTCCCCCGTATTGTTATTTACTCCGCCTTGAAGCTGTTCCTTCAGCTCTTGCACCCTCTTTAACCACGGGGAGCCTTCCCTCTTCTTTATTTGTTGAGTCAGGGATTGATGTATAGCGTCTAAAGCCTTTTTTGCGTCAGCCACCATGGGTAGGTCAACCTTAGCGTTTTTCCCAATCTCCGCCGAGTCAATGTCCACATGGATGATCTTTGCGTCGGGGCAGAACATATCCAGTCTACCGGTGGTCCTGTCCGAAAACCTCAAGCCAACAACCAGCAGAACGTCCGCCTCCAATATTAGCTTGTTTGCCGCGATGGTTCCATGCATCCCGACCATTCCGAGGGATAGGGGATGGTTTTCTGGGAAGCAACTCTTCCCCATGAGGGAGGTTGCCACCGGCGCCATCAGGAGCTCGGCCAGCTTAAAAAGCTCAGGGGACGCGTTAGAGAGGATAACCCCTCCGCCAGCCAAAATTACCGGCCTTTCCGCCTGGATCAGCATCTCAGCCGACTTCTTCACCTGAAGCGGATGGGGGTCGTACTTGGGCTTGTAGCCGCGGATCTCGATGTTGTCTGTAAACTTCATTTCGGCGGTCTCCGTCTGTACATCCTTGGGTAGGTCGATTAGGACTGGTCCAGGCCTGCCTGTGGTGGCTATGTAGAAGGCGGTCTTCACCGTTCTGGGAATGTCTGAAGCCCTCTTAACTTGAAAGTTGTGCTTCGTGATTGGCGTGGTTATTCCCACAATATCCGCCTCCTGGAAGGCGTCCTTTCCTATCATGGGCCTGGGAACCTGACCCGTAAAGGCGACGACTGGCGATGAGTCCATGTAGGCGTTGGCGATCCCTGTTACCAGATTTGTAGCCCCGGGGCCTGAGGTAGCCATGCAAACTCCTGGGCGCCCGCTGGCCCGGGCGTAGCCGTCGGCTGCGTGGGCGGCACACTGCTCATGGTGGGCGAGGATGTGCCTTATCCCCGAGTCGTAGAGGACGTCATATGCGGGCAATATGGCTCCTCCAGGTATGCCGAAGATCACGTTCACGTTCTGCTGTTTCAGGGCCTCCACGAGGGCTTGGGCCCCCGACATCTTAACCACTCATCTGCACCTCCCCTTCAGATAATGTACCATAACTACTACTTGTTTCACGCTTGAAGTTCGTGTCAAAATCCTGCTCGAACCCATCCGCGGGATTTCCCGTAGTAAATAACGAGAAATCCTTTCTATACGAGGAAGCGATCCCTCATGTTTCCACCCGCGGAACGGAATTCCCCCTATCATAATACGTTTCACCTTAAAAACCTTTTGCTTCAAGAACCCTTATCCACTGCGTTCTTCCGTTGCTGAGTTATCAATGCCCGACTTATTGCCCTGTTTGTTGTAGTCGGTCATTAGGACGTTCATGCCGCTGAGCATGGCTTCGATGCTGGCCATCACTATGTCCCCTCGGACCCCCATGGCCGTGGCCGTCCTGTCCCCCCTCCGGAGGCGGACATGCACCTCCACCACGGCATCCGTACCGCCGGTGATGGCCTCCACGTGATACTGCTCCAACTGTATGGGTTCCACGGCTGAGACGGCCCTCCTCACGGCGTTCATGGCGGCGTCCACGGGACCTATGCCTGTGGCTGCCTCCGTGAGTAATTTGCCATTAAGGTTGAGCCTCACCGACGCCGTGGGAGTGGCCCTGTTCCCCGTGACAACGGTTAACTCCTCAAGCCTTATGGGACGGGCTTGGGGTAGACCCATGACGGCTTCCGCGATGGCCTGGAGGTCGGCGTCGGTGACCTTCTTGCCCTTATCCCCAAGGGTTTTCACCCGTTGGAAGGTCTCCCTAAGCTGTTCATCGGTTGGGTGTAGCCCCATGGCGTTCAGGGTTGCCCTAATGCCGTGGGTGCCCGCGTGCTTGCCAGCTATTATGCGCCGGGTGACCCCCACCAACTCAGGTGAGATGGACTCATATGTGGAAGGGTGGGCTAATATGGCGTGGGTATGGATACCAGACTCATGGGCGAAGGCGTTGTCCCCCACAACGGCTTTGTTGGGCTGAACAGGGACTCCAGTTAATCGGGCCACCAGCCTAGACGTACTATACAGAAGCTCAGTTTTTATGGAAGTTTCCACTCCATAGATTAGCTTCAGGGCCACGACAATTTCTTCAAGGGCGGCGTTCCCAGCCCTTTCTCCTAAGCCATTAATGGTGGCGTGAACCTGATTGGCGCCAGCCCTGAGGGCTGTAACGGAGTTGGCCACGGCCATGCCGAAGTCGTCGTGGCAGTGGACGCTGATGGGGATGTTGGCAAATTTTTCCCTCAACTTTGAGAAAAATTCGTAGGTTTTTTCAGGGGTTAAAACTCCAACGGTGTCGCAGGGGCATATCCTGTCCGCGCCGACGGAAATCCCTGTGGCAAAGAATTTTGCAAGGAAATCGAGGTCGCTCCTGGTGGCGTCCTCTGATGAAAGTTCGACGATGAGGCCGTGGTCTTTGGCGTATTGGGTGCAGTCCTCCGTGATCTTTAAGACCTCTTCTCTGGTTTTCTTTAGTTTATACTGGAGGTGGAGGTCCGAGGTGGGAATCACCAGGTGTATGCTGTCCACCTCACCTTTTAGTGCGGCGTCAATGTCCCCCCTCACTCCTCTCGCAAAGCTGCATATTTCTGCCCCAAGCCCCTCCCTGGCGATGCGCCTTATCGCCTCCATCTCCCCCTCAGAGACCACAGCGAAGCCAGCCTCAATGACGTCTACGCCGAGCTCGTCTAGGCGCTTGGCTATTCTGAGTTTGTTTTCGGGGGTTAGGGAGACTCCGGGGGTCTGTTCACCGTCGCGGAGGGTGGTGTCAAAAATGCGAACCTTTTCAGGGAAACCCTTAGATTTGGCGATCCCCCATATTCCATTCCTCAACGAGCTTCTATTGAAGTGGGCGTTAAATATAAAACTTGCGGTTGGTGGACAGCTCCGTATACTACATCCCAGGGCGCGTGGGCTATCTGGAGATTTTGGTGGCTTCGATTGCGATGGACTGGGGGACCCTGTAATGCTTCTTCATGGGAGGATGGACTCTAACTCCTTCCTCCATGGGCTGAGGCTCGTCGAACCTCGTGATGACTAATCCGTGTTTGGTCAGCGCGTTCACGTAGTCTGAAAGGGTTCTGTGAAAACCTGTCGTCACAAAACTTGATGGCAGTCGATCGTGTTTCCACTCGAAGGTATAGCTATGCCTCCGAAAATAGTCATCAATCCAGTAGTATAGGTGCTCCTTCGATCCGTCTTCACGGGTGTGTGTCTCCCATCCGCTCACTACTTTCCCATCTAAAACTCGAAACGCTGTGAAGCAAGGATGCTCCATCAAAACGACAAATCTCCCCCCTGTCTTCAGGATGCGAGACGCCTCAGACATGACCCCTTCGTAGTCCTGTATGTCCATCAACGCCATGTAGCAGAAGGCGACATCAAAGCTCTCAGATTCGAGCATGTTCAGATTCGCTGCATCAGCAACAAAGTACTTGACTCCCAGAGGATTTCTCTCTTCCTCCTCCACCGCTCCCCTGATCAGACCTTCACTAATGTCGATACCTGTAACCTCCGCACCCGCCCTCGCGAAAATTCTTGAGCAGTAGCCCTCACCACAGCCGATATCGAGCACCTTCTTTCCTTCAACATTTCCAATCATCCGCTTTAATGCCGGGCCGTTTAAATATTCCGAGTAGTAATTCTTGCCGCTTCGGACGAATTTGATCCAACTCTCAGCAGCCTCATTCCACTGCCTCCTGATAACCTCATCAGACTTCATTCGATCCGCTCCGTGTGCGCTATTTCTTCTTTCGATATACCGCTATTTCATGGGCTTCTAAAATCTCTTATCATCATTGATTGCGCTTTTTGATCATTTTCACCATCAAATGCAAATCTAACCTTAATTTCAGCCCTTCCTAAAATATATATTCACGGGGGTTCCGTTTTTCGTCCCTTTTCATTGCCTCCCGATACAGGTCGGCTTCCATGTGCCAGATTATGTCCTCATCTCCAGGCTTCTTTTTCCTAGGCCTCCGCCTCTTGTTTTTCTTCTCCATGACATCCATGCGTTAGTTCCCTCCTTTTCCAACCCACATGGATATAGTCTTTTGGGGAATATAAATATACGTGGTAGGGGCATTAAATATAAAACTTACATTCTCATTGATTAATGTAAGCTGTGCCTGTTGAGGGTTAACCCTTGAGAAGCGATGTGATAAAGTATGGGATGGAGAGGGCTCCCCACCGAGCCCTATTAAAGGCTTTAGGGGTCACTGACAAGGACCTGGATAAGCCCTTCATAGCGGTAGTTAACAGCTTCACCTCCGTGGTTCCAGGCCACATCCACTTGAAGCAAATTGCCGAAGCCGTTGAAGCAGGAGTATCCTCTGCAGGAGGGATGCCCTTCGAGTTTAACACCATCGCCGTCTGTGACGGCTTAGCCATGGCCCACGAGGGGATGAAGTATTCCCTGCCCTCCCGGGAGGTTATTGCCGACTCCATTGAGATCATGGTTCAAGCCCACCGATTCGATGGTATGGTTCTGATCCCAAACTGCGACAAGGTGACCCCGGGCATGCTCATGGCCGCGGCAAGGCTTAACCTGCCCTCCATAGTGGTGACGGGAGGAGCCATGCTCTCTGGTGTCCTCCACGGAAAGAGGGTCGGTTATGCTTCTGTTTTTGAGGGTGTTGGAAAGGTTGTTGCGGGGCAAATGAGCGAAGAGGAGTTGAGGGAGTTGGAGGGCGCCGCTTGCCCAGGTTGCGGATCTTGCAACGGCATGTTCACCGCCAACACCATGGCCTGCGTAACCGAGGCCATGGGAATGAGCCTGCCGGGCTGCGCCACCGCCCTGGCCGTCAGCGCCCTAAAGCTGAGAATCGCCAAGGAGAGCGGAGAAAGGGTCGTTGAACTCGTAAAGGAAGGCTTGAAACCCCTAG
>Ga0315306_10000232_pt1 | contig 27172 bp, 21 predicted proteins | sample TDP1_MG_FD_203803 | JGI IMG/M metagenome (GOLD analysis project Ga0315306, IMG submission 203803) | Freshwater sediment microbial communities from Lake Towuti, South Sulawesi, Indonesia - TDP1 | ecosystem: Environmental > Aquatic > Freshwater > Lake > Sediment | place: Indonesia: South Sulawesi... | reverse complement strand
TGTGCACCTACCCGAGTTGGGGAAGATATTACCACACCGACTTTTCCAACAAGCTCGCTGAATTGCCGAAGTTCTGGCAGTTGATCGTAATGTTGGAACAGTGCCACTCCGGCGGGTTCAATGCCTCTATTCTGGCCAAGAGCCCGGCTGATGCGACCAGCGTGGCCTCGGCGGCAACGGAATTCCAAAATTCTTACGTCACAGCAGACGGCAACTGGGACCCGTTTGCCCGGGACTGGATTGCAGCCCAGAGCGGCCAAACCCCGTTTGGTGGTGCCCTTCTATACAATCCTGACACAGACGGTGACGGCATGATCCAGGCCGAGGAGGCGTTCCAGTACGCTTTTACCGTGCGGGATTTGCGCGACAGCCCGAATTTCAGTGAGAGCTCGGCGGCGGGCGGAGATATTGCCCTGGGCCAGCAATATCTGGTCTGGTGGTGGTGGTGCCGGATCTGGTACGAAGAACTTGAACCCTACCGCATCAAGCTGCCGCCACCAGAGTATTATCGGCGGCTGAACAAGATCCGACCGGAGCTGGCTAGAATGACGGCGGGTCTTGATAAGACGTCGGACGCGCTGCTGAAGGAGACTCAGGCGAGTGTCAAAGCGCTGGTGAAGAAGGCGTTCGAGAGGTAATGTAGCAACCGGTTCAAATGTTAGACAATGGGGTCCGATATTCCGACACGTTTCATCAGTGCTTCTTCATGCGACTCCATCGATGTTGCTGGCTTTTGATTCTCGAGGCTGTTGGCGAAGTCTATGTTGAAGAGGAAGCAGAAGGCGTTGATTGTCCAGATTCTAAGAGGCCAGCTGAACAGCATGAGGAGCGAAACAGGCTCCATGAAGTGGAAGGTCCAGAGACCCTCCCACCTTCCCATATACTCCATGCTAAGGCCGAATGCCAAGCTAACGATCATCAACAGGACGTTCCATTTCAATGGATGCTTGTACGTGTAATAGAGACTTGCCAGTATCAACATTGAGTATACCAGAACCAGCACCCAGTTGAAAAGACCTGTGTACCCTTGGAACAGTGCTACGGCAAGGACGAGAGTGGTGGAGAGGAGGGCCGGGACAGTTCTCAGAGGCTTCAGGTCTGGTATGTTCGGCAAGCGAACCCTCATTGTGGTCTTGGTCACGGTCAACAGGAGTATGGTGAAGAGGCTCCAACCGGAAACGGTGAGAGGTGAGGGAACAGCATTATCGAAGTAGGTCAGGGTCCCAACGGAAGTGTGGGCATACTCGTCTATAGCAGCTACGGAGGTGGCTACAGCAATCAAAGAAAGAAGATTCTTCGTTCGCATTCCGATAGATACCCAAGCGTCAATTACTGAGGTGCCAACCAAACCGATGAGGAAGAAGATGGGTGTTAGAGCGTAATATCCTCCCAACCAGAATGACGCAAAATTGGCTAGGATGACAACGCTAATCATTGCCATGCTTGCTGAGTTGATTACCATGCTCACTTCGGTTTCCATCAGGAGATAAATGACAGTACCGGCTAGGCAGATAATCCCCGCGTACTGAAACATGCCGGCATAAGGAAGCTCTGACCACAGAGAGAATGGCTCTTGCGGGATCTGAACGTTCAATAACACGAAGAACAAGGTGCATAGAACAAGGCCTGAAAATGCAAGGACCAATGCCAAGAGAATGTTTGACCGCATGATGTCTAGGGTCCTCCTACCAGGTTTTTCAGATATTCCATAATCCGCTTGTCGTCCTGCTCTGTCCACCTACTCCCGCGATACCCACCTCTAACAAGCGCACCTAGGATGTCTGCCAGAATATAGTTGAATGTCCTCTCAACCTCTGGGGTCAAGTCTCTGAAGACTGGGAGCGTGGCTAGGCCGAAGAGCACGAAATCTGCGGACAGATCAAAGAAGTTCTGCATTCCTGGCAGTAGAAGAGAGGCCTCAACGAGTCCTTCGTAGAGGGTTGTGACGATGGGTTCAGGCTTCTCCCACTTTCCGTCTTTCTTGTTTGGGTAGGGAAGGGAAGCGATGTCGAAGGTCACCCTCGCGTCGCCTAAGCCTTCTCCGTGGGCCTTCTTGATGTGTGCAACGGTGAACGGATCATATCCCATGAGCTGACAGGCAACAGCATCCGCAGCGACGACATCATTGGACGCTATCACCGTCTCAAAATTGACTGGACTGCATGAAAGAGGCCCGTATGCCTCGCCTCCGATTGTACCATCGATCAAGGTCAGGTTAGGAGTAAACGCCTTGTTTACTTCAAACACGACGTCTTCGATCCCAAATCGGTGGAATTTCGCTTTGTTCTCCTCGGGAAACGTGCCGTACATGTTCTTCATAGCTAGAGTCACATTTGTGAGGAGGTGCGTCTTCATTGCGGGAACAGAGATTATGACATCTGCGTCAACAATCTTTTTCGACACAGGAACAATGCCGATGGCGCTACCCTGGCCGAAATTGAAGCGAACCATATCTGTCTGCGCAAGGTTGAGAAGAGGGACATTCGTTTCTTCTGTCCATTTCTTCCAGCCTTCCGCATCAGCCACAGGGTCAAACTCCGTCCAGATCATGTCAGAATCAACTACAGTTGGTTGTGCGCCTACCTCTTGGATCATCTTGACAATCTCGTCCACAACCTCAAGACTTGTGTATGAACCAAGCTTGTGAGGATTCCCGCCGCAGATGTTGGCTTTTATCAGGACGCTGTCTCCCTGCTTCACAAAACTCTTGACTCCCCCCAAGGCTTCAATAGCGCTTCGGGTGATCTCTCGCGGCGAAGACCCTCTTCGGACAGCAAACTTGGTTGCTGGCTTCTCCTTCCGGCTTTTGACATCCTTGTAGGACACTACCCTTAGTAGGAAAGAACCAACATCCAAGCGGAGAGCAAGAAGATACCCCAGGAAATGCCATAGAGGATAGATGAGGAGCATTAGGACAGCCAGAGATAGGTCAACATCGGATTTCGCGATTCCCGTGATGTTTGTGTGGAACATCCATATTGATCCAGGTGTTGGAGGTAGGGGCCACGCGAGAACATCTAGATAAAGGAGGGCACTACCGCCCATGAAGAAGCCCAAAGATGTGACACCCATCATCACCCCGGCAACAGTCAGGCTCCATCTAAGCCGCCTCGAAAGATAGTACACAATCATTCCAAGCAGGAACAGCGCTGGAGGATCGATAAAATAACTCAAACCAAACGCCCCACGTGTGAACAAGATGCTAATGCGCATCTAGTCTATATAAGACTAGTCGCTCATCCAGGCAATGAACCAGGATTCAATCCAATGAGCTGTCCACAAGTCGTCCGATAGCCTTCACTACAAGCGCATACGCTCTGTTCTATCCATCAGTTGATCATATGCTACTTAGCGCGCCCGCGGTTGGATGTCTATTCTTTGATGATGGGCGGTTTCTTCCACTCCTCCAGCAGTTTTTCCGGCCAGCGAAGATTCTGCAGCCAGGCCTCGGCTTTGTCATCAAGTTTTCTTTCTTGAGGCTGTGGTGGGATCAGCTCCTTGGGAATGTGCAGAACAGGAGGACGAGAGTCCTCATCCCATCTGAAGAACTCGTAGCCATCGGCGTCGATGTAGATGAACACCCCTTCGTGGACTTTCGTGTATTGCCCTTTATCGTCCTTAACCCAGTGGAGATAGTTGCGATCACTGACCCAGGCGGGATGGTTGATCAGAACGAAGTCAGGGCCTTCTATCGTCTTCCCCAACTCGTCTTGGACGTCCTCCTTCGAGAAGACGCCTGTCAAATGGGTGTGGCCGTACACGATGTGGATCCTCTCGACAGGTTGGATTTTCTTCAAAGAATCTTTCCACCACCCATGGAAGCCAGCGAATGCCTTCTTTCTCCTGTAGCGGTGAGAGCGAGCGAGCAAGAGGTTCCATGTCGGCCGCGCGACGGAAATGATGACGCGAGGAGGCGCTAAGAGACTCAAAACGGCTGCCGCGCCAAGAGTGAGATTCGCAAGCCAAGGTGAGAGAGTGATCCAGCCGGGTATAGTGGCGATGGCGAAGCCAAGTGCGATGAGCCATGCGGGAACAAGAAGCCAGGCGAATAGCCCGAAGGCCTCCGCGCCGTCTCTCAAGTAGGACATGATCTGCCAAGGCATGTTTCTGTAGATCCAGCTGAATTGGTGACCGTGTAGGAATAGGTAGTGGTTGTCTCCCAGCTTCAGGGGTATTGTCTGGTTGGATCTCGGCTCACCCTCTGTCCGGGGCTCGGGGTATGCGTCGCGTATGATTTGCACTGGAGATTTTCCGAAGGGATAGCGGCCTTCTACTTGCTTCATGGCGAAGTCGTGGTTTCCGATCAGGTAGATTTTCTCACACTTCAGTGCGAGGAGAGCGTTGAAGATCGATCGCGTGGAGAGCTCGGAGGCGCGCTCGCTGGCGTCCCAAAGCTCTAGGATATCGCCGTTCAAGATGAGCTTGCTGGGAGCCACGAGCTTTCTTGTTGTCTTGGTCCTGCTGGGAGCGATGCCGAGATCTACTTGTTTTTCTCGTTCCTCTTCGAGTTCTTTGAGCCACTCAAGGAACTTCTGGAGGCTTTCGGGACGATGTGAGACTGTGTTCTTGAAGAAGAAAAGCCTCTTGCCTGCCGCGAGACCGAGATGGGTGTCGGAGACCACGATCAGGCTCTTCATGTCTTGACTGCCAGTCATCGATGCGATGTCTGGATTCTCCATATATAAGTGTGCCAAGAACGCTGCAGAAAATTGAAGCTAGCCTGTGTGCGCCAGAGTAGACTACTTTCGATCAATCGTGCCTCCTCGCTTTGGGTAATGCTTATTTTGAGGCACCGACACATTCTAGAGCAAGGTTCTTGTTGGGGCAATTCGGCCTTTACAGAATCTCTGAATGACGCTATAATGGGCCTGGGAGTGTTGAAGGAGGCACCATCATGGGTCGCAAACAGAAGTTAAGCATACCCCCTGGTTTCTCACCGGATCAGACCCCGGGTTTTGTGGACCAAGTGAAGGCTGAGTTGTCGCTACCGCCCAGCTCAGAGCTCAAGCTGCTGAGTCTGCGGACCAATTCCCACGGCGAGCGGGTGATAGAGTACACCTACTCCCGGTCGGTCAAGCTGGAGGGGTCGGAGTACGCCGCGGCCAGCGGCGTCGTGGTGGACGTGCCCAGCAGGGTCTCGCTGCGTTTTGACAGGGACGGCGAGTTGGTCGCCTCCCAGCTAAGCGAGGTTGGTGAGGGTCACCTCAACGCCATCAAGAAGCAGGTCCGCAACCTGGTGGCCAACGGCCAGATCTACTTCAGCAAGCCGGGCGAGGAGATAGATGTCAATTCTCTGATAGCCGAACACAAACCCTACTACACCACCCATGATCAGGATGGCAATCTGCGGATCAAGCGCGCCTTTGTAGACAGCAAGGGAATCGGCCAAGCCAGAAGGGATCCTCATGCCCACGAATGACACTGTAAACTTCTACACCAACGATCCTGCTGCCCGGGGGGCAAAAAGGGCGATCCAGGTGCCTGTGCCTCTCCCCAGCAGGCCGGGCTTCGATATCCAGGGATGGATAGGGAGGGGTGGCCTGCACCCTCCGGAGACGCCCGAGTTCGACGCTGGCCAGCTCTACGTTGCCCTGACGCGCGCCGTGAAGGCATGGGAGGCCTTCTTCGCGCGGGACTTCGACGTCTGGCAGATGACCGGCGGCTCTCTACAGGTGATACCCCGCGCTGGCCGAGGCCTCGACGCTTACTATGACCGCCGGAGCCTGCGGTTCTTCTATGACACCAACCCGCACACCGGCGAGACGGTCTACACCTGCGAGAGCCTGGAGGTAGCCAGCCACGAGACGGGCCACGCCATCCTGGACGAATACCATCCGGAGTACTGGGACTCGCTGCTGCCCGAGACGGCGGCTTTTCACGAGGCTTTCAGCGACTGCTCGGCCATCCTCACTACCCTGGCTGAGCCCAGCGTCCGCGCCGCCATGCTCAAGCAGACCAAGGGCAACCTGAAGAGAAGCAACCTGGTCTCGCTGTTGGCGGAGCAGATGGGCCGCGCCCTCCATGACACCCTTGGGCGAGAGGTGTCTTACCGCTCCTCCCTGCGCAATGCCGTCAACCGCTTCAAGTATCAGCGGCCGGAGACCCTGCCCTGGAGGGCGCCCATCTCAAAGCTCAGCTCCGAATCTCATAACTTCTCCCGCATCTTCACCGGAGCCTTCTACGACCTGCTGGCGGCCATTTATGGCCAGCTTCGGGCTGGCGGCCGGGGCGCCGACGGGGCCCTGGTCAAAACGCGAGACGACGCCGGCAAGCTGCTGGCGCGCGGGGTAGAGCTGGCACCGGCCGGCGAAGCAACCTTCAAGGTCATCGCCATCGCCATGCTCAAGGCCGATGTCCAAGACTTCAACGGCCAGTACCACCAGGCCCTACACGACATCTTCGTCAAGCGCCGCATCCTGACCGCGGGGGAGGCGGATGTCGTTCGGGGCCTGGTCAAGCCCAGCGAGATGCTGGTCCGCTCCGGCGGCGGCAAGGGCATCCAGCCCCTGAAGCCGATGCGGCGCCGGCGAGGTATCGCCGAACCTTCCGCCGAGAGGATTCAATCTGAACTGGGGCTGCCGGAAGAAGCCAAGCTTAAGCTGCAGAGAAGCTACACCGGGACGGGCAAGAAGCGCGTGATCCAGCTCACGCACAGCCGTGAGGTGGTGCTGAAAGGGCCAGAATACGGCCGGGCGAGCGGCGCGGTGGTCGAACTCCGGGGCGGAGTATCCGTGCACCTTACGTCCCGGGGCATGGTGGCCGCTTCACATTACCGCGAGCCGGAGGTCGAGGAGGTGACGTCCATCCAAGACCACGTCAAGAGGCTAGTGGCCAGGAAGCGGATCTACTTTACCGAGCCCGGCAAAACTCTGCACGTCGAGCACCTGATGGACATCAAGAAGCCGTACTACACCGCGCGGGATGAAGCGGGCAAGCTACGCATCAAGCGCGCCTTCATCGCCTGAGCCGCGTCGATCGATCGGTCGTGCCCTATCTTCTAGAAGATTCGACACTCTTATATAGAATGTGGACACATAGAGATGTGATTCAAGCGTCCAGTCGACGATCGATCGAGGCGACAAGAATGGACATCAAAAAAGTTTTCAGAAAATATGAAGAACAACTGATGCGGCTACCCAATGTCACTGGTGTCGGAATTGGAGAAAAAGAAGGAAAGGAGGTAATCATAGTCTTTGTAACACGCAAAGTCCCTGAATCCGATTTGCGCCCTCAGGACGTGGTTCCCAAGACCTTGGATGGTTTCGAAACGGATGTGAAAGTTCAGATTGTTGTTGGCAAACGACCAAAGAATAGGTGATAGCCGTGTGACGTTTCAAGACGCATCGATCGATAGACGAATAGTTGAGTAAAAGGAGGTGATAAGCCGTGAAAGAAAAGAAACCTGTGGAGGAAAGGAAACCTGAAAACGTGGGTGTTAGCAATCCCTACGCTCTTGCTGAAGTGATGTTGAAGCGAGGAGTTGCATGGAGCCGAGTGGATGATCCGCGAAAACTGTTGGAGGAGGCCCTCGGTATGAGTTACGAGAAACTCTTCGACCCCAAATACGGTTCGCCACTTTACGCGGGTCTGAGGTACCAACCGAAAACCATGACTATGGAACGCGCCGCGATTCCCCCAACGGCAAAGGGTGCACAGAGAGCACTGGTTGACGTCGGGGAGACGACGGTATGGGTGGATCCAGGGGATTACTTCGAGGAAGGTGCGGAGGCAACGGATCCAATCCAAGGGGGATTGGGAGACTGCTACTTCATCGCGGCGCTTTCTTCGGTTGCTTGGGCCCGCACATACGTTGTCGCTCAAAGGACTCGGGCTACAGATGCCAGTGGCAACTTTGTAGATATGATCGAATTCTATAAGGTCGGCAAGTCGGAAAAAGTGGAGGTCACCGAACTTCTCCCCTTGAATTCTCCTGGCAATACATTCATCTATGCTCGTTCAAGCGATCCAGGGGAAATCTGGCCGGCTGTCTACGAAAAAGCCTATGCAAAGTGGCGCACCAACGATCCCGGCGACAAGCCAAACTATTTGCCACTCGCTGGCGGTGACCCCGTTGGTGCAACAGCCCAAATCACCGGTCTGATCCCTTACTACTACTGGACCTTAGCACTTTCTGCAAGTCAGATCTGGTCGAATATCAGGAGTAATTGTACAAGCCGCAAGACCTTCAACCCCATTGTTGCTTGGACCTACCCCTCTGGAGACGCTTCGCCAGACAAAGTCAACTACTCCGATGCCAATCTGGTTGCAAACCACGCATACTCGATTCTCGGCTGGCAGTATGCTAACAACCAGATGTACATTGTCTTGCGTAACCCATGGGGATGGAAGGAGGCGACCCTGAACGTGGACGGCGGCAGTTGGATAGCCTGGGACACCCCGTATTATGGTGGGCCTGGCTTCTGGCGAGTCATCAACATGGCTACCCCTGACGGGATCTTTGCGCTCAGAGTTGACACCTTCAAGAAGTACTTTGCAGGGTTCGGATTTGTGAAATAATCCATCCGCCGAAGTCGGGGCAAAGGCCCCTGGCATCCCCTCTTTTTTGGATCGGTCCTCGCTTGGTATGAGAAACGATATCCACAATAGAGAACCATCTAGACGGTCACATGCCATGCTCCCAAGACTACCACGATCGCTAGCGAAGAACTCAAGAGATAACCCCCTACCAGGCCAACAACCATGCGGGGTAAGGGGCCATGCATTGGATTTGAACCACGGTATCTGCATGCATTGTACGTCCATGCGGTGTAGAACGTGATCGATCGGTCGAATTGAGCTATGCCTCAAGGGAAATCCAAACCATGAAATCTTTTCACATTTCTGCATGCGATAACGAAAACGCATGTGTAAACGGGGGCCGTTGGCAGAAGAACCTGATCGATCGATCGGCAAGGGCTAAGGGCTGCATATATATTCACGCGGAACGCGTCTTCGACGAGAAACGGGACGAATTCTACAAGAAAATGGGACACACATCTACGAATGATGTGCCCTTCTTTGAGAAGAAACTCTAGAGAACGACGGCGACTCTGATTGCAGTGATCGATCAATGATATGATCGCTGTGTCTTGTTGGTGGCCTTGATCTTCGCCCCCTGTTCGGCTTGATTCCGCTGTTTCTTTGACGGCGCGTTGTCCCGATCGATGGATTGGGAATATTCTCTTGGTTACCGACTGAATAACTCTATATTCTGCGGCTAAGCTCTGCGGAGGCGATCGATCCAGCGCTCGAGACCGCAGACAATCTCAATTTCAGTCAAGACATGTTCCCCTTCGATTAGTTGCTAGGCTCACCAGCTTTCTTCAGCCGCAGACTGGCATTCGCATAGATATTGTAGACCAACCCAAGTGGGTTACCTTGCTCCAGTAGCTTCAGCCGTGCTCCACGCACTGCGTCTCCAATCGTCATGCCTCCGGCTAAGAAGCGGCGTAGACACTCTTCGGCGAAGGCGGCTGCCAGCTCTTCGAAGATCGTTATCTCTGTTCCGATTACGCCGGCTGCGTTGCAGGTGATCACGAATTTCTCGACGAACTGCAGCGCTAGTTCCGGCTCTGAGGCTGTCGTGTGGCAGCCGTTGATGAATATCAGGGGCTGGGGATATTCCCAGTAGATGCCGTAGGGGTCTAGGTTGTCAGGGGTGATTCCCTTCTCATCTTTAGCCCCGACTTTGATGTAGGGGGTGTTCCTTCTGACTCCACCGTGGCAGTAGAAGTAGACCATGTGTGGTTTCGTTGATTTGAGTTTCGTAAAGGTTTCTGAACGTGTGTCTGCGAGGTTCCAGATTGTCCCTGGCCTGAGTGATCTCAGAGCTTGTTGATGCAGCGGCCATCCGTTGAAGGATGGAAACACTGACACGGTGACCTCGGGAACATCCCGGTATAACATTTCATGGTTGATTTCTGATCTGCTTCCCAAGGGGTTCCCTATTGAGTGGCGGAATCCCCAGAAGCCGCTGGGGCAGACCACTGCGAGATTCCCCCGACTTGGGCAGTTTCCCTTGAAACAGCTTGTCTCTTCCAGGGGCCGCCGACCTTGTAGGGCTCTGAGGAAGGATGGACACAGTTGGTAGTCCTCGCGGTTCAGGTTTGTGTCCAGGGGATAGTCGTAGATCATTGCTGGCGGGAATAGGTGGGAAGCCTCGATCTTGTCCTTGATGGCGAATTCCACGGTAGTGGGCTTCAGAACCATCCTCTTCAGCTTCTCAACCTCTGGGCGTGGACCGGCGATTTGTACGGTGAGTTTCGACCAGAAACGATACCCGTGGATAGCGAAGCTGATCAGATCGTCCTTGAGCTGGTGTAGGTCATAGCCTCGTTCATAGCGATAGCTCTTGTCTTCTCTCCAGGGTTCCTCGTCCCCCCACGAGGCCCGGCGTAGCGCGCCTCGAACGTGTTTGACTACGGTTTCTAGGTCCCCGGCGTCAAAACACGCGTCGCTCTTATAGTCTTGTTCCCCGAACAAGCGAAGACAATGAGTGCCGTCGCCGTTGTCGTTGAGCATCACGCTCAGCGTTTGGGGCTCCATGCGAACAAGATAGTTCGGGTTCAGCGTCTTGCTCATCGTGTATTCGATAGTGGATTGAGACGCCGGAACGTCAGAACGCACTCGCTTGCTTGCAACGCGTGCCTGGATTAACCGCGACTGAATCAGGATGTGTTCATAGTAGATATTGCAGCGCAAACGGAATACACCCTCTTTGTTTGGGGTGCGCACGAGGAAAAACAGGCGCCGATCCAAAAGATCAGAGATTGAGCGCACGCTTTCTGGACGCTCGACCTGACGCACAACCCTTACCTTCCCGTCATGCATTATCTGGATCTCGCCCACGTCGCCGCCCGGCGTGATCTCGATTTCATCCTCAAAGGCAAAGAGGACCACATTCAACCGCGCTTCCGAGGGCGAGAACTCGACCATCAATGGGTCCGGCTTTGCCTCGATCGACCCGGGCACCGGCGGTCCTACCTCGAACCAGAAGTAGTAAGGCTGTCCGGGAGCCAAAGGAATGAACGGGTCGAGCGGCTCACCGGCCCGAGTCTGGGACGAGAAGCCTGTCTTGACAATACGTTCTTCTCGTGGTGGAGGTGGTGGTGGGGGTCCCCTCGGCGTGCGGCGGCTGTAGGTGAGGGCGATACCAGCCCCGGCGATGCCAACCGCGATCAAGATGAGCAGCTCCGGAGGCGCGCCTGGGCCCCCTGCCAGCTGAACCTCAATGGTCTGAAGGTTGTTGTCCTCCCGCCACTCGAGGATCTCGTTTTCTGGGTCCACTGCCACCTCGAAGAGATGGCTCCGACCTCGGAGCTCGTCGCGGATCTCCAGCCTGATCGTGACTTCGGCGGTGTCGCCGGGGCGAAGTTCATCTATGGTGGCACTACCTGCCCAGCCGCGAGCCGCGGCCCGTACCACGATTCCTCGAGCAGTATCGTTGCCAGCGTTCTCCACCTCGGCAGCGATCACCAGCCTTCGGCCTTCTTCGACAATTTCCGAGCCCACCCGAAGCAAAAGAAGGTCCGGGCGGAGCTCAGGCGGTCGCTCGGGGCAAACAACGGTGAAGGCCGCCTCCGACACGTCGCTCTGCCCGTCTGGATTCACTACCTCCACCGGCCGAGGCCCAGGTGATGCCTCTTGGTGAATGGCGATTCTCGCCTCTAGCTCTCCTGGGTTGATAAACTCCGTGTACAGCGTCTCGATCCCTTCGGGGATGAATACCGTGGTCCCGGGAGCGAAGTTGGAGCCTACGATAGTCAGGGTCAACTCGGTGCCGCAGCGACCCTCGGCTGGGCGGACATCTTCAATATGCGGCCGCTGAGCTGAGGGCCGCGGTATGAGTATCCAAGGGGTGTCTTCTACGTTGTTCTCTTCATCGAGCTCTCTGATCTGATCGTCTGGATCAACTTCGACTATGAACATGCATGTGGCTCCACGCAGTTCCTCAGGGATCTCCAGCTGTACTTTCACCGTTATACTTCCTTGAGGACCCAACCCCGGGACCGACGCGGAGCCAACCCAGCCGTGGTCTGGATCCGTGACACGAACCAGTGTCTCGGGAGCCTCAGCACTCCCCTTGTTCGCGACTCCCACGACGAGCACCAGGATCCGCCCGTCATCTGAAAAGCCCCAGCTGCTAGCAGAGAAAACGGCCAAGTCGGGTTCCTCCTGAAGCAGACGCAGGCCGATGACAACAATATCGTCCACTTGGGCATATGAACCGTTGAGAGTTTCGAAGGCGATGGTGCCGCTGAGGAGCGGCTGGGGATCTGTGTAGTCGAGCTGCAACTTGCCATCGACAAAGAATTGTATGTGCGCTCCTTCTCCAACGATTTCGACTTCGTACCATCTCCAATAATCGTAGGGAGTGTCGCTGGTTGCCAGCGGACCCAGGAAACGGTCGGGCCAATACTGTTTCTCCAGGGATGATCCCGTATGACGAAAGCTGATGTAGTATCTGCCCTCATCACTTAGCCGGTAGTTGAGGTGAATGACCGAATTTTGCTCCCTTAGAGATAGCCGGAAACTAACCCGAAAGTCCCGCCACTCGCCCTCGGCGTAGCGTGCCCAGTTGTGTCCAGAGCCGCTCAGAACATAGTTTTCCCTGTTCTCTGCCTCGATCCTCCAGCCCTCGTCCAAAACCCACCCCTGGGCCTGACCGTCGTCGAAGTTCTCTTCGTAAAGCACCACTTCTTTGGGGTCCTGCACGCGACCGGGCGCATGCACCACGGCCAGGAACAGCGCTACCAGCAAGGGGACCAGGAGCAAGGCGTGGGCCGATCGCCTGATGCTCTTGAAAGCCAATGCATGGTGTCTATCCGTCGTCACGTTGCCTTCCCTTTGCTCCTTTGCACCGTTGATCAATAGCCCCTAGACATTGATGTCTTTCTCTTTTTCTTCCTCCATTGGCCGTCTGGTTGGGGTGATCTCTTCTGGGATGACCCAGGGTTCCTTGGGCATCTTGCGTCGTCCATCGAGGAACCACTCCATATTGAAGTTCTCCGACCTTCTCACCAGGACGATGAGGATGATGAAGTAGCTGAAGAAACCAATGAAGAGGCCGAGACCGTATGCGCCGAAGAGATCTGTGCTCGCCGGAAAGAGCGTCAGGATCGTGCCGCCCCCCAGGACGCCGACCAGCGTAACCAGGTCGCTGAGCTGAAGGTCGCCCTTGCGATAGCGGTTTATGTAGTAGACGTACCACCCAATCAGGGCACCGAAGCCCCAAGCCCCCAACAGCTGAATTATTGAAGCAGCTGGCATCCCGTTCATCAAACGCCCCCTTTACAATTCAGGTGGCCCACAGCGAGCGCGCAGCCTTCGGAGCCACTCTAGGTGAATCAACAAGGCCAGCCCGGCCGCGCCCAAGAAGAGGACGAGAGGCTGCCAATCGGCCAATAAGTATGTCTGGATGGAAAGCAAGATCGTCCCCACCCCGGGGACTAACCCATTGAGTGACGTACGGCGGGCCAAGCCGATCAAGCGCCCCATTGACCAACCCCACACCAGGCCAACGCCAGCGCCACCCAGCCATGTGATCAAGACCCCTGAATCACCTTCCCTAATCAAGATCTACATTGATCGATCGACGGGACATTTTTCTCCGTCTTGACATGCCTTGCTCTGGATACCATACGTTGGCCTCTCGATCGATCTCCCTTCTCTTGGACCAAGGAGTCCACCTGGACGCGTAAACCACGTATAGGCGCAATTATTCTATATAAAATTAACTTATGTTCTATCTTCCATGAAACAAGGCCCATTAGTGGTGCGCATGGAGGAAATGGGGGCGTCTGGACGAGAATCTATGGGCTTTCAGAACGAGGAGGTCCAAACAAAGGAAAGGTTGACAACCTGGCCACAGCCTTAACTCGGGGTGCATGCGCAGGGTAGATTGTGTGGATTAATCGTGCACTATTTAACGATCGAGCATCATCGCCGCTAGGTTTAAAGGCTGTATTCTCGTTGCTCTGTGTGGAAGAGGGAGAGGGTTAAACGCCTGGCGCGTGAACCATCCAGACGTTTTTGCCTGGAGTTTGAGTCTTGCTCACCCAGCCCTCTCCCGGCCATGATCGTCCTTACCGCTGTGCTAGACAGGTTGATCTGTAGAGCCGTCGTTGAGTACCGTGATTATGGTGATGTCTTTGCTGGCTTCGATCTTCTTGCTCCGCTGTTCGCCTTCTTCTTCTTGGTTGACCGATCGAGACGAGAATCCGAACTCGCTCGGATGAACAAACACTTGGAAGAACTCACGATGGGCGCAACGCAAGAAATCGAAGAATATCTTCGCTAAGAAGAGTAGGGGCACCCGGCGTTGTGACGACGCCGAGTGCTAGACTGTCCATCGATTCGGCGCTAGGTGCGGAGCCCGAACTGTCCTGTCTCCACCCCGAACTGTCCTGTCTCCACCCACTCGTTCCTCAGCAGAGACCACCAATCAACAGCCAGTCCTCTCAACACGTAGTCGTATGGGAGCCAGCCATAACCTCCGTTACCCCACCTTGTACCCCATGAATTTCTGATAATCAGCGCCCCAGTAGTTTCTATGCCTCCTCGAAGTGTGTTCTTAATCTTCATGTTGTCATCGTAACCGACCGCATCAATTGCATGGCCGCCAAGAACGCTTTCACCAGTGGTCGGGAACGGTATCTTGCCGGTTGTTGCAGCCTGCGATATGGAACTATAGACCGTGAACCCGAACATCGAGGGAAGACCAGCTGCTAGATATGTTTTGATCCGGGTCAGTAGTTGATCCCTGGGAGTCGTGAGTGGATCGAGACGGTAGTAGGTAATTGCCTGATAGTTTTGGGCAAAGGCGTAGCAGAAGGCAGGTGGCTCTTTATCGTAATCAGGGATTCGATACGGCCAGTATTCCTCCGGGGGTACGCCAAACAGCACCATTGCGCCCATTGTCGTGCGAAGGTAAGCCCCAGTGTCTCCCACCCAGTGCAGCATGTTTCGCGTGGCTTTGTAAAGGAAGAGTCTGGAGGCATCGATATGTCTTCCGAACGCCCTCCTCTCGAAATACTCCACTAGCCCCACACCAGCGTGAGCCGTGCACGAACCAAGTCCATCCTGGTCCTCGATTGTGGAGCACCATGGCCTCAAATCTACCAAAACAGGCAAGGTAAGTTTCGCCGGTTTTGTCACTCCAACTTCGGTGAGCATGGCTTTCACGGATTTCTTTTGCCCCAATCGTTCAAGCCTGGAGGCAACTTCATCTCGTTCCACCGTGTAGTCCCGAAAGTCGGGATAGTCTGGCAACCATCCCATTCCCAACTTCTCGATTACCGGTTGACCGGTTATTCCTGCTTCTTCCTTTTCTTCTTCCAATTTCTCACCTCCTTTTCTTTTTACTCTTGTGGATCTGCTATCGCCTCGGGGGCTGGTTGCCCCCGGGGCTCTGACGGAGTCGATCCACTATTTGTCCCCCGGGCTCACGCCTCCCTGGTGACCCGCGTCGGTCTCCCGAAACCCCCCTCAGCCTCCTTCGCTCTGGCCTTATCTTATCGAGCCGGGATTCCCAGACGGGGGTTCTTCGTCCGGTGGGCAGATTGATCTACCAGCGATCTCCCTGGCGCCAGAAAAGCCCCCGTACTTTCGCTCTCGCCCCCTCCCTGTCCTTCGGCCAAGCAGTCCACCTGGAAGCGTGATCCAGGCAAATAGGCGCAATCATTCTATATAAAAATTACCTATCTTCTATATGTCGAAAAGGTCGCAAATTTGGCCGTAAAGAGGGGGCAACAAAGCTCGCAAGGAGTGATTTCCCGGCCGTTCGGAACCTGAAGATCCAACCCCAGAGAGGTTCGCAAGCCGTTCGGAGCCCTGATTCAGGGCGTACACTTCCGGTGCATCGTATCGATCGAAAAAGGGTCACTGAAAGCTCCACGTCTAAGCCTTCTGGGTCAATTCGCCACGGTGGGACGACGCGAACTATATCTGTTGCTACGCGGGTTTTCTTTGGTGTACGCCGCGAGAAACCATCACACACAAAGCTTATCTGACCGATTGTCATATATCTTTGTTTAGATGTAGTTAGGAGGCGCCTGGAGAGGTGGCTGAAGAGCAACAGGCTTTCGTGTTGAAAATATTGCTGGGTTTGACAAGTGTGATTACCATAGCGGCTCTAGCCGCAAATCTGGGATTGTTTGGCCAGACTGAAATTGTCGCTGGTTTTGCCAAGTGGGGGCTAACAGGCGTGCTAGGTGTTATCATCACGGCAACAGTTGGTATTTCGAAGGGTTTGTTCACAAGGGCACATAGACTCCGCGTCAGCGTAGACTTCCCATCTAGAGAACCTGGAGACGTCACGTTGGATGCTGATCAGTGCGAGTACCAATTGTTAGATGAGGATGGAAAGGAGATAAAGAGAGACAAGATAATTCCTGTGCGCGAGGGTTTAAGCTGGGAATGCACTCTGCCTCCGAAAGCTCTGGAAAGCTTCTACATCAAGCTCTATCTAGCGGAAAGAGGAGGCAGGCAGGCAAAAATGGTCGTAGGTCCTTTCTACTCCTTTAAGACTATCCAGAAAGCTGAGGTGATCTCATGACTGTAAAGATACAGAACTACTCTAGGAGAATTGGTCGGAGGGGAGACTTCGACTGGTTCCAGTGGAAGGTTTTCGTGGATGAAGACGAGGAGACGTTGGCTAAGATAAAGGAGGTGGAATACCTTCTACACCCAACCTTCCCAGAACCTAAGCGGGTGGTTAAGGACAGAGGGTCAGCCTTCTCTCTAGAATCCGCTGGATGGGGCAGTTTCAATATGCTCGTTACGGTTCGTTACAAGGATGGTCGTGAAGAGAGAACCCGGTACTTCCTCGATTTGAATAAACCCTGGCCGTAGCCTGTTTCTCCAAACTCTCCTTTCTTGGAAAGCAGATCTATTAGACTGGTAGTAATGCGCTTGATTCCTGCTCTTCTTCGAATCGATCGATTGCCAGGCCGAGCTTGAATACCATGATTACTGTTCCGTCGTTGGTGGCTTCGATCTCCTGCTCCGCTGTTCGCCCCGTTCTCGCTTCTGGGCTAAGGTCGATTGATGCTAGCTGTTGCTATGATTCTGTCACAGGTGTAGGGATCATAAGGTCGATCGCCATAGCATTTAAATTCTCGCCTACCTATCCGTCGGTGGTCAGCCAGGAGCCTCGGATTGGAGGCCGGAATGATCTTGGAATGGTGATTGGGAATGAAAGGTGATTTTAGCCGGAAGACGTTCAGAAAGGAGAAACATTATCGCAAGGTGAATATGCAGCAGGGACGTGTACAGTTAGACTCTGATTGGAATGAACAGATGGATATCCTTTTCCACCACATCAGTAACTTCTTGGAGGATATCATAGGAGATTGCGGTGCTCCCCTCAAGAATCCCGGCTTCAAGATAATGGCGTCCTCGGGAAATGACTATGAGATCAAAGCTGGTCACTATTATGTTGATGGCATATTATGTGAAAATGAAGTGAACGCTAGTGCATCGAAGCAGCCAGACTTGCCGTCGGCGGACGAGTACGTGTTTAGGTGGAATAGAGTCCCAGGAGATGATGCTAGTAGACTCGGGAAGTTTCTTGTGCAAAGACTCGGTGAGAAGTGGAAATCGGCGGGATTTCGAAAAATCGGCAATGGGAGAACAATAAGGAGCCGAGGCAGAGGAAATCGTCTTTCCGTCACACTTGACGACAAAAGAAACAAGGCAACCCTGAGGATCAATAAAGAACTTGTCGATGAATTGACTGTCAAAGAGAAGAATGGAGAAAAATGTGTATTCTGCAAGAAAAGCCCCGCTTTGCCAAGCGAGCCAGGCACATATCTTGCATATCTGGACGTCTGGGAGCGTCACCTGACCGCTTTGGATGATCCCGAAATTCTTGAGCCCGCTCTTGGCGGCCCTGACACCGCGACCCGCACAAAAACTGTGTGGCAAGTGAAAGTTCAGCAAGTCAAGGCGCCCGGGGATCTTCCATCAAAACCCAGAAAAGCTTGGAAAAAGCGTCTTTGTCTTTCTCCCTCCATCGCTGAACCCGGCAGAATGCGAGCACGTTCCAATCGATCGACAGGATACCGAGGACTTGCTAATCACCTCTACAGAGTTGAGATACACAATGGAGGAGACGTCGGGAAAACCGAGAGAACCACGTTTAAATGGTCAAGAGATAACGGTACCGTCGTTGCGATGATCGAACGTTTTTCTGACAACAGAATAATCGTTACCTCCAAGGGCAGGAATGGTGAACTAGGTTTTTCTGGTGGGCATTGGGTTGAGATTGTCGATGATCGTCATGAATTATGGCGTGAACCGGGGAGCTTTGTCAAGCTTACCGATGTCAAAGTGGTTAGCGACGCGAATAAGGTTGAGCTTGAATTCGACCCTTCGAGTGTTGATGGCGAGCCCCTAACAAGCGACAACTTCCCAAAGGACTTTAACCCAAAGGCTCGGAGATGGGACATGCAAGATGGACTTGTAGATGTGGCGATTCCTGTTGAGAAAGACAAATACATGGAACTGGAAGATGGGGTTGAAGTTCAGTTTGAGGATGGTCCTTACCGGACAGGTGATTACTGGCTTATTCCTTCACGAACAGCAATAAGGGATATTATGTGGCCGCAGGGGGGAGACGGGCCTAAAGCTCCACCGCCAGAAGGAATCAAGGATCATTTCTGTCCTCTCGCCTTACTAAGGTATGACGGAGGTCAAATCAGAGTTATCTCCGATTGTCGCGAATTCTTTCCAGCCATCAATAGTCTTGTTCGCGATATGGGCCTTGTCGAGAAAAGTCAACACAAATAGCATCCATCAAACAATAACTGAGGAAAAGCTTTAGTTGGAGATAGACTTCTATTAGAAGAGGCGAGACAGATGGCTTGTTACAAGATCGTCGCCACCGTCAAGAGCGTGATAGGCAAGTGCCCCAACGGCAATAGGGTGGGAGATAGAATAGAGATCGCGAGTGGACAGTTAAAAGGGGTTAAGTGCCCCGACGCATTTAATTCCATATACCCAACTGTTTTTGCGATGATGTATGGCGCAGAACTCCCGTGGGCAAAGGACAAAAACATTGCTTTGGCGCAATGCCCGGACCCAGAGCATTGCGTCACATTTGAGATAAGAAGACACAAAGAAAAGCAACTCGCTTAACTCTACATCGAATCTGTCATCGGCCTTCCTCAATCCAGGTGTGCGAGTTTACAGGATTTTCTTGCAGGCATCCAAGACATCCCCCATCGTGATGTCTAGATCGATGTCTGGCTTTCCCTGGCATCTCTTCAGCACCTCCAATGGTCCTGTTATGAGGGAGGCGGTGTCCAACGGGTACAACTTTCCGCTGGTGAGGAGGGTGACCTGTTTCACTGGATATCTCCGCAGCAGTTGCTCCCATTCCTTGAAGGCGACGAAGTCGCCCAAGGGTGAAGTGTTCAAGGGCTGGGTGGGCAGAAAGATCAACTCTTCGGCTTCTTCAAGATACTGGCCGAACACAACATCCAGCATTTTCCTCGTGTCGTTGAACGAGGTTCTTAGGACAAAGTATGTCCAGACGGGAAGAAGTGCAAGCCGCCTCACCGCCAAAGGAACGCACTGGGTGTACTGCTCCAAGATAACCCCTCTGGGTTTAATCTTCTTGGCTCTCATAGCCTCGTGTATCAGGTACGTGCAAAGCATGCTGAGGTCGTGGCTTCTCTTCACCCTTATGTGCGTGAAGTTGTATCCCTGCTCTTCAGCGAACTCCTTAATCTCCGCCGCCATCTCCGGACTGTTCCCGAACTCATCGTCGAAACGATTGAGAGGCTTTTCTCCTGCGATCCCCCATCCTCCTCTGTGCGGCGACCCTATTTCCCCTAACCATTCGTCGATTCTCCCGGAGCCGAAGGCGAACTCCTCGGGAGTTATATCGTCCAATCCCCCGGCTTGGTAGTAGAGCCTTTCGTCGAGTTTGTAGTGTAGCCACGGTTCTTGGACATCGAATAGGACGAGATCGCCACCTTCCCTGAGATGATCCTTTATGAAGATTCTGTAGGCCTCGGGAAGCCAGAACTTGACCCTGAAGTGAAAGACCTTCACAAGGTTTGTCCTGTCATGAATAGGATCTAGGTGGACGACGACTTCAACATGTTCGTTCTTCTTGAGAAAGTCTTCGGCAACATCCTTGCCGAATTCCACGAAGCCGTCCACGTCATCCGGGTCAGACTCTCTCGACAAGACTATGTTCAGGCCTGAACCCAGGATCGGCACTCGCATGACGTCTGCCAGGTGAAGGCTCCCGCCGTTGGACGCCCCAAGAAACAGAGCGTCCACTTTCTTTCCCTTTAATGACTCTCTGTGCAGCGGCAGAAACTTCTCCTGCAGAATCTCGTCGATACTCGTCTCCTTGATCACTTCTGGAGACTGTCCGGCTAGCGCCCTGAGAAACTGATCCCTCATGATCTTCTGTCCTAGGGATGGAAAGGTGTGCGCCAGGGCGAGAAGGGGTTTGATGTAGGAGGGGATCTTCTGCCAGATTACAGTGTCGTTCTTTAGGGTCGCGGCTCCGAAGAGAAGGTAAACGGAATCTGAGAACTTCATGTCTGGTGGTACAACAACAACCATTTCTTTGGTCTCCTAAGCGTCTCCTTCTGGGCTCTTCTCGATCGCAAGATGAAAGCAAAGAATATCGTCAGGACAACCCATCCTCCATATTTGACGCATCCCCCAAGACCAAGACCACTTGAAAATAGACTGAATAATATCGATCGATCTCATGGACAATCGCCGACCTGTCTGATCGACGTTCTCGACAAAAAGTTATTAATATTTCCTGCCGATTGATCTCAGAACCGGAGAGGACAAACCTCAGACCCGCTCGGAAGCTGACGCGTAGCATGCATCTAACCGATCAATGCTGGAAACGGCACAGATAGAGACGGTCTAGGAGATACTTCATTACTCCACAATTCAAACGGCAACATAGTGCATGGAGGCGATCTCCCACAATTGGTTGCTGGACCGATCGGTGATGCCAGGGCGCTGAGCGTCAACACCGTGATTGCGGTTATGTCGTTGGTGGCTTCGCTCTTCGCTCTTCTGTTTCCCTCCTCATGACGATCGCCCACAGACCAAGGATTTAAAGGGTCCCCGTGTCCTCTTGGTATCATGCCGTTCACGCCGTTCCACCTCGGCCCTGGTCTCCTTGTCGGGTTGCTTCTCTTCAGGTTTCTGGATTTCCCTACCTTCCTGTTGGCGAGTGTGGTGGTTGACTTGGAGCCTTTCCTCGTCATGCTCCTCAACCTTGACTATCCACTCCACGGCTTCTTCCACTCGTTTCCGGGTGGGTCCGTCGCGGCCTTCGTCCTCGCTCTGGCCATGTCAGCGCTGAGGCCCTCGATCTCAGACGCTGTGTCTGTCCTCAGACTCAAGCAAGGCGTTTCATCGAGAAGAGTTTGGGCAGCGTCCCTCCTGGGAATCTGCATGCACTTGTTGCTGGACTCACCGCTCTACCCCGGGATGAAGCCCTTCTACCCTCTCGCCGCCAACCCTCTTCTAAGTGGCAGCATGCTTATCGGCTTCGAGATCTATACAGCTTGTGCCATTTGCTTCCTCCTCGGAATCTTTCTTTATGTGTACCGAGTCCTGCGGGTCCGCCGATAGCTGCTCATGTCGACTGGGTTTGCGGTCCTCTGGTGATCTGGATCAGGGTTCTCGTTCGGTCGCAAGAGATATATGTGGAGAAAACAGATCGCCGCAGTTGTGGATAGATTGACCAGGGACGAGATCCTGTTCTCAGTTGCGATCTTGATCTTGCTGCTCACAGCTATGATCAATTGGAATATCTATTCTTGGTTGATTTTGCTCGGAATAGTCGTCTTTCTGCTTGCATGGTATTTCAGGAAATAGCGAGATCGATCGATCATTATCAAAAGAGCAAAACAATCGACAAGGAGGATCAAACGACTATGCCCACAGTTGGTCTTCGGGCGTGTCCCCTGGCAGGTTTCCGTGGGCATGGAAATCCCACTCCACCTGCCTCCACTCAGTTTGTTGTGTAGGGTTTAGGGAGCGGTTCTTCTTCAGAAACCGAGAAGCCCTACCACAGAACCATAGAAAGGTTCGTGTCCCTTCACAAACAACGAACCCCAGCTCGACAACAGATCGGCCAAACCACGTCACCGCGATGACATCACTCAAGCTGGGCGACCCAGTCGACGGACAAAGCCTTTTTAAACTCCTTCGAGTGGTTGAACGTCAACGTGAAGATTGAAAGCAAGAAACAAAGCAAACTAAGAAAACTGGAAAGCGAATTACACACAAATGTTGCTTCTGAGAGGACGATGAATAGAAGAGAATATGGGCTCACGATCGCTCGGGGCGCGGCTGTCGCCGCCGGAGCCGCTGTTGCCGGGGGCCTAGCAGGATACCTACTGGGAGGGACAGAGGCTGAAGCAAAAACGGTAACGCAGACAGCACAAATTGATCGGTCAACCACCTGTACAACCGTAAAGACAGTCAGAGAGACTCATACAGTCCTCCACACCGCCACTCGGCAAGAGACGAAGACCGTCGCACGGGAAGAGACAAAGACAGTCACAACGACCAAGACTATCACACGTGAACCCGGCGCCGCGCCGGTTGGAATGGTGCGTAACGACAACGTTCGTAATGCAGTGGACAAGGCGATCGATTTGGCCGGAGGGTTGATAGGATTGGAGCCCGGAATGACAGTGATGATCAAGCCAAACGTCAACTCAAACGACCCGTATCCGGCAACCACAAACCCGCAGGTGATAGGGGCGATCGTTGAGGCAGTCAAAAGCCACAATCCAGACAAGGTGATTGTCGCGGACTGCTCCAACGAGAGCTACTGGCCAACCTTGGGCAGCATGCAGAAGACCGGCATATATCAGTCCGTCACGGAAGCGGGAGCCGAAGTGATGGGGCTGGAGAGAGTGTCGCCCTGGAACACCGTGAAGCCCGAGAAAGCGGTCAACTGGACCGATGGCTTCATAGTCCCCGGAATACTAGATGAAGTCGATTACCTCATTAGCGTTCCAGTAGTGAAGACGCATTACATAGCAATCTACTCCATGGCCCTGAAGAACACCGTGGGCCTAATACACAGAACCAGCCGGTCGATACTGCATTCCAACTTTGGAGACACATTCGGTAAGATGATAGCGGAGATCAACTTGGCACGCCCAGCAGACTACGTGATATTGGATGCGACCAAGGTCTTCGTGGCGGGAGGACCCTTCACAGGCGATGTCAGGGAGCCGGGAATCGTTATTGCGACACCGGACCTAGTTGCCGCAGACGTCGCGGGCTTGGCGCTACTGAAGCAGCTTGGGTCAACAGGCGAAGTACAAGAGAGAGGCGTCTGGGAGCAAGTACAGGTCATGCGTGCAGCAGAGCTGGGGCTGGGGGTGACAAGCGGATCCCAAGTCGCCATAGCTGGTGAAGGAATAGAAGAAATAGAGGAGATCGAGAAACACCTAGTCTAGACTTATGCCGATATCGATCGATCCGCAGAAACAGTACGTGATGTGAGAGCAAGAGATCAAACCCTTGATTCCAAGTCCGCGCGCAGGAGGCCCTTGGATTTGCGAGCTTCATCGATCAGTACCCAGAAGACAGGAGATGGATGAGCGAGCCCTCATCAAGATGGGTTTGAAACCGAAGCATAGAAGGCGTCGATTCGATCGATCGAAAAACGAACCGTGGCCCGATCATTCGCTTTCTAGATCCACCGGCTGATTTCCGATGGAACAAGGTAACGGATTTAAGCGTGATTTTGAAGTAGACTTGCTGCACAACAAGGTGGCTAGGCTTGGACATAAAGGGCCGATTCTCTGACTCAGTCACTAGCGTCGTCGTTCGAAAGCGCTTCCCTGTGGCTGTAAGCATCGATGTCACATCTAGGTGCAATCTTAGGTGTAAGCACTGTTACTTTCTGACTCAAGGGTGGCGTGAGGAATTGCCTTTCGAGAGATGGTTGCCGGTTCTTGAGGAGTGGAGGAGGAGGGGTATTAGGCATGCAACGTGGGTCGGCGGTGAGCCTCTGCTAAGGGGAGGGTTGATTGAGGCGGGTAGGAGATTCTTTCCGCTGAACTGGGTTGTAACCAATGGCACGTTTCTGCTCCCGCGGTGGAAGGATGTCTCATATTTTGTGAGTTTGGATGGCACAAAACGCTACAACGATTCACTTCGGGGCCGTGGGGTCTATGACAAGGTTCGGACTAATTTGGAGGTGTACGGTGGAAGGAACCTTTGTATGGCGATGGGGATAAATCGATTCAACGAATCGTGCGTCGAGGATTTCGTTGAGGAATGGGCTGGCAACGACGGCGTCATGGGCGTTAACCTCGATTTCTATACGCCGCTGAGATCTGATGATGAGCTTGTTCTGAGTTTTCCCGAGCGAGATGTTGTTGTGGAGCGGCTGCGAGCACTGAGAAGGGAGTACGGGGACTTCCTCTTGCTCAGCGAGAGGATACTGGACCTGATGCTCTCAAAGAACTGCGGCTCGGTAACGAACAATTGTCAGGTCAAACAGGCAGTAATATGCCTCGACCCTATGGGGAGGAGGAAATATCCCTGCGTGATGGGATACCAGTCAGACTGCTCCAGGTGCGGTTGCATCATCCCATACTTCATACAGGCATTTTTCATTGAGATGGATCCGGAAACCATAAGAACCCACGGTAGGATGCTTGCCCGGATGCACATACCCTTCACCTCTATTCTACGCGCTGTTATTTACCGATAATTCAGGCGTAGGAAAGATGGAGAGATAACGAATCGATCGAGCCTTTCATCGCTGAGTTCACGGTCGACGGTTATACAACTCGGATAAATTGAACGGCATCATCACAATCAACTCTGCTGATATGCAAACGGAATTGGGTGAGAGGGCGGCCTCGCACCTCTCTTGATCTGGGGGTGAGCGCCAATGACAAGTTCCTTGATGGTGATGTAGTCTTGTGAGCCTAGGCGGTATCCCCCTTTAACCATCTCGTCGAGCATCTCTAGGGCTTGGGATGGGTTCATCACACCCTTTCTTGTCCAATACATGAGTAGGTAGACTGCTGGTCAAACCTTGATGCCCATCGATCAATCAATTGAGAACTTGCACGGAGACCTGCTTCAAAACCTGAACTATGCCGTCCGCGGAATCAGGAACCAGCAGCCGATATCCAGTTGATTTCATCGCCGAGTTGTCTAGAACGTAGTCGTGGAGCAGGTATTCAGCCTCGCTTGATGTGAACTCTGGTTCGCTGCCACTTATCTTTGCCCTGACCTCCTCGGCCTTGGCGACCAGCCTCACGATGGGGGCGGGCACCTTCATCCTAGGAGGAGGAACGCCAGCTTCCTCTGACAATAGTAACATGAGCCCTTCTAGTGTGCGAAGGCTGTCATCCGAGACGTTGAAAGTCTTGCCTGAGGTGCAGCTTTCGTTTCGCAGCACATGAACTAAGAACCCCACCACGTCATCGATGCTGACCAAGGCCGGTGTTACTTTGCCGGTTCCCGGGATAAACCGGAGCTTTCCTTCCGAGTACATCTTGATCACTTTGAAGACGCCGTACCTGCTTCCCCTACCATATATCGCCGCTGGCCTGAAGACAACTAGCCCTAGACCGAGTTCACTACAGTATTTTCGGACTACCTTCTCCTGCAACGACTTGGATAGCTCGTAGTCATTCGAGGGCTCTGGTTCGCGTGTCTCTGGTATTGGCTGCTCGTTTCTCGGGACGAATCCATAGATGGAGGCTGAACTGAAGTGAATGATCCTCTGAGCGCGCAGGCTTCCGATCCTCTTCATGAGGTTCTCGGCTCCGAGCACATTAACCCTTAGAAGAAGGTCCTTGGACGCTGAGTAGCTGAAAAGTGACGCGAGATTGATTACAGCATCAAATTCACCAACGATACGGGGCAGACTCTGTTGGTCGGTGATGTCAGCACGAATGAAACTCACCCCCCTCGGCAGAGGATAGCTAGGTGGTCTCGCATCGACTGCCAGAGTCTCGTGGCCTAGCTTAGCTAGGCGTTTTGTGACGTGAGAGCCAACGAAGCCCGAAGCCCCCGTTAACAATACCTTCATGTGACACTATCCTATGACAAGGGAGCCTATTAATCCGTTACCTACATTGAAAAACTGGCTGCGGAAGCTCCGTGCGTAATCGGGGGACTCATCAGGGCTTCTCGAAGGCCTCTAGCGATCGGTCGTCAGGAAACCATATCCGTGTTCAGGTTGAGTCACGTCGAGATCGATCGATCCAATCGGTCACCTTGATGCGTCTCTTCGTCAGCCGCTGGGCCACCGCATAGCCCAGGTAGAGCCAAAGCGGATAGATCAAGAGCATCGCAGCCGCCAAGGGGACGGGCACATCCTCCTTTCTTATGCCCGTGTAGTCCGTGTGAAACATCCAATCAGAGCCTTGCGTATCTGGAATGGGCCACCGGATCACATCAAGGTAGAGCAATGTGCCCCCGCCCATGAAAATGACGAAGGCGGTGAACATCCCGATGATCGCAACGGTCTGGTGTTTCACATTGAGGTATTTCTGGATGAATAGAAGAACGATCCCTACTAGAAACAGCGCTGGAGGGTCGATGAAGTAGCTCATGGATAGCCCGCTAGCCTTTTGTGTGGAGCGGCTTTCAAGAAGAGCGAATATAAGACTTGTGGCACATCGGTTTTGATTGGATATGTTGTGGCGTGTGAATGAGAGAAGACCCCGAACTTTCTTCCCCCGACTGCGACCATGTTCACGATGGGCGATCGATCGATAGGCTCAGAGTGGCATCGTTTTTTGTGCTATCAGCCTTTCCAGCCGCTCGATGCCTTCCCTCATCACTCTCAAGATAAGCTGAAACTTCTCATCGAACCTCTTCAACATGCCGTCTAGGTGACTGGCCTCAGCCTTCTCCCCCTTCCTAATTCTCGCTGACTCCAACTTCTTCCTCAAACCCTCTAGCTCTCTCCTATTCATCTCGGCCTGCTCGACCCAAGCCCTTAGTCCGCTGAGGGCCAGGTCGCCTAGGTCCACACTCATATGGTATACAGAGTAGTCGCCAGATGGGCTCTTGTGCTTATGAACCAGTCCCATGCGAACCATCTGATCCAGAGCCCTGGAAACCGAGGAGACGGAATAACTGGTTAGGTCCGCAAGCTCTTTTTGATTCAGCTCTCTCTCCTCAAGGA
>Ga0315306_10000230_pt1 | contig 27272 bp, 28 predicted proteins | sample TDP1_MG_FD_203803 | JGI IMG/M metagenome (GOLD analysis project Ga0315306, IMG submission 203803) | Freshwater sediment microbial communities from Lake Towuti, South Sulawesi, Indonesia - TDP1 | ecosystem: Environmental > Aquatic > Freshwater > Lake > Sediment | place: Indonesia: South Sulawesi... | reverse complement strand
GGACAAACTTTTGGGTGGAGGTTTGATCTTAGGAGAAAATGTCTTGTGGGAGATTGAAACTGGAACGTTCGCCCAAGAATTTCTACTCGCTTTCATGAAGCAAGGCATAGAAGAGAAAAACCAAGTGATCTTTTTAGATTTCATATACCCGCCACAAGCTCTACTAATTCTGCTCGAACCCTTAACAAAGGAATTGCCAAAGGGTTGGGAAGAGAAACTCTTAGTTCTAGACTGTTTTTCAGAGTCAGCAGGACTAGGCGAGCTGATCTTCACAGACTTTTACGACAAGGCTCCTCAATGGGTTAGGAAAGTGCCAAGTTCAAAAGACCCAGAAGGATTCCACCATTTCTTTGGAAGAATCGAAAGGGAGTTTATAAGCGAAGGAACAAGGCTGATATTCAACAGCCTAACGGCGATGGAACACATATGGGGAAGAGAAAACACAAAAACATTTTTCGGTCACGTGTGCCCTGCGCTATACGCATACAACACACTAGCTTACTGGACAATAGAAAAACAGGCGCACTCGAAGGAGTTTCTTGCGACAATAGAACACATGACACAAGTAGTTATAGACCTTGATAAAGAAGAGGACAAACTCCTGCTTCAGATAAGAAAAGCTGGAGGAAGATACGATCCGCTGACATACCAAAGAAAAGAATACAAGGTTGAAGGATTATCGGTCACAGTAAGTGCCAAAATATAGAACCGTCTCGCGTATCATGCTTTGAACCATTTAAAGATCAGGTATCGCACCTGTTCTGCCTCTAGGTCTGGTACAGCTATGATGAATCTCTTTCTTACAGTAGTAGCCAAACGCCCAGCCTTCACGATGTCAGTCGCAGTGACTTGCTCTTCGGCTTTCTTCACCGAGACCATGTATGGCGCGTGGTCGACGCCTGGTCCATGCTTGTAAACAGCGAAGTCGCACCCATATTTTATGCCCGGTGTTACTATGAGACCTTTATCTCTCAGATCCTGATAAACAGCATACTTCAGGTCAAACTCTTCATAGAGCTTCCTCGCTCTCCTCTGAAGCTTTTTAAGGCTGACTTTGGCTCTCTTTGTTCCCTCGGTGACGGTGATCATCTTCTTTTGTATAAGATATACGCCTTCCATTATGTCGAGGATCAGTGGAACGTCGAAGTCCATCAACTTGGGTTTAGGGATACCCACGGGTTTCCCGTAGTAGCCGAGCCTGTAGAGCTCTGAGCCCTTCTCTGGATTCCACACAACAAGGAAGTTTTCAACAAATTCTGCCACGATCTTCTCAGACATCTCAGTCCCAGTTTACATGGTGAAGGCTAATATACGTGCAGCGTCTGAGGCATCTTCAGCCTTGTCTGCTGTGTCCTCCAGAAGCTGAGTTATATCCCTCAACAGAAGCATGATGGGAAACTCTAGCTTACTGTTAAGAATCTTTAGCTCGAGTTTTCGGTAGAGGTCATCGACGATTCGTTCGGCAACCTCAACCTCTCTTGCCTTACCTAGGGCCTTCTCTGAGCCATAGTTTAGTGTCATGGCTGTCTCTCTAAGCTTTGAGACCGTGTCGAAAACAGCGTTGGAGAGGTCGACAAGTCCATTCTTTATCTCTGAGGGTATTTTCCAGTTTCTCTCCATGATCTCCAGCATTCTAAAGGATATGCCCTCACAGAAGTCTGCTATCTCGCTTGTTAGGTTGGTGAAACGGAGGAAGTCTTCTCGGCTCATAAGAATGGCTCCTATCTCGGCGAGTTCTCTTGAGACCATGCGTCTCGCTCCGTCCACCTCCTCCTCTGACGTTCTGATCTCGGCGAAGAGGTTTTGAACTGACTTCTTATCGTCTTTGACGAAGCTGTCGATAAGTTGTGAAACCTTCCGGGTAGTAGTCATCACCATTCTCAGATGGTCTTGGCAGACACTGAGGGCTCTCCGTTTTACCCGTTCCTCGGTTTCTACTGGAAAGACCACCCTCTCCGCCCCTCAAAGTTGTTTGCGAGTGTTCTACACAAGATAAGGGCTGAACCTTAAAAAAGATAGCGAAGGAGACAAGCGTTTCAGCTTTCAACAGGCTGACCCAAATCTTTGAAATCTATTTTATAACGGAAGTATGCATGAAGCAGTTCAGGAAGCCTGGTGATTTTGGTTCTAACCTGCTTCCATGTGTCGCGGTCACGTATAGTCACGGTGTCGTCCTCCAGTGTTTGATAGTCAACAGTGATCCCTAAGGGAGTGCCAACCTCATCTGCTCGTGCGTATCGTCTTCCGATGGAACCCGACTCGTCATACTCAACAAGAAAAGCTTCTTCAATAAGCCTGTCATATACTTCCTTCGCTCTTTCTGGGAGGCCATCCTTGTTTACCAGTGGGAAAATCATTACCTGTATGGGGGCGAGGTCGGGGGGAAGGCTCAGTAATGTTCGACCGTTCTTAGTTTTGTATGCATACTCTAAGGCGATGTATACCAGTCGATCTGACCCGAAACTCGGCTCAACCACATGCGGAACGAAATGCTTTCCCTCCTCTTCCACTGTCTCATGGACGATTTCCGCGTGTTCAGGCATGATTTTGAAAGATTCTAGCTTGTAGAAGCCCTTCTTTTTGAACGATTCTTCAACTTCTTTAGCATCTGAGACGGAGAGCATCTTTACAACTCTTGAGGCTTCCTCCTTGAAGGCTGGACCTATCTTGGACATGGCTGGTTTGATTGTCACCTTTTCTCTCTCCAGAGGCTCTTGGGTTTCCTTGAAGACTGTCATGTCGACGCCGCTGAATTCCATGTGCTGCTTGAGGTCGTAGTCCGTGCGATAGTTGTGACCCGAGACCTCCACCCACCCCCATCTATCTAGGTAGATTTCCTGATCAAAGCCCTGCACAGAATAATGAGCTCTCTCCCACTCGAGCTTTTCAATGAAACGCTGCTTCTCCTCTGGCACGCCTAGTTGCGTTAGAAAGCGTTTCGAGAGGGCCATGAAGTAAGCCTGCCACTCAGCCTTTATGTGTCCATTATCCAGAGCCTGCTTAACAGTGACCTCAACGGGGTCCTCTGAGCCTCTAAGCTTGTTCTCTGCCAGCACCAACCTCAGAGACTCGTCCTCCACCTCCTTCAGCAGCGGGCAACTCGGCTCTTCAGGGTCGAAGAAGAATTCTAGGTCCATTATGGTAAATTCCCTCAGTCTTATCGGACCTTGCCTTGGTGATATCTCGTTTCTTAGGGCGTGGCCTATCTGGAGTACGCCGAAGGGAAGCTTTCCTCTAGCGTATTCGTATAGGCGTTTAAACTCCACGAAGATTCCTTGGGCAGCCTCTGGACGACCGTAGCCAACAGCCTCGGAGTATGGTCCTATGGTTGTGCTGAACATGGTCATGAACTGTTCTGGCCGGCCCAGGTCTCCGCCACACTCAGGGCATTGAACGTGTCTCTTCTTGACTTCATCCATAAGTTCTTGAAGGCTGAGTTTCTCTGTTTCTGTGTCACTCATTTTCGCGATTTCTTGCAGGACCTGATCGGCTCTGAACTTTTTTTTACAGTTCGTGCATTCGACCATGGGTTCTATGAAATGGTCTAAGTGGCCGGAGGCTTCAAACACTTTCCCAGGCATGATCACTGAAGATTCTATCTCGAGAAGACCGAGCGGACGCACGAAGAAATCTCGAAACTTTTCTTCAATTCTCCTCTTTAAGACGGAGCCTAACGGACCGAATGTTAGGAAACCGCCTACACCTCCGTAGATCTCGCAGGAAGGCCAGAAGAAGCCTCGCCTCTTAGCCATCTCATTGATGATCTCGAATTTGTCTTGAGCCTTCAAGGGTCTTGAGTCTCCAGGCAGAGTTTACAGACGTTTTAAGTACTACCTGATAATAAAGCAAACGTTGCCAGCCTTTCAGAAAGTTCTATTTGTCAAACATGCCCTAAATAAGTAGTTGTGATCTCATGAAGAGGTTGAGTCGCCAAGATTTGTTCGATCTCGTTGATGGTGCTGCCATGTTTTCTGCCGGTGGTGGTGGAGATCCTGAAGTCGGCTATAAGATTGTGGATGCACTTAACGAAGGAAACTATGAGGCGAAGCTTATCGCTCCATCTGAAGTTCCCGATAATGCTGTGGTCATGAATTTCGCTTGTGTTGGAGCGACAACCGCGGTTGCTTATGATAGCGAGGCGGCTGTAAAGACTCTTCATAAGCTTGAAGAATATGTTGGAAAGGAGGCTTCTGCAGTTATTCCCGTGGAACTCGGTGGATTTAACACATTGGCAGCTGTGGATGCGGCGGCGAGACGGGGGATACCTATTGTGGACGCTGATGGGGCGGGGAGAGCGGTTCCCGAGGTTCATCTGAAAGTTTACACAATAGATGACATCTCTTTGACGCCTATGGCGGTTGCAGATACGCACGCAGAGAACGTAGTGATTGTGAAGCAAACACGAGATTCCAAATCTGCGGAAAGAATTGCCAGAACACTTGCAGCAGAATGGGAGCAAAGCGCCTACACCGCCCGAAGAATCCTGACTGGAAAGCAGGTGAAGGCTTCTCCGATCTTGCATACGTTGTCTAGATCGATTAGGATTGGAATGCTTTTGAGAAAGAGCGTAGACCCTATAAGGGCTGTTCTCAAAGAGACACAGGGTTTCAGGCTCTTCGAGGGTGTTGTGGAAAAAGTTGATAGAGAGACAACAAGAGGATTCACATGGACGAATGTGATGATCGAGGGAACAGGGGAGAGCAGAAATTCCAAATTCGAACTCAAAGCCAAAAACGAGGTTCTAGTAGCTTATAGGAATCAAAAGCTGGTTGCGATAGCACCCGACATCGTGACGCCAGTTCATCCAAGAACTGGAAGGTGCATCACGGCGGAGAAGATCAAGAAATCGGAGCAATTGGTTATACTGGGATTTTCAGCGCCTGAGAAGTGGAGAACGAGGAAGGGACTCGAACTCTGGAAGGAGGTCTTGCTACGATCAAGTGTCGATGAAGCATACGTTCCGATTGAGCAGCTAAACCCTTAAAGTCCCCATCTTCTTTTGGCTATGCCCATTATCGTTTCTTAGAGGAACCACATTATCCGAGAACACCTGATTCGCAAATTCGATTAGAAATGAGGTATCGGGCGCAAGTGCATTAATGAATCTTAGAGATTATGAGCAATCTTGACAAAACTAAGGCAAAGGAGAACTTTTTATATTGCGCGTTTTTGCGTCTCTGTACTACAGCAGAAGGCTTGGTGTAGCATGCTGAATCTCTTATTCATCTACAGCGGTGATTACGGAGAACGGGTGATAAGAAACCTGATCAACGACCCCAGTTTCTGTAAGGCTTGTGGCTTGCTCTGTGACTTCTGCAAATACGGGGTTTATAGCTATGTGCAAAATATCCATGGAGCAATTGAACTGCAGGATCCAGCTGAGTTGCCAAGGTTCATAGAGAAACCCGAAAAGTATCTGCCCAAAAAGATTCCAAATGTCGACATGTGCATAGCAACGAGTATCCATCAAGATCTGTTGTTGGCGCTTCCCTCACTACTTAAGCGGGAAGGAATAAAAGGGTTGATAACGCCCGTTGAGGATTTTCGAGAGGTTCCGTTGGGGCTTCAGAGACAATTAGAAGAAGAGTGCGAGGAATTGGCTATAGAATATGCCTTTCCTAAACCCTTCTGCGCCTTAGAGCCAACTGAGGCGAAACCTCTCATATCAAGATTCATTCATGAGTTCAAGATAGGGAAACCGTCCCTAAGAATTACCACTGAAAAACGAAACAAGCTAAAGATGGTTCGCAGTGTTGCTGTTGAAAGAAGTGCTCCGTGCGGATCCACATGGTACGTTGCGAGAAAGTTAATTGGAAACTTGGTAAGGAAAGAGAGAATTCGTGACGTGGTTGCAAAGGCACACCACAGTTACCCGTGCACTGCGACGATGGCAGTAGACCCCGAGATCGGAGAACCAATTCTTCATAAAGCAGGTTACCTGATTAGAGAAGCTGTTGAAGATCAATTGTTTGCGTGACCCTCAGTCTCTGTGTGCGAAGATTTTGAGATTTGATTAATGACTCGTGTTGTGTTGGCTACCGCAAGCTTTATATAGATATGAGGAATATTTCATATGAATGATTGTTCACTTGAGTGATCCAGATGAAACGTGGTTTGAGCGAGACCTGCCATCTATTCTTTTCAACATTGGCAAATCCGACACGACTAGCTATTCTAGAACTCCTTCGCAACGGGCCAAAAAATGTAACCGAGATTTCTGAGGCTCTAAATCAAGAGCAGAGCATGATTTCCCATAACCTTAAACCCCTAGAGAGATGTAGGTTCGTCTTATCAGAAAGAAGGAAGAAGGAACGTCTCTACTCCTTGAACAAAGAAACAATGGAACAGTTATTCAAGCTATTCAACAACCACGCCAAAAAATATTGTCCAACAGGAGGAGAATGTCTAACGGATAGAGATCTTCAAAAGCAGAAGAAGAAAGATGCTTCTAGTCAATTATACGTGACTCGTTATTGAAGGTGGAAAAATGGATTGGCGCAACATTGTTGAAGTATCTGAAGGCGTATATTGGGTTGGTGTCAGGGACTGGAACCGTAGGCTGTTTGACGCCTTGATTCCACTTCCAGAAGGAACCACCTACAACGCCTACTTGATAGTCGGCGAAAGCAAAAAGGCTCTAATTGACACAGTGAACCCAGGCTTTGAAAAGGAGCTAGAAGAGAAGATCAGACAGATCGTAGATCCCAGCGATGTGGACTACGTGATAATGAACCACGCCGAACCCGACCACGCAGGTGCAATTCCACATCTAATGTCGATAAGCCATAAAGCTATGCTTGTCCCTACCAGCAGGGGCGCTAAGATGGCACGGGCATTCTATAAGGTGCCTGAAAAGAGAATGAAGATAGTTTCAGACCAAGAAACCATCGATCTTGGCGGTAAAAGGCTTCGTTTCATTGAAGCCCCAATGCTTCACTGGCCAGAGACGATGTTTACGTATCTCCAAGAAAACAGGATTCTCTTCCCCTGCGACTTCTTTGGCTCTCATATCGCAAAGGGGCTCTACGATGAAGAAGTAGAAGATCTGATGGTCCACGCACAGAGATATTTCGGCGAAATCATGATGCCGTTCAGAACTATGGCTGAAAGGGCGCTGGAAAAAATAAAGGATTTGGACATTGATATGATCGCGCCAAGTCATGGACCGATACATAAAAACACGCAAAGAATCCTTGAAGCATACAGCAAATGGGCAGGCGGAGAAACAAAACGAAAGGCCACGATAGTCTACTTGACCATGTGGAACAGCACAGAAAAGATGATCCTCCCAATCGCAGAAACCTTGGCATCCGAGGGCATCGAAATCGCGCTATACAACCTTACTTCGGCTGACATAGGCGACGTGGCAAGAGACCTAGTCGACTCGAGAGCCATTGTCTTGGGCGCACCTACAGTATTGGGCGGTGTGCATCCTCTAGCCCTGTATGCTACCTATTTGGTGAAAGCGTTACATCCACCGGCAAGATTCGGAGTTGTGTTAAGCTCATATGGGTGGGGTGGGGGCGCCCTAAAGCACATCCAAGAAATCCTTGGACCTTCAAAGATCGAGGTTGTTAGAGCAATGGAAGTGAAGGGCCCACCGTCCGAAAACGACATTAAGCAAATCGTAGAATTGGGTAAAAGTCTTGCTCGAAGAATTAGAGAGGAAGGGTGATGGGTGAATTGGCTGAGAAGAAGAGGATGCTGAAGGAATTAATTGGGCAGTTGCATGCTGGCGCGTCGCCACAGGAGGTCAAAAAGAGGTTCAGACAAGTTCTAGAGGGTATAACCCCCTTGGAAATCGCCAAGATTGAACAAGAACTCATAAAGGAAGGGGTGTCTAGAGAGGAGATTCAAAGGTTATGCGAAGTTCATCTAGCCGTCTTCAGAGAACAACTAGAAAAACAAAGGCTGGAGGTTACACCTGAAAATCCGATCAACATCCTAATGGAAGAACACAAAATTCTACTACAACTCTTGGAAAAACTCAACACCCTCGCAACTAGAGTTCAGCAAGCCAGAGATGTTAGTTATATCAGTGAAGAGATATCACAAATGAAGCACATAGCAGAAGACTTCTTAGATGCGGAAAAACACTACTTGCGCGAAGAAAACATAGTTTTCCCCATTCTAGAGAAACATGGAATAACAGAGCCTCCTGCAATAATGTGGACAGAACACGACCGGCTAAGAGACAAAAAGAAACAGCTCCACAATTTAATAGAAAACTACAACGCTATGCGCTTTCAAGGCTTCAAAAAGCAACTTGGTGAAACCGTCAAATCTCTGAACAACATTCTTTCAAGCCACATTTTCAAAGAGAACAACATACTCTTCCCCACTGCCCTGCGAGTGGTCACAGAGCAAGAATGGAGAGATGCCAGAAAAGAATTCGATGAAATCGGATACTGTTGTTTCACCCCCGAACATTTAGTAGCCCTATCAGAAGCCAAGGAAGTTAAGAAAGAAAAACCTAAAGCTGTGCTTGCGCCAGAAGGATTACTGCAGTTTGAAACGGGAACCCTCTCAAAAGATGAGATTGAAGCTCTCTTCGATACCCTCCCAGTAGACATCACTTTCGTCGACAAAGAAGATGCCGTCAGGTACTTTAGCAAACCCGAGGAGAGAATCTTTGTGCGGACAAAGGCTATCATCGGCAGAAAAGTCCAAAAATGTCACCCACAAAAAAGCGTCCACATAGTCAATAAGATTCTAGACAGCTTCAAAAGCGGCAAGAAAGACGTAGCAGAGTTTTGGATACAGAAAGATGAAAGGCTGGTTCACATCCGATACCTCGCGGTGCGAGACAAGGGCGGAAAGTACCTAGGGACTATGGAAGTGACACAAGACATCACGGATATAAAAAAGATCGAAGGACAAAAAAAGCTTCTAGACTGGAAGGACTAAAGTTATCTTCCATATTCCTCTCTTTTCATATCATAGCTAAGCTCTTATAATTACGTCCCTTGAATGAAAGTCGTCACCTATTAATACTTGAGAAAACTACTTCTCTTCACCTATTCATTTTCTAGAGGGATACGAGTGAAAGAAAGATTGGAGGAAGATCTGCGGAGCGTCTTATCATATCTAGCTTCTGAAACTATGAAGGCAAGGAAGAGCGGAAAGACTGATAGAGCCGAAAAACTGTCGGTCGCCTTCAAGATTCTTTCCAAAGAATATGACCAGATTAGAAATCAAAAAGAAGCCGAGAACTGAGAATTTTCATCGGAGAAAACAGCTACACTAACCTTTCGTCTTTTGCGACGGAATATGTTCAACGATTTCAACTCCCAGAATCTTTCCCTTCTCACCAATTTCAAATCTCACATACTTGGACGGATGTTCAGGCATAAGTAATATTTTACCTTTTAGAAATTGACTATTTAAGGGACTATCCCCTAAGATTCCCAAGAAATTCATCTAGGTTGTGTTGGGAGAAGGGAGAAAGCTGTGGGTAAGCCTGCACAAGAAGCTATGAAGCCAAAGGTTTCCAAGCTAGCATATCTACTTTTTGCTTTGCCATGTGTCATAGCGTATATTACTTGGCGATGGTTTCCAGTCTTGGCTTGGTATATCATTGTTTATGGTTTTGGTTATGTCCCTTCTATTCAAGACGCCCACTGGTTGTGGTACGGAACACTCTTCGCCTACTTCACGTTATATGTTATTTTTGCCATAGGGTTGGGTGGTGTTCTAGTAGTTGCCGCTTGGATTTGGAAACAGCGAAAGAAGCCGAGGAGATCAGCTGATTACCCCACTGTTTCGTTTATTGTACCAGCTTATAACGAGGAGAAGCTTATTTCACGATGTGTCACAAGCCTTTTCAAAAGCGCAGACTACTATCCTGGCTTTTGCGAAATCATAGTGGTAGATGATGGAAGTAACGATTGCACTTATGAAGCTGCATGGACAACCGTACGGGAAAGTCGAAGCTTGAGGCCACAAGTCTGTGGCAAGGTTGTTATGCATACCACAAATTTGGGAAAGGTTGAGGCTATTCGAACGGCCATCAGCAAAGCCATGGGAGAGCTCGTAGCTACGGTGGACTCTGATACATGGTGGGACCCCGTCGCCCTTTCCAAGTTGGTCCGTCATATGAATGAGGAGGGAAGAGGGGCCATCAGTGGTTATATACACCCTTCCGACGGAGAGAATGAGCGCCGCTTCTACACGATACTTCAACAGTTAGAATACAGTCGGGGACTCGGCATCTTCCGTAATGCTCACGCTTTGGGAAACGCAGTTCCAGTGGTTCCAGGACCCATGGGCTTGTATAAGGCTCATGTTCTTAGAGATGTTATGGACGAGAAAACAGTGAAGTCTGTGACGGAAGATCTTGAGATTACCTTAGAGATGCAGAAAAGAGGTCTATCGATAGGTTATGTGGATGAAGCTAGAAGCGTGACTGTGGCGCCTACTTCCTTCAAAGCCTTCTGGAACCAGCGATTGAGATGGTTTACAGGCTGGCTTCACAACTTGTTAGCTATTCATAAAGATCTTCTCTCTAAGAAAAACTGGTTATGCCTAGTTTTGTGGGACTCTCTACTCTTATCATATTGCGGCGGCATCCTCGAACTCACAGCATTACTAAGTCTGCCATTTTATCTATGGTTTGCACCGGACAAAGTATTCTTTCTCTTGAACTTGCTAGTTTACATTCTTTTCGCACTGCTTGTTGGGATGGTTCAACAAGGAATAGCCCTCAAGTTTTCATATGGAGAATACAACCACAGACACCTTTTGCCATACGCTCCCCTATATTATGTTTTGAATTTTGTCAACGTCTGCGCGAGGGTTAGGAGTCTAATGAAATATCTTCGGGGAAATAGAGGTTGCTGGCATCGCTAGTATTGGATAGCGCACACTAACAGATATCATAATCATTGAGGTTATCATTTCTCCAATGCATCCCAATAAAAGCAAAATGCTGAAAGCGCTTTTTCTAAAGGTGGCACAGACTCATTCCCTCTAGTATTCAACATACCCCACCTATTCGGAGCCCAATTCTCAAAGAATGTTAAAAGTAATGTTTTTTTCTGAGAAACCACGCAGAGAGAAGTTCAAAAGGGGGTTAACAGGCGTTGTAGCCATGCTAAGCAGGTTTTCCGCTCCTTGAGTTCAGTAGTTAGTCAAATCAGGTCGGGTTGCGAGAATTTATGAGGCACTTCCATACAGATTGTAAGAGGGAACTGGCTTGAGAAAAGATGGAGAGGCTTTGGTGAGCAAAGTTGTTGCGTCTGTCGACATAAAGAGGTCTATCAAGACTGCTGTAGACTTGATCGGTGGATTCAAGAAGGTCTTTTCTATCGGAGACAAAATACTTGTCAAGCCGAACTTTAACAGCGACGACCCCTTTCCAGCCTCAAGCGATCCCGAGTTTGTGAAGGCCGTTGTACCTCTGCTATATGAGAGTGGCGCATCTCAGGTTGTTATCGTTGAGAGTTCGGGCCTACCTTGGCTGCCAACGAGGAATGTTATGGATAAGACGGGTATGATGAGGGCTGCTGAGGAGTGTGGAGCCGAAGTGAGGATTCTTGATGATCGGGAATGGGTTGATGTTGAGATTGGTGGAAAGTACTGGGAAAAGGTTTCGGTTGCGAAGGACGCTCTTGAAAAGGATGCTAAGTTTGTGTGGCTTCCATGCATGAAGACGCACAGACACGCTCGCTTCTCTCTTAGCCTGAAATTGGCTGTCGGCTTCCTAGATTTTAAGCAGAGAGGTGACCTACACTCTGCGCATCTTGAGGAGAAGATTGCTGAACTCAATCTGGCTTTTCATCCAGACCTCATAATAATGGATGGGAGAAAATGCTTCGTCACAGGAGGCCCAGACGTGGGACGTGTGGAAGAGCCAAACGTTATCTTAGCCAGCGGAGACCGCGTTGCCATTGATGTGGAGGCTTTGAAGATTCTAAAGGGTTATAAGGTGGAAAACGAACTCGACATGCCCATCTGGGAGTTGCCGCAGATCAAGCGTGCAGTGGAGTTGGGGTTGGGTGCTAGAGGCGAGGATGAAATCTTAGTTGTTCTTGAGTAGGAATTTCATTCTCCTAGAAAAATCGTAAACAAGGTTAGATCCCTATTTCTCCGCTTCTTGTTCCGCTATCCATGCTTCTAAGCCGATTTCCTTAATTCTTTTAGACCTTTCAACCGCCCTTCTGTGGTGTTCTATTCCATCGGTTGCAAACTTCTCTACAAGCATACAGGGAAAATCCTCACATTCAAAGCAGTGTTTAAAACCCTTTTCTCTTGCGCACATCATCATCTCGCAGTCTGGACTCCAGTGAACGTCCAAGAGGCCTAGACAGCCTTTGCATATTAGATCTTCCTTAGATAACTCAAGGTTTTTCTCCCCACGGAACCACTTGATCGTCTCTCGGATCTCCCTCTGCACATCTGGATCGTTTTCATCTCGTTTGTAGTAGATGAAGCAGCTGGCGCAGTTCAGCCCACACACTGCAATCAACCACCTTTCTTTGTCATAAGGCAATTGTAATCACCCAAACCGAGAATATCAACTCTGGTTAATAGAGTTTCGGCACAGATCAGACTTTGAAGCTCTAGCCTGTTGTAAAGCAAGAGTGCAACAGGGGTGAGCCGTCTTTTCGATGGTAAGTTTTATATATACCTGATAATACATGATGTTCTCTGATGAAGGGGATGCGCGTCAAGAAGAAAATCTCTCCTTTCTCTCTTAACGACTGCTTTTCGAATGTCGGACACGCACCCCAGATCTCTTCTCTATTCTGATCTTCCACAGCTTCTCCGCTAATGTTTTTATATGGTCTCGACGTTCCAGTTTGCCTTTCCACCTCTCCGTATGTCTTCTGCTCCATGACACGCATCGCTGATTACGCCTGTCATAGCGCCTATTGTGTCTGTGTCTCCGCCCGAGGCATCTCCGATGGCACTGTCAACCAGACAACCAATGAACTTTGATCTCAGCATATCCTTCCGTGAATATTTGAGAGTCTATGGTTTATAGGTTGTAGCAATGTGGCTTATATGAGATCAGGGTCTATCCGTGATGCTTTTGCCTCAATGCTGGGTTTACTCATCATCCCTCAGATTCTCTTTCCTTATCATCGGCATTTAATATTTCGTTCTTCTAAACATATAAATTTTACAAATGGTGCAGAAAGTGACAAAGTCGATGTGCAGTTGGGCGACGCCTTATCCGAAGAACCCAGTCTTTACTTTCTGAAAGCATCCACATTATTCTCCATGAGCCCAAGGTTTATCCTTATCTAACTAGGCGGAGGAGTCATTTCCCACGTTGTTGGGTCACAGTATGAATAGTACCAAATGACGGATTCGCCAGCGCTTACAATGTACTTGTCACTCGCAGAACCTCCGTGCGACCACCCGTATTCTGTCCACGTCCACCAGCCCCAATATTTGGATTCCTCTGCCGACTCTTCTACATCATTAATTGAGGTCACGTATAAGCCCATGACACCGAATGATGTGGCTTCTACATCCCACCCAGCCCGTATCATAGCGTCGTAAAGAGTAGCTCCGATTGTTCCATTGAACCACTGTCGGGTTCCATTGGCGTAGTCGATACTCAGGTTGATGGAAACCGGCACCCCACCGATTCTAGCTACCAAGTCTGTGTAGTGGTAATAATAGTATCCGAAGGCGAAAGAGGCGACTATTGCCCAGCAAAGGATTACAAGGGCAGCCAGAGCCCACTTATTTCGCAAAAAAGTCAAACTTTTCCACTCCCAAGAAATTCCTTGCAGCAATTATAAGAGGAACCGAACCGAGAACAAAAATCGCGGTGTTGCTGAGTTCATGTAAGATTGTAAATGGTGTGCCAAGAATAATGGCGACAATAGTCGGGATATTAAATGTCAAGGCGTAAACAACATTCGTGATTAAGTCATAAACCAACGTTGAAAAAAATCCAAAAACTCCAAAAATAATGCTCAGCTGGAAATGGCTACTTTTGAAATCGGTTGAACCCAAATTCCTGCTGAGGAAACCACCGGCCAATCCATAGATTGGCTCAGAAAACATTGTTGCAAGCCATATCTGTGGTACGAAACCGTACGGATTTATTACGCCATAAACCGCCCACGAAAGGATTCCTATTAGAGCCCCTGCAAGCGGGCCGAAGCAAAAACCTCCTACAAAAACTATGAAATCCATCACCTTTACGTTATAAACGCCGACTAGGGCGTAGTTTGTCGCTACGCAGAGGGCTACTAAGGTTGAGATTATGGTGACTTTGAGGATTTTCATTTGTCGCCATGGTTGGATTATCTATCCAACTATTTAGCTTTTACTATAATATTTAAGATAAAACAACGGATATTATCGAAGGTGATGAAGACGAGCTTCCTAGGAGTGATTAAGAAAGTCTCTGGGAAATTGGCGCCTGGAAGAACACCTACTTTTACTGAAGTTCATATCGTCGAGGCTTTGGAGATTTTGGGCGCTGAAGAGCTCGTTGGTCGAATAAAACTTTCGAAAATATTAGGGTTAGGTGAAGGCGAAACGCGAACGTTGGTTAGGCATTTGAGAAATGAGGATATAATAGAGGTCTCAAAGGCCGGCATAATCCTCTCAGAATTTGGCAAGCAACTACTATCTGAGCTGAGGTCTAGGCTCAGTGAGGAAATGGAGGTTCCCAAGAGCTCTTTGACAGTTGGACCCTACAACATAGCCGTTCTAATAAAAGATGCAGCCGATTTTGTGAAATATGGTTTGGAGCAGCGTGATGCCGCGATTAAGGCAGGCGCTTTGGGGGCCACAACACTAATTTTTAGAAACAACAGGTTAACAATGCCCGGAGTAAGCGAGGACGTTTTCCAAGGCATCCAGTCGGTCCACGATATGCTGATAGCAAAACTAAAACCACAAGATGATGACGTAGTCATAATTGGAAGCGCCGAGGAGAAGCGCACAGCCAAGTTTGCGGCGAAGATGGCAGCCCTCAAACTACTAAAATTGAAGAGTAGATAGCGTTATTTTCTGTTCAAAACCCTCTTAACGCAAAGGAGTGATCTCAGTGTTAGAGCAGATGGGAAAGTCAGAACTCGACAATCTCATTGAATTCTTCAGGATGGCAGGTCAGTTAAAAAGGGTCCCAAGATCGGGATGGGTTGAGGTTGGGGTTGACTCTCCAGAATCCGTTGCCGACCACACGTTCAGAACAGCTATTTTCTGCATGATACTATCAGACCTACAGGATTTAGATAGGTCAAAGACGCTGCAGATGGCGCTACTTCATGACCTTCCAGAAGTGATTACGGGAGATCTGACACCTAAAGAAAGAACTGAAGATGCCAAGGAGAAAGAGGATGCAGCAATAAAGCAGCTTCTAAGTCTCCTCCCAGTTAGGCTGCTGGAGAGATACTTGAAGATCTGGCTTGAATACGAAGAGTCTAAGACTAGGGAGGCCAAAGCTGTAAGGGAGCTGGAGAAACTCGAGATGGCCCTACAAGCCAAGGAATACCAGAAAGCAGAGCCGTCAATAAAGGGAATAGAGAGATTCATAAAGTCAGCCGACAGGGTTATAACATCACCAGAAGTTAGAAAGCTTCTCTCGTGCATCTTGGATTCTGATCGTTAGGGTGTGATGCGGAGTGGGTGTCAGAGAGAGGTGGCAGAAGGAGTTCTTAAAGTCGCTCAGTGGAGATGAGAAGAAGGCCTTCCAGTTGTGGTCAGACTTTTCGAAGGGAAAGATTTCTGAGAGGGAGTTTAAGGCTGGGATGGACATGGAGGTTATGCCCAGAGTGCTTGGAAAAATGAACGCCGTTAGACTGGACACATTGGAAAAGGAGATCGATGACTTAGATAAGAGACTAAGAGTTTTGGAAAAGAAGACTTCAAGTAGACCGAGTTAAGCAGCTCAATTTGAGTGATAACGCACTAATGGCGAATCTTCATGAACCTTTGATGGTGCTCTGAGTGGGGATATAAACCCACACTGTCCAAGAGTGTTATGATTTATGAAAGTATATCCCGTTTGGGAATATATAGTGTATCGTAAGCATCAATATATCTTTCATCTTTTACGTTTAATACATGAAGGAATCAAAGTGACAAATCTGAAGAAGCGATTAGACAATGTCATTGCAGAGCTCGAAATAATACTAGATGGGCTTAACTCCTCAGGGCGATACCCAACATGCTGCTTAACCGTTCATAACAATGGAGAAATCAGCTGCGGGGTGAAGGGACCATTGCCAGAAAAAGAGTTTCTGGAAGAATGCATGAAATGCAGGGCGGAGATGAAGAGTTTTCTGGGTCGCATTGGAATAGAAGATAGATAGAAGTTCAGCTCCGCTTTATGTAGAAGGTAGGCTTGAGTTCCTACTGTTTCGGATCAGGGGCATAATCGGTGAACCTCCTCTGCGCCTTTCTAGTATTCTCCGTGTACCATCCACCCTGCCAATGAAAGCCCCAGCATCCATAGAAACCATCCTCCAACATGCCCTGTATCAAATCAGCAAAACGGCATGGAAGGCCGTCGCAAGACTCGTTGTGACACCACAATCCCTGTATATGAGCGCACATTTTTCCTCCAAGCCCTGAGGACGCAAATTCGGCCAAGTTTATGTAACGTACAGGGATGTTCTCTGCAGATTTCATTTGGTCACCTCTATGAGGCGTATATTGGGAAGGACCTGAAGTCTTCAGTGCGTCGATCAACTTATGGAGTTTGCCGACCGCTCGGTGGACTTCATCCTCGGTTTTCGCCCCGACACAAACTATCCTTCCACTAGAGAATATGAGGAACGCAACCTTTGGGTCTTCCATTCGGTAAACCAGCCCGGGAAATTGTTCAGGTTCATACATTGCACTTTTGAGCGCCGAGACCGATCCTTCAAGGTCAACCGGTCGCCCTAGGCTTGCCGACGCAACGATGTTTTCTGTCTTTGTTTCTGGCTCAATGGGAAGGATTAAACCCTTTCCCGTCAGTTCCTTGAAGACCTCGGAAACGGCTACTGTCGCTTCTTTCTCCGACTTTCCCCCTGTGCAGATCATCTTCCCCGAACCGAAGATCAAGGTGGCGGTCTTCGGCTTCTCCAGTCGAAAGACGACACCTGGAAACCGGGGTGAGGGGTATTCCGCATTTGGGAAGGTCTTCGCTACCGCATCCAAATCCACTGTCTGCTTTAATGTGGCGGATGCAACAACGTTTACTATTTCAATCGAAGCTTTGGCGGGTCTTATTACTTCAAATGTCATTTTCTTCTGTAAAGATAGAGAAGAGGTTGGTATTAACGTTTCTATCAACTGTTAAATTAATGCCTAGAAGGAACATCATTTTTGACACTAATCAGTAAATCAAGAATTGATCTTACATAGCTGAGATACACGATGTTTACTTTCCAGACTGACATTCAATTATTAACAAAACTGTGACTTCTCTATTAGAATACAAATCCTGAGATACTAAAACCTTGAAGAACTCAAGGTTTAAAACTTTGGGAAGAGATAGAATAGCGTAGCAGATGAGGAAGTGAAAGTATGAGCAGATTAGGCAAGAAAGTGAATTTGATGAAATCCATAGATGTTGATACGATTCCAATTCGAAGAGACAGCTTTTTGACCAATGCATATGTCATTGAACTCCCCCTTGATTCCCAACCGGATTATGTATGGCAAACTATTTTTGAACAAGAATGGAAATCAAGTCTCCATTTATGGGAGAGAAAAGTTGTTATCGTAGGAAACAAGCTACTGCTTATAACAACTCCTAATGAGATCGCGGAGAAAATTGACTGGCTTAAGAGAATGATGGAATCGACGAATGCGCGTGTTGAAAGCTTCATTCAAACTCAACAAATGCTAGAGGAAGCAGAAAAAAGAGAGGAATTAAGAAAACACGAAAATATCATTAGAGACGCGTTAAGAATGAAACTAGCTATTGCCTAGTGTTTTTAGTTAGTCTATCGGTTTAACTTGTGCTAAAGATTTAAGAAACTGTATTCTTTGATATCATCAGAAATAATGGTATGTAGGATGCTGAGCACCCTTCTGATGCTTCTTGGCTCGGTGTTAATGCTCGTAACAATCATGGTAGTCATAGTTTTCATGATTGCAGGAGTCTTGAGAAGAAGCCTTGTAAATATTAAGGCGCTCATTACATCGGGCGTCATAGGGTTTCTAATGATTGTCCTTGGTGTTTTACCTTGGGAGATTGCAGAGGTAGTTGGAATAGTTGCCCTAGCAGTTGGTGGACTTGCCTTCTTTTTCTTCATTTGGCTACCGAGTTATAAAGAAGGGAAATTGAAGGAAGAAGTGCTTAAGGCGAGAGAATACATTAGTAGGGATTATATCAAATCCATTCTCCGATTTTTTATGCGTATAGGGACGGTCATTGGAATTGTTCTGCTAGTTGATGTGGTAGGTCTGTGGGTTTTCCTCTTCTCTCAAGGACTATGGGGTCTCGACAGTTTCCCAGAGCTACTAACATTACTTCTTCTGTTGGAAGGATCGCTTATTGGTGCTGGGGGCGCCTTCATGTTTGTCGGCTACGGTGAGTTAAGAGTTGCTAGGGAAGGAGCGATTAATCCAGCCATTGCTCGTGATCAATTGCAAAGATGGGGTGAAAGACGGTTGTCTCAACAGAAATGGGGTGTTGCTATGCTGGTTGGGGGTATTCTACTTGTCTTGCTTGGTCTCCTGATAGACTATATCTTCTATTCCCTCGCGTAGCAGGGAGTTATCCTGCCAATCAAACTCTACCTACATGTACGCCGGGCAAAAGTATTAAGTAAAACTTGAGATAATCCCAGCGTCAAAAAAGGTGATATTGTTGGATGAAATCCGCGCAAGCGAAGGCGTTTTCAAGCGATATTTCCCTGTTATTCTTAAACCCATCATTCTGACGCTGTTGTTCTTCGTTGCGATTGTGTGGGTTTATCTCGCGCTTTCCACCGTTTCGTCTGTCTGGTTTTTAGATCCTGATTTTACACCCGAGGTGAAAGCAGAAGAGACTGCTAGAGCGAGTAACCTGGGATCTTTCCTAATGAACATGTTTCGGGGAAATTTTGGGTATTCCTCCCAGACGTTGGCTCCGGTCTGGCACGAATTGGCTTGGAGATTTCCTACAACCCTTCTTCTAGTTGGCCTTTCCATCATTTTCTCCGTATTGATTGGAATGGGTCTGTCTATGTTATTCAAGCCAGGTAAACAGAAGCCTTGTGCTTTTGCCCATTCGCTTAAGGGCTTCTTTTTTGGTTTGGTGCCATTCATAGCTATGCCGCTGATGCTTTTCTTCTGCTACTACTTATACATCAACTTCGGTTTCAAAGTCTTTCCATTAAGTGGGTTGCACAGCGTGCCTCCGCCAACCGATCCCATCGCTTACGTTTCGGACATGCTTTGGCACCTTTTCCTGCCTGTAACCACATTGACCTTGATTGGCGTGGTCAGAATATTGTTTGTAATTTGGAGTAGCGGTTCCACCTTCACAGAGAGAGCGCTGTTAAAGAAGATCTTGCTGCCGTGCACGACATTCGACTTCGCCGTCTTGATATCGGCGGTTATTGTAGTGGAATGGTTCTGGACACTGCCCGGTTTAGGCCGTCTTCTATTGAATAGTCTGATGGCTGCTGATTACAATGCGTTTGTTGGAGCATTTGTAATGATAGTAGGGCTTGCAGTAGGTTTTGGCTACATGTCTGTCATACTGGACTTCATCCAAGGCCTGATCGGTTTACGTGAAGATTTAGAGAAGAAGGCCGCAACCGAACCCAAAATCAACCCAACATCAACAAAAGAAGCTTCTACGAAGAATATCAAACCTTTCTGGAGGAGAAAGGCTTTTGTGGTCGGTTCAGCCGTTGTCATAGCTTTTCTCATCTTAGCAGCTTTTGCCCCTTTCGTAACGCCGCACGACCCCTTTGCCAGAGAGCGTATAGCTGAAGACTTTGCGATGCCAAGGTGGATGACCGTCTTCCCACAATTTAGAGACTATCCAACAACCCGAGATTATGTGATCTACTGGGACGTGGAGCAAGGACAGGATTTCACCAAGAGTTGGGGAGCGTCGGTAGTTGTGGAATATGAGGCAGAGGCCATGGAGATGGTTGATGTTGAGTTTAGTGCGAATTTTTCCTACAATGAAATCCCTCCGAACTCGTTCTATTTCAAGTTCGAGTGGAATGCTAGCGATGTTGCATCCACAGAATATTCACTCAGAATAACTCTTTTGACGCCAGAGGGAGAAAATAGGACAAGCTATCTGCTGTGGATTCAAGCACCCTTGAGAACAATGAAGAGTGAAATAGTGGAAGTAAACTCAAGGGATCCTTTCTTCATACATAGGTTAGGCTTTGAACCGCCGGAGAATCCGGCGCCTATAATCTTCTCACAGAAGGGCGAATACACACTACAGTTAAAAATGCAATTCAACCCTATGTCGGAGAACGCAAGATGCAAGATGAATTTTGAAAATGCTCAATTCGTCATTCCTGGTCGGGTGCATGGCGTTCTTGGTTGCGACAATACCGGAGCAGACCTCTTCTCCCAGCTGGCTTACGGAGCCCGAACCGCAGTAATACTTGTCTTTCCAACAGCCATTCTCGCAGTCATCTTGGGTTTCCAGTTCGGATTTCTGGCTGGCTATTTTCAAGGCTGGGCTGACAATGTTATAACGCCTATTTTCGACATGGTACTCTGTCTACCCATCCTGCCGATCGTTTTAGTCAATGCCTTCCCATATGGAATGTCGTGGTTTGCTCTTCTCCCGATTTCACTGTTGTTTCTCTCTGCGCTTGCAACAAGGGCCTTCAGAAACACGTTTCTGATACGCCCCTCAAATCAAAAGCTCAAGGGGAATACCCCTGCAGAAAAGGGGCTTAACGTGTTCAAAGATTTCGTTGCAAACTTCTGTTTAACTGCGATAAGCTTGCTATTGCTGTTACCGATCGTCGAGTTCTTGGGTTTCTACGATCCAACGGTAATTAGCTGGGGAAAGATGCTCCATCACGCCTACGGATTCGGCGCCCTCCCAAGATTAGCCTGGTGGTGGATTCTTCCGCCAGCAATCTGTATCGTCCTGTTTTCTTTAGGCCTGTTTCTGATGGGAACGGGACTTGAAGACGAGCGGTTATAGGACGACAGATACGAACGGGGTATGCATCCCTTTGAACCCGATATACTAGAGCGTGCACGTGTATAGTGGCGCCGGGGGTGGGATTTGAACCCACGCGACCCCGAGGGGTCACAGGCTTTCCATATGGACTCCAGGCCTGAGCTTCTGTTGGAACGAATCTGCTCCCTACCTGATTTCCCGCCTTTTTCATGCTCTAGGAGACCCCGGCTCTAAGGAAGAAAGGGTGAATCACATTTTTAGCTTTTTCAATTTATGGGGAGCCTCGCCACATCTTTGGGTAGGTTCCGCGTGACATCAGCACCCGCTGAGTGGTTGCGACTATTCCGTGGTCCATCTTCATGATTTGTTCTGTGGATGCCATTGCCTTGACTAGGGCTACTGCTTCTCCCTTCTGCGTAAGGATTGCCACCGTGTTTTTCGGTTCCATCTCTGTTTCTAGCGATAGGATGCCTGGTGCTGCCAGATTTGCTCCGTGGCATATGGCGTCAATGGCTGAGTCACGTATGATGATTTTAGGGATGTATTCTAGGGCTTTCTCCATTGGTTGTAGGAATCTTCGGAGTAGAGTTTCGTCTCCTGTCTCTTTCCATTCTGCATATAGGTATGCCACATCATGGAGCGTGACTAGGCTTTCATCCTCAGTGAATGGCCCTGACCTCGTTCTGCGGAGCTCTCTCATGTGGGCACCGCTGCCCAGCACCTCTCCTATGTCATGGGTAAGTTTGCGTATGTACGTGCCTGCTTCACATGCTACGTGAAAGAGGACGTCTCGATCTCGGATTTCTAGGAGTTTCAGGCTGTAGATTTTCCTTGTTCTCAGTCTTCGTTTGACTGATGCTCGGAGTGGAGGGCGTTGATAAATTGTTCCCGTGAACTCTTCCAGTACAGCCTCGATACGGTTCCTCGGAACTTTTGAGTGAAGCCGCATTACGCAGATGTACTCTTTTCCGGATTGGAGTAGGGCTTGAATTATCTTTGTGGCTTCGTGGAGGGTTATGGGAAGAATGCCAGTAACTTTTGGGTCTAAGGTTCCCCCATGACCCGCTCTTTGAATGTTTAAGAGGCGTTTTGTCCACGCCGTGACCTCGTGGCTTGAGGGACCTGGCGGTTTGTCCAAGTTGATTACTCCAAATCGCATGTGGTCTTCGATTGGTCTTTCCTCCGGTCTACAGCCATAACGAGGGCTAGTCTCCTCCTCAGCCTTAACCAGAAGCCTACGCTTGCTTTCCCAAGGCGGTGTAGTCTCATGCATTGATATTCCATTTGATGAAGAGAGAGGTTGCATTAAAAGTTTGAGGGCAGTTCTCGGTCAGATCTCGACCTAATCTAATATGCACAGATGCGAGGTTTCCTCATCCTTCCGCCCACGAAAGGGAAAAGGCATCTGCCTACTCTTCCAATAGACAAAGCCCAGACCGCTTCCCAAGCCAAGAATCATAGGTTCTGTAAACTTGAAACTATGATGTTCAAAATTCTGCGTATGGATTGACCTTCCGTATTTGATACGACTTTTCAGTAGCACTCTCTAGGATGAATGAAGAGATTCTTCTATTCCTTTCAACCGTTTCTCGATCTCGTCCAATCGGTGAAGCAAGGCGTGGAGGTGAATAATCTGTTGGGAATGTCTCTTCAGTGCCTTGAAGGTCCTTCCCCGCGGTGGAAAGATGCCTTTTTCCCTAAGCTCTCCGATCTTCTGTCCAAGCTCTTCGGTGCTTAGGTGGAGGGAATCCGCCGCCTTGCTGAAGTCTTCTGCTTCAGCTATCTTCTCCACCAGTTCCAAGTCTTCGTCTGCAATCTCTCTCCACGCTGGCAGAGGATAGAATCCGTAGCTGTCTAAGACGTCTTGAACTGCGGTTCTCACGATCACCTCAAGCTCTTCTGGTTCGAGAAGGATGTAATACTCGCTCAGCCTTACCACCTCTACATGAAGTTCTCTCGCTACAGCCTCTGAAGCCTCATCAGCGAATCCCTTACAGACCAACAAGGGCTTTAACCCGAGTATCTCGCTGTCGGCGAAGACCTGACGGATATCCGAGACTGAGGCTGCTCCAGCCTTCACCTCAACACAACACCTTTCACCCTTTGGGCTGAGGGCAAGAATGTCAACTTCAAAAGCCTCAGCTTCATCGACCATAATCTTCTTGTTGGTCTCCAGAATCTTGTAGCCAAGCCTCTCTAAGACGCCTCTTGCGATCCTCTCGCTACTTCTCCCTTTTACTCTGGATGCAGGCATAGCCATTCATCATTCACTCTTTCTTGCTTTTATATAGGTTCTCTGTAAATATACCCGTCATGCCAGAGCAGAAAGTCGTAATCTTGATGGGTTCAGGAAGTGACACCGATTTTGCCAACTCGATAGCTGATTTACTGAAACATTTTGATGTTAGACACGAGTTTAGAATAGCCTCAGCACACAAAACGCCGAGAGAGTTATTGAAGATTCTCGAAGAATACGAAAAGTCTGAAGATAAGATCGTTTACATCACTGTTGCTGGTTTGTCCGACGCCCTCTCAGGATTAGTCGCTGGGTTCACAAAGTATCCAGTCATCTCCTGTCCGCCAGACTCAGAAGAATATGGATGGACCAAGATTTTCTCCTCCACGATAACACCTAGAGGAGTTGCAGTTCTCTTCGTCGCCGAACCAGAGAACGCAGCCTTGGCAGCAGCGAAGATTCTAGCCCTCTCAGACAGTTCATTACAGAAAAGTATTGCCAAGTATCAACAAAAGAAGCGAAAAGAAGTCGTCGAGGCTGATAAAGAGATAAGAGAAAACAAATATTCTCACTAGAGGAGTTACTGCTTGAGGCGGAAAGATGAGCTACGAGGTCTTGGAAACAAGTCTGCCGCTTCCCCTCCACAAAAGGGGAAAGGTGAGAGACATCTACGATCTCGGCGACAGACTACTAATCGTTTCAACAGACCGCATATCCGCCTTCGATGTTGTGCTGCGGAATGCCATCCCAAACAAGGGTGAAGCTCTGAACCGGCTTTCAGTCTTCTGGTTTAGAGAGACAGAGGACATAACCCCCAATCATATTCTGGACATAGTTGATCCCAGAACTGTCCTCGTAAGAAAAGCCGAACCGGTAAAAATCGAATTCGTTGTGAGAGGGTATCTCTACGGCTCGGCTTGGAGAAACTACAGAGAAGGGAAAGAGATTTGCGGAATTAGACTGCCGCCTAGTCTGAGGAAGGCTGAAAGACTGCCAGAGCCAGTCTTGACCCCAACAGCAAAGGCTGAGGTAGGTCACGACATCGAGATGACCCGAGCCGATGTCACTGAAAAGATTGGTAGGGCAGTTTATGAGGAAATCGAAGAGACAAGCCTAAAACTCTATGAAAGAGCGCATAGCAGAGCTGAAAAGAAGGGAATCATCATCGCAGACACAAAACTTGAGTTCGGATTCTGTGACGGAGATTTACTCCTCATCGATGAACTCTTCACTTCCGACTCATCCCGTTTCTGGCCCTCAGACAGATACACGGTTGGGAAGAGTCAGATCAGCTTTGACAAGCAAGGCGTCAGAGACTATCTAGAATCCACTGGTTGGAACAAGCAGCCCCCAGCTCCAAGCCTGCCCGAGTACATTATCGTTGAAACTTCAACAAAATATATAGAGGCTTATGAAAGATTGACTGGGAGGAGATTTTGAGATGATAGAGAGAGAAGAGATGCAAGAGGTTGCAAAATCCTATGAGAAACCAATCGGACTCAACCTAGGTTCGCACTCCGCACTAGACGCGTGGATGGGACAGAGAGACCACGGATTGAGAACAATGATCTACACAACCCCCCAGAGAGCTAGAATCTATCTTCAAAACCCCATGGTGGGAGAACCCGACGAAGTTGTAGAAGATTTGGCAAGCACTGTTCGCAGAGACCTCATTATTGCCAATGATCCCGCTGACATAAAGAAGAGAACCGGATGGAAGAGCGCAATAGTAGTTCTGGAACAGTATTCAGACATCGTCAAATACGTCGACGACCTCATAGACCTAGAATGCCTCCAAATTCCAAACCGCGCATTCTCTGTCTATGTTGGCGGCAACGAACACTGCAGCGTCATCGAAAACAAATTCGCAGTACCGATTGTAGGTTCAAGGAAGTTGTTAAAAATCGAAAACCGTGGAGAGATTGAGAGAGACTATTACTGGTTCGCTGAACAGGCTAGTATTCCCTACCCAAAATCCTACAATTACGAGGTTTACGAGAGCGGGATAAAGTTCAGAGAATTCATTGATAATCCTATCTTGTTGAAGGCAGAGCACGCACGTAGAGAGCTTGAGAGGGAGTTCATCTTTGCAGCTGACTCGAGCGACATGGAGGAGAAGGTCAAGGAGGAGATGGAGCTTGGAAATCTCAGCCGAGAAAGTTTGGAGAAGGCTAGAGTCGAGCAGATAGTCCTCGGTCCACATGCAAACTTCAATTTCTTCTTCTCGCCCTTAGACGCCAAGAAAGAATGGGGAGACGTTGATGACTGGTATGCCAAATTGTACCGCGTAAGTTTAGAGAATGCTAGAGTCTGCTTAGCCAACCAGTTCCTATCCATAGACGAGAGGAGAGAAACCATACTGGACGGCTTGAAGAGGCTTCCAGTCGATGTTCAGCAGAAGATCAAGAGAGTCCCATCCTTCGAGGTCACGTGCCACGTACCTATAAGCCTTCGAGAGTCGCTGCTAAAAGATGTCCACAGATTTGCCGATGCATTCCTGCTAGCAACCAGAAAGTACGAGCCCCCAGGAATAATCGGCGCGTGGTGCCTGCAGACACTCATTACTTGGGAAAAGATAGGTCCAGGCATGGCGGTTGAGTACGGCTTGTATGATGTGCCTGAGGGGGAGGAGGCGTATATGCATATCCCATACACACAAGACGTCGCATTGAGGCATGGCGGAGGAACGAACACACATATGGGAATAGGCTCACAATACGCCAACGCAAAGTATCAGAAGAGGATGAGCATGGGCGACAGAATCGCCCTTGAAATAAGAAGGGCGTGCAAGAGCAAGCAACTTCCGGAGATAGTCACATAAGCCAGCTGTTCCAGTAAGGTGGATTCTCTGTCAAAGAAGTTTACTTACGCGGAGGCTGGTGTTGATCGAGAATTAAGAGCTAAGTCCAAAGAAGCCCTGAAACTGCTTAAAGAAACCTACAGATTCAGCAGATACGGAAGAGTAGTTCAGCTTCCATACGGCAACATATTCCCCTTTGCTAAAGGATATCTTGATTTTGCCGTCGAGGGAGTTGGCACCAAGGTTCTTGTAGCCCAGCTAGCAAACAAGTTTGACACCATCGGCATTGATGCAGTTGCGTTGGCTGTTAATGATGTGATCCGATCCGGCGCACGACCCTTGGCCATAGTTGACAACATCCATGCCCAAGTTTCTGATCCTTATCTGGTGAAGGGGTGGATGAAGGGTATAGTGAAGGGCGCGACTGAGGCTGAGTGTGTTGTGCCCGGAGGTGAGCTAGGGGATGTAGCGGAAATAGTCAAGGGTGTGGCGGATGGAAAGGGCTTCGACATGGTCATCGCCTGCATAGGTGAGTTATCTAAAGAGCAAATAGTCTTTGGAAACAACATCAAGGCAGGAGATGTTGTGATTGGTTTAAGAAGTTCCGGCATCCACAGCAACGGAATAACGCTGGCAAGAAAAATCTTATTCAAACGATGGGGCGGGAAGTATGAGCCTTACGATGTTCCAGAAGGGCTTGACCGGGAAGTTGTCTATGAGGTTCTGGAACCGATGAGAATCTACGTAAAACCAGTGCTGAAGGTCTCCAAGGAGTACCAGGTAAAGGGACTAGTCCATATAACTGGCGACGCCTATCTGAAGTTCGACAGACTAATGGTCTTCTCAAAAGGAATAGGATTCGAGTTCGACAACTTCAAACCACAGCCCATCTTCAAGCTGATTCAAGAGATAGCCCCAGAAGTTAAAGCTCCCATAACAGACGCGGAAATGCTGAAGACCTTCAACATGGGATGGGGCTTCGCAGTTGTCACAGATAAGAGCAATGCAGACAGCATAATCGACAGCCTCGAAAAGAGTCACGTTGAGGCTGAACAAATCGGAACCGCAACGGACACTGGAAAAATCGTTGCCTCATACGGAGGAAAAAAAATTGGACTAGGATGATTTATCCAAATGAGAAATCTCTCCCTTCAAATCGCAAGAACTGACGGGCCGTA
>Ga0315306_10000229_pt1 | contig 27300 bp, 29 predicted proteins | sample TDP1_MG_FD_203803 | JGI IMG/M metagenome (GOLD analysis project Ga0315306, IMG submission 203803) | Freshwater sediment microbial communities from Lake Towuti, South Sulawesi, Indonesia - TDP1 | ecosystem: Environmental > Aquatic > Freshwater > Lake > Sediment | place: Indonesia: South Sulawesi... | reverse complement strand
TTCAGGAAGGAGGCTACTCTCTCTCCGTGGATGCAGCTGGGGATGTGAAGATTCATTCAATGAGGATCATGCTGAACGTTGAGAGGAAGCCGACCTTACTTGAGCAACTTTTCGGGCCAGGCATTACCGCCCTGATTCCTTTCGTGGTAGGAGCCATCGTGCTTCTAGTCGTCATAGCTGCGGTGGTTCTTGTCATGAGCCGAAGGGGCGCTCGCGTCACGGCGAAAGCTGGACCACCTACGCCTGCCGCACTTCCTTCAGGTGCAACGAAATACTGCATGAACTGCGGCGCATCGATCCCCAAGACCGCGAAGCACTGTAGCAATTGCGGTTCTGCACAACAATGATCTTCGCCGGAACCAGAATGATCCTCTGGTTTGACGCATATTCTGAATGTGAGCATAATCCCCTGGGCTGGCTTAGAAGACCCTGCGGATAATGCCAGTTTTTCTCATACGGCCGGTAGAGACAGAACCAAACAGGGCGCGCAGACTGATAAGACACAAGTTCAATAACTCTGAGGCAAGGAAGGAGACGTGACCCGAAAGACGCTTTCTTTGCTATTCGTATTCCTGCTCTACGCTCCGGGCGTTAAGTTTCCAATCGACCAGTGGAGAGTCTTGGCGAGTTCTCGGCCACACAACAGCCAAGACTGGGCTTGCGATCTCGACATATGTGCCCTGCACGGTCACTGCTGTTGAACCACCCTTGATGTGGCCGATCATAGTTCCAGTAATGGATGGATTCTTGATGTGTTTTGAACATCCATGCTTAGAACCGATATTCCTTTAAAAGTGCAGAAGCAATAGCGGTTCGGGAAGTTCACAATGGCTTTTCCTGTATCTGTCTTGAAGAAGAATATGTCGGTTCTGTTCCTCGGAATTTGCATATGTTCATGTTGGTTTGCCATTCCGTCGAGCCAGGTCTACAGTGTTCCACCTTTCAACATGTTGAAGGCGCCATATCATGTGCAGGAAGGAAACTACAATTGTGGTCCAGCTTGCGTTCAAATGGCGCTCGAATATATCTCTGGGTACCTGGTGTCGCAAGATGTTCTGGCCACGGAGATGATGACAGGCGCAGAGAGAGGAGGCACAGATTTGAATATGCTGCGTGTACCTTTTGTCAAACGTGGGTACACATCTCTTGACGAACATCAGCAAGCAACCGTGGCTGAGTTGAAAGAACACAACTCCCTAGGACATGTCGCCATCATTAACATACACTTCGATACGTTACATAAGGCAGGTCATTACATTCTGGTTGTCGGTTACAATTCCGAGAGAATATTCGTGAATGATCCTTGGCCAAACACCGTTACCATTGATGGCAGAAGAACAGGGAAAGAGGCATTCATTTCCTACTTGCTGCTTTCTGACCTCTGGTCACGTCGCAACAATTGGGTTCTGAGAATATACCCGATGAAAGGGTCTGAATCCACTTCAACTTCAAGATTGACTTTCTCCTACTTCACGGTCTCTTCAAGTGAGAAGATTAGTCGCGCGGAGTCAACACTCAGTTCAGCGACATCAGAGCTTACAACCCCGACACAAATGAGGAACATAGTCATTCCACTCTCAGTGGCTGCCATGTGTGTAGTGATACTTGTTATAGCCCTACAAAAGAAGAGAGTAGCAGTGGAGAGGCCATCTGCACCTCCCTGTGTCCCGCAGGCGCCTACTTACATTCCTCCTGCGTACGCTGGCCCTCCGCCTCGCGCTGTGACAGCCGCTTTTGGGCCGACAGTCGAAGGCTTGGGTAGAGGCACAGTCTGCTTCGGGTGTGGTGCCACGGTTCCAGCCGGATCAGTATTCTGCCAGCAATGCGGGAAGACAATCACTAGTGAGTCCTGAGAGTGCCTGTCGTAGTAGAAGGTATTGTCAGTCGCAGACTCGTCTGAAATCGTCCCTGTCCGACCAAGCCAATGAATCAGTCTTGCTACTCACAGATCTGGAAGGGCCAGAACGGTCACAACGCCGGCTCAGGGGAAGTTTCTCGTTGTGGTGATTGTGGCATCTGTCATGGTGGGTTCTGTGTGTTGGCTTACAATGGCAGCAATCCACTCTAGGACCCTCCCTCCACCACAATCATGATCACCTCAACCTGACCACGGTCAAAGGTTCCCAAATCAAGGTCGCAGCCATCAGCAGCGTTGGGAAGTTCAGGCTATTCGGCACGGCATGGATATATAATCAACGAAGTTCCACAGGAGGCGTGACCGCAACAAGACACAAATGGGCTTAGATGTTGCAAGGACAGCGCAGGACATGTCAGATACCATAAGGACTGCCTGCAACTTCGCAAGACCACACTCAACGGTAAGACTCCGGCTGAGGTCGCTGGCTTAGACCTTAACCATAGACAGAACCGATGGAAGCCCCTAATCATGCAGGGCGCGAAGGCCGCCAAAACAGAACAGAAACCAAACCGACGATTAACGAACAGAGCTATATTTATCATTCTGCTGTCCATTTGGAGCAGAGGCCAGCAATGAGGAAAAGTGAGGCAGAGAATCTCGTAGCAATGGGCATCTTTCTTCTGACACTTCTACTAATCTTATTGTCTCCCACGATTTTGGGCGTTAGGGCTCTTGATGTAACCTACACTTCGACTACAACTTTCACGACAAGCATAACACACATATCCACACGAGAAGTCTACGAAACAATTACCCGCACTCAAACCTCAAGGTTGTACTCGACAATCACGGACACAATAACCATGGAGGGGCCAGCGCCATACATTCAGTTAGTCAGTCAGCAATGGCAGCGACCAGTGCTTGTTCTTGTCCTTTACAACGGTGGTGGTCCAGGCACTGTGAGGATCGGTGTCTATGAGGGCGGGACATATCTGGGTTATACGGAGATGGGGGCGCCTTAGCCGGGGGAGACAATGACTTACAACCTGAGAGTTCTCCAGGCGACAACGGGGATGGTATACGCTTCAATCCTCGGTACTCGGGGGTATCCCGTGCCGGTCGCCACGACACGTGTTGACACCTACACTGGGGAGACAGTTGTAGTTACAACTCAACTCCGCACTAGGAACTTCGAGACAAGCATAGAGCAACGTATAGCAGTGAGTACGTTCATAGGGACCAGACCAGCAGGTCTCCTTGAGAACCCCGTTCAGCTGGCAGTTCTATCTTTGATACTAGGAGGAGGAACAGGAGCAGGTGCACTTGCAATGAGATTGAGACATAGATCTCGGCGTGAGAAGCCTCCCTCCGCTGTAGTCCCAGCGAAACCCATGCCAGAGGCGCCCTCGATGGAAAACGCACGAGAAAAGGTAAGCGGTGAAGCTGAATATGAAAGATATCTCAAGCGGCTTGACGAACTCAGGGACCAAGGAAAGATAAGCGAGAAGATCTATGAGAGGCTGAAGAAAAAATACCAAGCAGACATTTCTCGCTAGTCAAGAATGCACAGAGAAAATAGAGATATGCGGCAAGTGGACCAAGAGCCTTCACTACTTATGGCGAGGTAAAAGTCTGAAGGGCTGTAAGCATGGCCTCAAGGTGACGAACGAAAGCATATCTTGTAATCTCCTTTTCCTTCTAACACACTTATCTTCTTGGCGTGGACTGACGTTGGGCACAGCTGATACTTCGATGGCCGATTCGCACCAGCCAAACTGATAGTGCTCAGTTCCGCATTTCGGCCTCGTATCTTTTCTTTAGCCTTTCGTACACTTTCTCACTTATCTTCCCTTGAGCTTTAAGCTCCTGAAGCTTCTCAAGGTACCTGGCATATGCGGCTCGATCATCCACCTTGCTTGGTTCGACAGGTTTGGTTGAAGGATAAGTTGGCTGTGGCTTTGGAGCGACTGAAACCTTCTTGATTCTCAAGAGGAAGAAAAGCAATAGAACCGCAGCGCTGATGATTAGAAGCACTGGGACTAAAGCAGGATTGTTTTCTGGGAATGATGACGCCTTGCTCAATGTATACACATATTCCACAGTTGAGGTGTGCGTGTCGGTGAAGGCATAGGTGGCGAGAGGAACTTGCGTCACAACCCCTTGGCAAATAATCTCCACCATGACGGGCGTGACCTTTACGTTCCCATCATAATACGTATGATACAAGGGAACTGCTCGCTCGATATAGGTGGTCAGCCCCCCTTGGACTTCCCCAAAATCAATTGATATCTCATCAGAGACGGTTCCTGCTAGGTTGCTTACGATGAACGTTATCTTTCCCCTTTGGACACGTACGTTCATCAAGTTGCTGATTGTTATCTTGAACATAGATGAGGTGGGGTAGAATTTGCCCTCGATCCTCAAATACGGCCCATCAATCGTTTTCTGAGTGAGAGTCGAAAAAGTAGTTGTGATGAACCTAGTTACGGTTGTCACAGTTTGCCAGTAACGGTAGGATGTTGAAGTCGTTGTGTAGGTTGTGAAGAGAGAACCCAATGCCATCTGCATCGACGGCAGAAGAGCAGTTCCTGCGAATCCTGCAACAACGGAGCTGATCAAGAGAGATGCCACTAGCAGCCCAGCGGTATTCAACCCAGATCACTCAATATACGTCTGTTTTTGAACAGTCTGACTCCCTCTATCTCCGGTAACACATTCAAAATTCAGTCTCTTCATTGCATTTCGCTAAAGTAAGTGGTACTGCAGGAACTCTTTGTGCTACGGATCTACCCCCCTTCTTCGATTTGAACTTGGTATTCCTTTCTGAGCCTCTCGTAGACTTTCTCGCTTATCTTTCCTTGAGATTTCAGCTCATCCAAGCGTTTGAGATATCGCTTGAGGTCCTTGCTTTTCTCCTCTTCCTTCTTCCTTGTTTCTCCTGGCGGTTCGATTTTCGGCTTCGCTTCCTCTCTAACAGGGGCCTTTGTCAGTGAGGTCACACTTGCTCTCCTCTTAAGAAGTACAATAGCCATGACCATAGCTATTCCCGCAATCATTGCGATGACTAACATAGGACTGAAATACGTCTGCATATGGTTTGTTTTTGGACTAGTCGTTGTTGCGGTCTGAGTTGTGATCGTCTGTTGAGGTCTCTGTATCTGGATTTGCAGAGGCAATCGGTTTTCTGTCTGGTCGGAATTCACCTTTACTGTGACGGAATATTCTCCAGAAAACTTTGACGAGACAGTCCACGCTATCTGCCACGACGACCCTCCTTTCAAGACTGATTCTTGAAAGGCCTTCTTCTCTGAAATGATTGACAGTTCTGGAGGAAGGTCCAGGCTGGCAACTATGTTTGATGCGTCTAGATCTCCTATGTTTGTGATGGTCACAGAGAGCTCCGCCTGGCTGTTGGATTCCTTACATCTTTGCTCCAGTGTAAACTTTGCAGGATTCATGCGTTTCAAGGAGACGTTCCTGAAGTAGGCCATCGACGGGGATATTCCGAACCATGGCCCCTGAAATGTGAGTTTGAGGGTGATCTTCATTCTGGCCAGTCTGAGGTTTTCAGCGGAGCCAACATTTTGACTGAACAGGCTGGACAGATTAACTTTGACTGTAACGAAATATGACAGTGTCTCTGTTTGTTCGTGTCCGACAATGGATATTTCGTCAACTCTTCCTGTTGGGTCCGCAACGTAATATGTGACGAGGGAACTGGCTGAGGCTGTTGGGTTGTAGAGTATTGTCCGGAGTTCGTAGCCTAGCTCAAGGAAGAATGAAAGATCTTGCCTCTCAATTGTCTGCGAGATTTCACCGTCATGCATGATCACCACGTTGTTTCCCTGAAGCGATACGCCTCCCATGGTTGTCCACCCTTTAAGTCCATCCGAGAAATTTCCGTTTGTGAGCAATTCCACGGGAGCTCCATGTGATGAGATAGTAGTCGACAGAAAGATTAATGCTAGACATGGAATCGTCAGGAATTTATGAGACAGTTCGATCGTCTCCTCTATTCAAAGGCTTGGCTGTCTAGAATAAAGCTTGTCAGAGAACGGTTGCGGCCTGGCTTCGCAGCCTATCTTGATTTTCCACATCGCGGACATGAGGTGGCCGTGGCCGGCATGAAGAATCCACAACCGAAACAAACAACGCCTCCAGCAGACACTGGAGGTCCCATCGGCCTGGGGGGCACAGCGATCGGGGGATACTGGGTCGGAGGATGCACAACAGCAGGAGACACGGGAGCATACTGGACGATTTCGGAGAGCTTTGAATGAGCCAATAAGAGGAATATGCCAGGGATCACACCTCCAATTATGAGCCCAAGAAATCCCCATACAAGACACGGTCCCTTTGCCCCAACATAGTCTCCGATGCGAATCCTATCGTAGGTCGTTATGTATACCAAGACAGCTATCAGCACTGCGACTACGCCCAATACGAGGAAAATACCGCTCACACCGACTGCGAGAACACTAAGAACAACCCAGCCGGCGGCCGCTAGGAAGCACATAATGACTGCAATGAGACAGTATGTCTTCGCCGAGCCTGCAGCTGGCGGATATGACATAGCATTTCACCTATGAGATTGGTATTGCGCGTGGCCGTTTTAATATTTTCCGAAGATCGTACGTCGCAATTCATAGAGCTTGAAGATGGCTGTTCTCACCAGCGGGGACACATGCTCGACCGTTGAGTACGAAAAGCTTTATTGAGGTTAGACGCAACTCTATGATTGGGTCGGTTTGCATTGAATAGACAACTATCAGTTGCTTCAATTCTCACTATTGCACTAGTGATTCTCGCGAGCAGCATCACGACTGCTCAGCCAAGGTATCAAGCAAAGATCAGGGATCAGCCACTTTTCCCTCCAACCGTGAGAGTAAAAGACCACGTTAGTATACAGGTGAATGTCTGGTATTCGTTCCCTCCCGCAGTTCCAGTTCCGACAAGGGTTAGCTTACTGGAAGCTGACACGGGCAAGGTCTTGGATGTCTCTCCTCCCGAACCTCTGGAAGGAGAAGAGACAAGGCCTTTCGGCCTTTCCACCTTTGCGCCTGCGTTTGCAAAGGTGTGGTTGCTAAGGGTTCAAGTTCAGTACCAAGTAGGATATACTTGGACGAATGATGCTGAGGGCTGGTTCAGAGACTTTTCCATCGAAGTCAAAGGACTGGACTTCAAGCTTGAATTGCAGGGGTTGGTACCAAACTCGCAGATACTGGTGGATTCCACGAGCCAAGCAGTAGCTTCATCGGGAACATTCGCTACAACTCTCGCAGCCGGTACACATGTAGTTGAGTTGGCAGGAACAGTAGAAGTCAGCCCGGGTACCCGACGAGTCTTCAAGGAATGGAAAGATGGGTATCAAAGCAATTCCAGACAAGTTACGCTTTCAGCGGATACTACACTGTACGTGACTTACGAAACACAGTACTTTCTCTCACTTGATTCTAGGGAGAAAGTGACACTGGTAGGTCAGGGATGGTACAAGGAAGGTTCGACCGCGACAATCTCTCTCACCCCGACAGAGGTTCAAGTGGAGGGCATACTGGGACTTCTGGGAGCAAGGCGTATGTTTGACCGTTGGGTAGGAGACGATTATCAGACGATTGCTCACGCACCAAGCGCAGCAGTCATGATCCGTGATAGGCCTCAAACGGCCAGGGCGGAATGGAGAATAGATTATGGATACGTATATATCAGCATGGGTATCATGACAGCTGTCATCATAGCCATCATCGCTATTCTTCTAATGATATCGAGGCGTAAGCCTCCTCCTCCAAGGCCTATTATCACCGGAACGAGTTATGGAGTTCCGCTAAGGCCGGCACCAGTAGTGCCACCTCTGCTAAGGGTGCAACCTGCCCGCGAGAGAAAATTCTGTACACAGTGTGGGGCGGAGATGGACGCGGCTGCGAGGAGGTGCCCTGCTTGCGGTCGCGAGCCGTGACACTTGCAGACAACATCGTTACTGCGATCGGTCCGAGATGCTGAGGCGATGTCCTCAGGAGCGATTGACGAAGAGCAAAGGATAAGGCAGCTCGTTATAAGGCTGGAAGAGGCGTACCATGCCGGCAAGATCTCCAAAGAGGTGTACGACCGGCTATCCAAGAAGTTTCGTGAACAAAAAGGTGTATCTGGGGAAACGGCCATAGAACTTCTGCCGGAAGGAGGGCCTTCATCTGTTGGGCCATCTGTGCCGAGAATTGTGGCGATCGAGAGAGTTGGATATCGTCCTGAGCCGAGGAAGAGCTCAGCACAATTCGCGGTTGCAATCGCGGCGTTTTTCATGATCCTGGTCATATTCTTGCTTTTTGTCATCTCTGTCAGGCGGTAGCCTTGGAAGAAGCTCAGCAACTGTCCCCAAGGGAGACAACGGTACTGAAGCACATCGTATCCCGCGGGCAAAAACAAGACAGAACGATATCTTTTTCAATGAAGGGCGTATGCAAGGACTTGGAACTAGATGATCTAGAGTTTCTTGATGCTTTGGTTTCGCTATCTTTCAAGGGTTTCATAAAAATCCTGAGACTCCCATGCTCTGAGGAACTGCAAGATGAACTTCGCAGACGATTTCTCCAAGTCGACATGCTCTCTACCGTCTTTGGGGGTCAATCGAACGAGAAAGACCAACTTGTGAGAATAATGACCGCTTTGGCGGCTCCAGGTTCGAAGTGGGCTGATATGACATCTCTTCAAGAACTGGTTTCATACTCTTTCGACCTGGACCAAATAATACAACGGATGAATGAGAATCTCCAGTCTCCAGATCACGGTCGAGGAACGCAAGGTGAACAATTGCCTTCGGCAGGAAGTAACGAGCGGAAGCTTCTAGGTTTGCAGCGAAAACTCGACAGGTGCCTTCGGGAGTTCTGGGAAGGGGTGAATCTTCTTAGAGAAGGGCCGCTTGACATCGAGGAGGATACTCCCAGAATCGTTAAGGTAGAAGGCCTTTCGATGGTTGCTCAGAAGGAAACAAGGCCGATGCGACAGGGCCAAGAGAAGACAGCTCGGATGATTGCTCTTCTTCTGGCAATAAGGGCAGACGCGGTGGCAAAGAGTGCAGCACCGCTAGAACTCGTCGAGGAACTTGAGGAGTTTGAGGCAAGGGCTCTCATCGGAGAGATAACACCAGAGTTTCTGGACGCGAAGAAGAAGGAGTTTGAGCAACGGATCGAACAATCTCGGCTCGCAATCGTTTCAATGAGTGACATTAAACGGCTGGCAGAGCGTTTGCGAAGACGGATCGAGCTTGCAAACACCCTTGCGTCTGCAGGATCGATCTCGAAGAAGTCACAGGTAGGGATCACTGAGAGTGCAACTTCTGACTTCGAACAAGTGGAGAAAGCTTTGCCAAGAGAACTTACTGATTTTTGTGTGAGTCGGTCAGGGGCGTTCCTAGCCTATCTCCGAAGTAGTTGAGTTCGTATGATAGAGTCTGACGTAACGATTGAGCTGACAGACTTGGCGGTCGAGTCATTGAGTGTAATGCCCGGACGATTGCCATTTGGCGATGACACAGTGATGGTGGAGCTTGCAAAACGTGACCATTCCCTATTCCTCAAATGCCCGATTAGTCAAGATGTGCTCGATGGTACTATTGAAACCATCGAATGCATACTGGATGGCACCCTCTACTGCAAAGAATGTGCAGAGCTGATGGCTAACGAAGACGAGAGGTGTTGGGTATGCAACTTGATGAGCTTCAAAGAAATGCTAGAGATATCGCCGCACCAGTAGGCGAGTCTGAGCCGAAGATAGCAGTCGTGTCTGATGTTGACACCGACAGGTTTGAGAGGCAGAAACGGCTAGAGGGATGGGACCAAAAAAGGATTGCCGATTCGACAACGCTTGTTGCCGGAGCCGGCGCTCTTGGAAACGAGATAGTCAAGAACCTTGTCCTCCTAGGCATTGGCACCATTTATCTGGTAGACTTCGACCATGTTGTTTCTTCAAACTTGAGCCGATGCATCTTCTTCAGACAGAGCGATTCGCGCCGAAGAAGCCTCAAGGCGGAAGTCGTTTCGAAGAGGGCGGAACGTGTGACTCGGAACACCAAAATCATCCCTCTGCGTGAAGACCTAGAAAACCTTGACAAGAAGATCTACAAGCAAATCGACATAGCCTTCGGGGGCCTCGATAACCTGGCTGCCCGAATTCAACTCAATATAGATTGCTATTATAACAGTGTGCCTCTGGTCGATGGAGGAATGGAAGGACTGCAAGGGCAGGTGCAAGTTGTGATACCACCGGATAGCCCATGTCTATGCTGCAGCCTGACGGAGAAAGATTGGGACATTATATGGTCTAGGCTCTCGTGCACGGGACCGATAGGAGAGAGAAAGATGCCCGCCATCTCAACGACAACATCAATTATATCAGCGATTCAAGTGCAAGAAGCCCTCAAGATCATCTTTGGCATCGAAAACTACAGAAAGAACAAGAAATGGAACGAGTTCTTCGGTGAGCCTTTACTTGGGAAAAGACTGTTCTATGCTGGAGCCTCTGAAGTGTTTCGAATCTACGAGATCTCAAAGAACGACAAGTGCTATGTGTGTGGATCTCTTGGGGAAAAGGGAGATCTTCAAAGGGCTAAGGAGAAAGCTGGCTAGCTTTTTATAGCGGCCAAACCAAGAACGGTTGGAAGAGATCATGAGAGTAACGATCACGGATCTTTCCTCTAACAGATCAGTTGACATCGACGTGGCCGACCAGGCCATGATACATATCCGGCCTTCGCCGCGACTGCCTAGGATTCTATCGATATCACTGATCCGACCAGTGCCTGTCTCAGATTGTCCGTTCTGCAGCTCACCTGTTACTCCTGGGGCGATCTACTGCACATCATGTGGTAGAAGGTTACCTTTTACTGAGAGCTGAGTCTTCGAAAACCTCGATACGCAGGAGACATACCCACCCTTCTCAGATCATGGAACATGGTATCAGGTATTGTTTGCGAACTGCAGCTTATGCCACTTCAGTTGAAGGCGTTACAATAACCAAAACAGTGAAGGAGGGGGAGCCGCAAGCGTCAGTTCAGATGCGATGCCGCTAGCCCTATGAATCAACCACATTGTTTAACTGAATCTAACGCCAACTAAGCCATCGCAAGGCTGTACAAAAGTCTTTTCAAGTAGCCAATCAATCAATCGCACGGGCGTCAATATTGGAAGATTCTCCTCGAATCGTAGGATATGAGGAGTCAGAAACAGAAGAGAAACCGCCTCCCTCCGCTCCGGAATACCAATTCTTGTTGGAGCGACCAACAGAGGCAGGCGTGCCATACAGACCACCCCATCGAGAAAGGATCATGCCTCCTCGCAAACAAAGAACCTCGCTGTCAAGAATCCTGAACATAGTGTGCCTCGTAGGGCTGGCCGCCTCCACGTCGTACTTGACATATGTGGCCTATCTGGCTCCAGAATCTTTGCCCCAATTGAAAGAGAACGTTCTGGGACTTCGTAAACAGGTCGATGAACTGAAGACAACGATTTCCAGTATTGAGGCCAAATCCGGCAAGTCTGCAGCTTTCGCAAACTGGTTGAACGGGACTTCGATCACATCTCCACATGTATACCTTCCTGACAAGCCTAGGATCACGATAGAGTTCGTCAAAAGCGAAAACGATGAGAAATACGGAATTCGGCGCAACGACTGGCATGACTTCGAGATGGGAGTCACATGTCAAATCACAAACAGCTTCGGAATCGTTCATGATCAAACGTTGGCAGTACTTTCCAAACGAACCTTCGAGTTGACAGAAAAGAACTTAACCAAGGAATTCCCTGCGGATCGGTATCGGTTGACCATTAAAGCAATAATGGGAAAACCAGCCGTAGCGGTCGCATCTGTAGCTAGAGAGTTTGAGGTGAAAGTCGACCTGATCCCTCCTCTGATCGAATGGCGAGACAGATCTTGGAGCGACAAAAAGCTCACAGTGAGAGCTTGGATCTACGATGCCGAAGGCGGAAAGCCATATTCAGTCAAAATCTCGTATCGCTTTGTCTTCATAAATCGGACCATTACAATGCCGCACGGAAGCCCTATTGGCGGTGTCGATATGAAAGAGTCGGAGTCGGAACCGTTCGTATATTCCTATAGCTTCGCTGATACGCGGCCCGCTTGGGACCTCAACAACGCAAACATTACTTTCTACTACATAGAGGCCAAAGATAGACGAGGAAATCGTGCGTATAGCGAACCGGTGTACAAAGAATTCTGGTCCTCCGTCTGGCAGCCCAAGACACCTGCGCCTTCAGGAGCTGAATTTGCATTCTCGGTCGCAGTACAAGCTAGTCGTGCATTGAGTACTGTCCACGTATGGTCAGCATCTTTCTTATGTGCCCGAGGTGTCATCTGCACATACTCACTAGGATCTCTGCAGCGCAGAGAATGGCAGACAATTCCATACAGATATGAGTCATCTGCTACTATGCTGGCCAGCGCCTTGGGGCCAAACAGTCAAGCTAGACACTAGGCCTCATCCCAGCTCCGCACATAGAGCAGTATAGCGCCATAGGGGATACTGGGGCGTTGCAGTGGGGACATAGAATCACACTTGCTTCCTGTGTGACTTGGGGATAGGCTGATGTGACTTCACCGAAACTCGCTGGACGGTAAGTCTGCCCGTCGCCTTGGAGCTTGAAGAACTCAATCAGTTCTTGCACTGGATCCACCACCAGTGCTACGTGATGGGGCTCTCGAAAGCACGATCTCTGAGTCTCTATGTCTGTTGGAGACATGAAGCAACCGTATCCTGGATGCGAATGATACCAACCTACAACTAGTTGGCCAGGATATCTCTGTCTTAGCTCTGTCACTATTTCTCCCATGACACCGTCGTCGAATTCTACGCGTACTTCGGATGCCTTAGTCTTCCCGCGTATCGATCCAACTACCTCAACATACTTCTTGCCTAGCCAACGGTAATCTTTGCCGACTAGAAACCCGATTGCTTCACAGGGGACCTGGGACTTGCAGTGCTCCACTATCATTCCAAGAGTTTCAGTTAGGATGTAGACCTCGTAGAAGCGCTCCTTCTCGGACGAGTCTGCCTGGCTCAACCGTAGCTCGACCGTTGGACTTCGCGGAGGATCTTTGGTCCTTCCAGCGCAGCCTTGTTGCGGTCGAACCAAAGCGCTGCATCCCTGCAGATTTCAAACCTAAGAGGGCTCAACGTGTATGGATGTTCAACTAGCAGTTGGGTGCCCTTTACTATCCCGTAGAGGGTATCCAACTTCTTCCATTGCTTCAATAGTTCCCAGCAAACTATCCCTTCGTCGCCGGCCTTGATTCCAGGCGATATGTTCGGATGAAATATCGGTGTCAGCCAGGTGATTCTGAATGGCGCTCCCAGCTTGCTTCTGTCTGACGGGAACGGATAAGAGTCCAGGACATAAATCCATGCCTCATGATCCCAGAACTCCGTTGGAGGAACGTTCTTCTCCCTTCTCATGAATCCTTTAGCTCTTAAGGAAACTTCGTATCTTCTAGCAACGCTCACCCTATCTCTCCCGGCAACGGTCGCAACCTCTTGCTCCTTCCAAAGGTCTTCTCCCGTGAACTTGTAGCCCTTTGCCGCCAATTCGCTCTCTTCGTTGTCAAGCCTTTTCTCTAGGACCGGCCGCGGCAGCTTGGGCAAGGCTAATGTCCCTAGCTAGAAACCTCCGATCGGACGGGAGATAAGATCCATGTGGTCGCCGTCTCTGATTCCCATCGACTGAACAGTAGTAGGATATGTTTCAGGGCCTAGTTCCTTGTTGCCTAAAACCAAGGAGTACGCTCTGTCTCTTGGCAGTCCAAGACCATTAACAACCGTTTCGAGGATCGACCCGACCGTGTGGTTAGGGGCTATTTCCACCCTTACTGACTTGTTCGTGGATACGTCTGAAACCATAACTTCCATTTGGGAACCCTGAGTCTTTTGTATCTTTCAGCTGTTAATATAAGCGTTGCCCATTGGTGATACTTGAGTTTTCGGTGGATTTGCACTACCTACCTTTGTAGCCTCTGGGGCACGTTTTCGAACTAGCTGGGATAGCTGAACTGCACCTGATGTAAATCTCAGCTTCTCCAATGGCCGCAGTGCGTCGATAGAAAATGCTGGCATCGACGGAGCGACGCCTGGTCTTATGCAAGTGAAGACTTCAACAGGCATTGAGGAACAAACTGTAAAGCGTCTCCCGTATTGGTGTCCTGCGTAGGATACCAACTGCCATCGGTAGCCAACGAGTGTGGCACATAGCTTGGAATGTTGACATACCTTTCAGGAAATGAGATGCCGTATGAAGGATGCGAAAGCTTTTTCATTTGTTGTTACCTATAACCATCAGGGATCATAGGTTGGGGACACCTATAGCTAGAGAGAAGCTTGTCGGAATGCAAGTCATAGACACGACGGGGTCTACCATAGGCTCGGTGAAGGACTTGGCCGTGACTGTTGGTGAGGGTAAGATCTCGCTAGTCGTGACGACAAGCGCTGGATCGGAAACAGAGATCTCTTGGAAAGATGTGCAAGCAGTGAAGGATGTAGTTCTGCTCTCGAAATCAATAGAGACTCCTCCAATAACGGTATCAGTCCTTCAGCAACCTCCACGTCCAACAGAGGTGCCTTGCCTCCGATGTGGCGCTAAAATGGCTTCAACAGCAAAATTCTGCGGCAAGTGTGGAGCCAAGCTAAAGTAAGTTGCTATCATGAATGTCTTCGCAATCTCCGAACATAAGGCCGCCGGACGAGAGAGGCGAACCTACTTTAGCCGCAACTACGTCTAGGCGCTTCTTCTTCAGCTTTTAGTTCTGTGCTTATTAGAAAACAACGCCACCTAAGTCAGGTTTCGTGCATGTTTCCGTGAGACTACACCGGCTTACCGCAGCGCGGGCACGATGTGGCTCCGGCCGGAATGGTGGAACCGCACCCGAAGCAGATAGTGCCTCTACCCAGACCTGCGACAGTCGGACGCGCAGTTGGTGGAAGAACTTGAGGTGGGGGGGGACCGTACGCAGGAGGCATGTAGGTCGGTGCAGCAGGTCCGACGGATGGAGGAGGAGTCGGTTTCCGCCTAGTTATGAAGATAACCGATGCAATGACAGCGGCAGCGATAATCCCGATTAGAGCATAAATCCATCCCTCGTCCCAAATCGTACGGTACGCTTGACAGCCACGCTGAGGATTTGAGCCACACTGCCTGCGCGCGCCACATTTGTCAACTTTGAGACCGCAGGGACAGAGACAGTCTTCAATAAAGTCCTTGCATCCCCTTTTTGCAGTTGAGCCACATTGTCCACCGCCACAAGTCTTCTCGTTGAAACCGCATCTACAACTACAGTCCTCGACAAAGTTTGGGCAGCCCTTTCTCGGTGTTGCGCCGCACTGTCCAACGGGGCATGTCTTTTCTGTAAGACCACATCCGCAACGACAGGGAGGTTCCACATATTTCGGACAGCGAGGTTGCGGTGTTGCGCCGCACTGTCCAACAGGACATTCGTTGGTTTTGAGAAGACATGCACATCGACAGAATGGGATAAATCTTGGACAGCCCTCTCTCGGAACTGAGCCGCATTGTCCTCCCCCACAACTATTCACAGAGAGCCCACAGCCACAATTACACCTCGCCGTTGGCGGAGTTGGCCCTGGCCCCCAACATCCAGACGAGGTAAAATCGCAATTCCACGAGCATCGACAACCAATCATGCGGCAACCGCAGCGGATGGAGAACATACAGGTCCCTCCACCGCAACGACATCTGAGATGGATACATCTTACCCAGTCCCACCAACAGCCTCTTCCACCACCAGGACAACGCCTTTGCGGGGGCGGCGGACCTGGCCCAATCTGAATGAGCGCTCGCGTTAGCGGACAATCGGATCCTCCGGGGCAATCTTCCAAGTTGCATTCGCACGGGGGGGTTTTTGTGCAAGGGCAGCCTGCACGGATCGGAGCTATGTTGTATGAGAAGATGAACAGCGTACTAACCATTACTGCGATTGAAAGCGCTATTTTTGCGCTGCTCGTGATAACTCGCATGGACTGCCCTGACATGAGATTTCGCGACCGGGCTTATTTAACAGTTTGCATAATGTCGCTACATCTGAACGCATCACCGCAAACGCGGAAAACTTGTGTCCCTAAAAGAAGGTGATTTAAATCATGCCACACAATGCTACTTGTGTGCGCTTCGAATGATCGGCTTTTGAAGCGCAAAAAAGGGAGCGGGGTGTAGGTGCGAAGATCGGTATGAGAGCACATGTCTGCGTGGGGGCGGGTCTACTGGCGCTGACGGTTCTCATGACAACCGCACAAGTGATAACTGCGCAAAGTGTTTTCGCTCGAATCACTAACTTCGTAGTTGACCCTCCCAAAGCGACCTGCGGCAAATCTTTCGTGATAAGAGTCACCGTTGCATATCAATTTCCTGAGCAGACACATTGGCTGAGAGCGGTGGTTAGAGACTTGGAAACCGAGTTTCGTAAGATCATAGTATCTAGCGAGGAAAAGGAAGTGCGGAAAGATGGTAGTTGGGGCTTCAACGTCCCTGTGGCGGCGCCTTCTTCGCCGTGTCGGCTAAGGCTTGGCGTGTACATTCAGTTCAAAACCGCTACTATGGATTGGACGGAATTTCGAAACGAAGATGCATGGAGGATAATTGAAGTGGAGGTAGCACCCGAGACATCAAGCTCATCCACGAGCATATGGACGATGACGCCAACTACAGCCACAAGCGTCAAGACAATAACAACAACTCAAACGGAAACCCCCAGCGTTGTCTCATCTAGGACAACTGATCTTGCACAGCCGATGACGATCCTCGGGATGCTCGCAACTATGGGATTGCTGGGCTTGTTTCTCGCATTCCGGCATTTTGGAAAGAGGCAACCAAAGGTAGCGAAGCATTTGCCGGAAAGCATTGGCCTCAAAGAAGGAGTGAAGGAAGGCGCTCCAAAGACTGTTGAACCTGCAGCTGAGACGAAGATTGAAGACTATGAACGCTACTTGAGCCGTCTAGAGGAACTCAAAGCTCAAGGAAGGATAAGCGAGAATATCTACCAGAAGCTACGGAAGAAATACGCGAGAGAGGCCGTAGAAAAATAACCATGACACATCAAGCATTGAGGTCCACGGCTATTTCGGAAACCTTGCCCGCACGAGATGCGAAGCACAGGTTCGCAGAAGCGTAAGGTTGCGCAAGAAGGAAGGAGAAGAGGGTGGCTATTCTGGTGTCGGACAGTCGCTCAATCGTGCCGCTCGCGAATTTGAAGGCGGTCTGAGGATTCGTTGATAAGGCCAGATTGGTCAGGCTATCGTAGACGGCCGGCCGCTCCTCAAAAACCGAACGGCTCAAGGGCGGACAAATATCCTCAACGTATGAATGGCATCAAAGAATCGTATACAGGCGCAAACGGCGGTCAGTTCTAGGCCAATGCCACGGCTAAATGTGTCACGATGAGTACAAGACTAGTGAGGATAGACAAAGCTCCTGCCGTCCAGAGCTTCCCTCTCAGGATGTATTCCATCTTGCTGCTTTCCTTGTCGGCTTTGGCCAGTCTTGTCATTAGAAGGGTCCACCACGGAACAGCCATCGAAAACCACAGCGTTGCGAGGAAAGTGACACTCGTAGGCGCCTTGTAGAACAGACAGAAGGGGCAGTGGTGCAATGGCAGATTCAAGATCCATGGGGTAAGCGCCTCCGTAGTCGCAAAGACGGAGATCGGAACTAGAGCTATGGAGAACAGTCTGGTCAACCATTCGACCCGCAAGTTCTGCGATGAAATGTGTGACAGAAAGGCGTAAGCCAAAGACGACGCCACCAAGGCCGCGAACAACACCATCTGACCAGAGATTCCTCCCACTATAGGAGGAATTGGCCTGGGCCAGATGTCTATGGCGCTGGTGCAGCACGTGACCTGCACCGGATTCAATCTCGAGAAAATGGTCAAGTCTAAAAGCGAGTCAGCCACTAGCAAGGGGGATAGGGCTATGTAAAGGCCCATAAGGTTTCTGATCAGGGGGTTCTTTCTGCATCGGTTGTTGATATTAGCCAGAATCAACCAGCCGGAGTACAGAACTGGCAGAGCAAACTTTAGTGCTAACGTGGACCAACACAGAGCTGGAAGAGCATTGAATATGCCCCAAAGGCACATCGCGCCCGGAATGGTTGGGACTAGTGTCTGCATAGTCCAGAAGTATAGTGGGACGGCAAAAATCCGGATCCCAAACACTATGTAGACTACTGCGTAGGCAAGGTAGAACTCCTTCTCCAATTCGTGCCTTTCTTCTTCATCAGCAGTGTTCCATGTGCGAAAGATCCTGAAAGCTTTCTCTAGAACTAAAAATGCTAATCCTGCTGCCAGAATAGAAATAAGTAGCATGATAACTGTACCCAATGTCACTATCAGAAGAGTCACATCCGACGATTTTCCGCCACAAGGCCATTTCTTAGCTCGATAATCTGGTCCCCTTCTCTTAGGACAGCCTGATCATGAGACACAGCGATAATCGTCTTGCCAGATTTCTTGAGACTTCTAAATATCTTTAGGATGTGCACACCAGTCTCGATGTCGACTGAGGCCGTCGGCTCGTCAGCCAGTATTATCTCCGGATCGGTGACAAGTGCTCTGCCGATGGCCGTTCTCTGCTGCTCCCCTACGGAGAGTTGAGCGGTCTTGAAATCTGACCGTGAACCCAACCCAAGCTCTTGAAGAATGTCTAAGGCTGCTCTCTTACGCTTGTCGAGTCGGATGTCACGGCACAAAAGAGGGAGGGACACATTCTCCCAGGCTAGGAATTGGGGAAGAAGATTGTGTTGTTGGAATATGAAGCCCATCTTTTCTCTGCGTATTCTCGTCTGCCAAGCATCTGAATATGATGAAACTTCCTGGTCATCAATGAAGATCGTGCCTCTCGTCGGACGAGCGAGTAGACCGAGCAGGCTGAGCAGCGTGGTCTTTCCGCTACCGGAGGGTCCGGTGACCACAGTAAAGTCACTGGAGCCAATCTCCAAGGATACATCTCGCACAGCAACGATCTCGTTTGATTCGCCTCTATTGTATATCTTCGTCAATTGCTCAGTCTTGATCAACCGCTACGTTCCCCTTACTGCGACATCTGGCTCGGTGATTGCGGAGGTCCAAGCTGGGATCACGCTTCCAACCAGAAGGGGAAAAACCGCAATGGCGTAGAGAGAGCATAATGTACTGAACTTGATGCGCAGGGGTAATGGAAACTCAGGGTATATTGCGGCCCAGCCGAGCATAAACTCCTTGAGGACAGGGGCCCCAAGGTATACAGAGTATACGATAGCCAGGAATACTCCCAGCGAAGCCGACAGCGTCCCTAAGATAGCTGCCTCTATCAGCCGAACTTCTAGGATGTCACCCGTGCTAAAACCGAGAGCTTTCAAGATTCCAACCTCACGCCTAGCCTCAGAAGAAGCCGCGCTCTCTTGATTCCACGCAACCAGCATCACGGAAAAAAGCAGTATCAGCCACACAACTGAAACGAAGCCTGACCTCGCTCCGTATGCTGCAAGGAGAGCCTCCTTCAAGGCTCCACGCGTCAAGACACGTGCATTTGGAATCTCTTTCAGAACCTCCTCTGCAGCGAATCGGGTCCGAGCGCCGTCTTCAACGTAGACACATAGATCAGTTGCAACCTGCTCTTCCATCTCAAAGAAAGCCCTAGCATCCGATATTGAGATTAGAATAAGATCTGCTGCATAGAGTTGGACATCTGTGGTGAATATTCCAACCACTGTAATGTTGAATGGCCTCATCGACTGATCATATAGCACTATCACATCTCCTGCTCTGAGATCGAAAGATCTTGCCAAAAAGTCGCCAACCACACCAGCCCCTACATCATCAGCCTTCAGAAAGCGGCCAGAAGCGATAGCAAGACTGATCTCCTTGGGAATAGGCATATGAGCCGGATCTATGCCCATCACAGTGTACAATTTGTTGTGAAAGTATATGTACCCCCACACTCTAGGGACAACCTTCACTCCACTCATTCGGCCTATGATCTCTCCGTATTTCATCGGTATCGGAATCTGTCTACCCGCCTGAAGGTATTGCACAGTCACATCAGGGGCGAATGCTGCGCTCAGCTCAGCTTCCTGTTCTAGTCCATCCGCCAGAAAGGCGACCGTGCCTAACACCATTATTGCGATAATCAGAGACGAGACGATTGATACTGTTCTTGCCTTAAAGGTGAAAATGCATTTCACAGCGTACGCATAGAGGTTCAAATGTCTCTGGAAACGCGTCAAGAACTCACCGCATGTGGATTACCGCTATTTGATCCGTTTGATTCGCTATGATCGGTATTCCGACGATTGCACAGGACTCGTGGTAGCAGTATGAGCCAGGCATATCACCAAGACAGGCACATATCTGCTCAAGTATAGGGTTCCTGGTCGCAGTGCACTCTGAAGAAAGGACGAGTCCAGCAAAGCCAATCGATCTGAGGACAGCAGAAGTGGCCGCCTGTGCGTGCCTGTGTGTAAGTTCGCTTTGAGCAGCGTGAAAGAAATTCGCGGCAACAAGTATCAGAAGAATAATGAGGACAATTCTTTCACGAGACATAACCGTACCACCGGTAAAGATCACTGGAACAAACTCAGCCGTTATTACATGTGACTCATTGTGTGTCTGTCATATGATGGCGGCCTCATTTCCCGCGGAGAAGCTTCCATGAAACTGGTGACAGCACCATAAGCACAAAGCCAAGTCCAATCAGGATGTAGGAGATCTGAGGAACTCCAACTTGACGAGAGATAATTGTAAACTTCGGAACATTTTGCTTCGCCGTCTCAAATGATGTTGTGAGAGGTACTACTGGTAGATCCTTGGCCCATTCTTGAGAAGCCTTTACCCTATTTGCGCATATTGGACTGCACGCAATCTTTCTTGTAACACAGGATTTTCCAAGAATTACCGATATGTTGTAGCTAGGTCCAACAGGAGAAGCTTCAGAAAGGTCTCCGTTAACGATACTGATCTTGATCGCTTTGCCACACTCGAAGCACCTACCGGTTACTGCTGTACTTCTGTGGTATATGCCGATCATCAGGCTGCACATGGGGCAACAACCATATCTGACTATTCCATCGGACGTCGTTATCGTGAATGTTGACACATCCGTTCTTTCAACCTCCATTCCGCATGCCTCACAGGCAGCTGCGCTTCCTGCTCTAACATAGTATGTGCTTACGCCCCCAGAGAGGAAGATCAAACCGAATATGGCAAACATGAACGGGGCGATCTTCCTAGCGTCCAACCACCACACCTCCGAGTACGGCCATGACTGTTCCACGACCTTAAATGTCATTCGTGCATTTGCTGTACGTACACTTGCAGTCTACCTCGCGACCTTACCTGCATTATCTGAAGCCTGAAGTATGCCGGTATGTTACAGCCTGCGGCCATGTCTGCACTTATTCCCGCCGCGGAGTAGGTGAAGGCGTCGCTGACTTCTGAGCCTTCTCGAAGGGAAAGGCTTCGCAACGCAACAAGACTTTCGCTGGACGTTAGCCAAAGCAAAAGTCCCGCCACGAACACGAAGAATGCCAAGAATATCGATGCTGCAATGATCTTGCTCTTCCGCCCAGATTTTTTCGATTTCTTCAACCTTGCTTCCTTATCCCTTCTCAATCTGATATTTCTTCTTCAGTCTCTCGTATACAGTGTCGCTTATCTTACCCTCAGCCTTGAGTTCTTCAAGCCTCTTCAGATACCGCTCGCGCTCGGACCTGTCACTCACCTTTTCAGGTTCTCTTGGCAATGCCGGCGGCTCAATCTTAGGCTTTGCCTCTTCTTTAGCTGGACCCCCGCCTTTGAAGATCTGCTTGAATCCAGCTCCCCTTCCTTTCTTTGCGTATCTCATGGAAAGAAACACAGCCGATCCTCCAAAGATCCCCAAAAGGATGAGGACAATTGCTGGCTGAGAGTAGTCCTCCCTCCATACCGCAGAAATACGCTTTGGGCCGTTGATGATAACTGTTCCTTCTGCCGATGTGATGGATGAGTCGCCGCTCCACCGATCGAAGACGTACTTGGCGCCCAAGCTTCCCAGGAGACCGCTTGTAGGAAGCGATGGTGGATTAACAGAAAAAGCAGCATTTTCACCCTCATTATACCATCCCTCTCCAAGACATGATCCGAATCCAGACTCAACCTTAAGAAAACACTGCTTTACGTATGAAAAGGTGTGAGTGGAATCCGAGGAAAATGATGCAGAGTTCGATGCACAATAGTATCGTACTCCACTTTCTGCTGTCACGAACTCTTCCACCTTGATCGCGTGAGATTCTCCCAACGTGAATGTGTATACTTTCTGCTGTCCCGATGTGATCCGATCCTTCTCAAGACCATCAATGATCACTCTCGTTGAGAAATCTCTTGGTAGACCGCCAACCTCCATTTTCACTTCGTAAGCTACGACTTTAGCAGTAAGGCCCACATCGTCTACGTACGCGTAATAGGAGTAGTAAGTGTAGTAATAGTAGTAGATCTTCAAAACCGGATCATATACTGGTACCCTCACTTCCTCTACATACCCGGTGCCTGTGAACTCAACAGCCACCTCCTCATTCGCGAGATTTAGATCCAATTCGTGCCTTTTGGACTTCCAAGGTGTTCCTGTAAGAGTCCAACTTCCTATGACAGATCCATCCTTGGACCTGATCAGTCTAGCTTCAAGCGAACATCCTTTTTCCACATTATACCAGAATGACAGGGTCACAGCAGATTTTGCAGGAATCCTGCACTTCTGGAATAGAGTTCCAGAAGAACGTGCTGTCCCTACTCTTGCACAGTAGTCACCCGAGTGGGGACTAGCTGTGGATCTGTAGATGGGGGCGCAGTTGGAATCGGCATCCCAGCCGGAGAAATCACCAGTTTCAAATCTACCATTCTTGATCAGCTCAATGGGCTCTTCAGCGAGAATTGGAGATATAGAAGACCGACACACTGCCGCAGTGATGCATAAAGCGAGAATAATCAGAGTCAGCCGCATCCAGAATCCCTCAAGGCATCCCTATGTCTGAAATCTTGGTTGTTCTAGGGTCTATAAGAGTTTCTTGAAAGACCTCTAGTATCAAGAACGGTCCAAGATGACAGCGACTCCTACAGCTCCAGGTGCCACTGGGAGGTATTCGCCTACTTCTGAAGGTAGTAGTTAGCTGTGGTTCTCGCAAGCAATATTGTTCTACATCTCAGAGATGGATGGCAGACGTGAAGCTTCTTCTTCAGAATAGCGAAACACTCAGAGATTCCACCGCCTACACCGCACAAGCAGGCAGAATTGGAGGACTTCACACTATGGAAAGCATCTCTGGCCTTCAGCAGGCTCATCTATCCTCATAGCTTGACGGCAACTCTGGGGCTTTCACTGATGTTGTAGTAGTTATCTTGCTTTCAGGTTCAGCTTCTTTCTCAAGAGCATCTTTCAACCTCTGAAGATACTCGTCTTCTAACCTCTTGTAGGCCGTCTCTCCTATCTTCTCTCTGAAGGTTCTGAGACGGCCCAGAAGTTCAGCGATCCGCTCTGATTCGCTACGATCTACCTTTTTGGTCAAAGTCACCGTTTCGCGCTCAGTACCGGAGCGCACGCGGTTCAAGTCAAGAAGGGAAAGGCAGCCCAGCAGACCCAAGGACAAATAAAAGACGAAACGTACGGTCGGGCTTGAAGTTGTGGAAAGCATCATGCCGAGAACTCCCACTGCTACACTCGCTGGTACGTATAGCCTGATTCTATCTTCAGGGGTCAAACTCTATCACCATTATGTCTGCGGCCCGACTCTTTTAGTCTTGCATTGTAAGATCGCATTGCTATTCTGATCTTCACGGTTCTGAGAACACTACATAGAGACACAATGCCTTATCACCAACTGTGATCCTGAGTCCAACAGCAAGACCTGCCATGAAGACGCGATATGAGGTTTGACCTTTGCTCTTTGTTGAATCTGAGGGCAGGCCTGTTCGCCCACGTTTGAGGCATCATAACTTTGTCACACACACAGCAAAGGGCCTGGGATCTTCTTGGATGAGCTGAACGCTACAATAGAGCGGCTGAAAAACCAAGTAAGAATGGCGTAACCAACAATATCATAAGGAACAGGGCAAGAGGCTTCTCGAGGTACGGAAGCGACAAATGACCCAGAGGAACCTCTTCTGGCCAACGATGCTCCTGGCGACAATCCTCATAGCATGTGGAGTCGAGTCCGCCAACGGAGAGACCTGGCAAGTTCTCAGCCATACAATGGCTAAAGGCATAGTCGCGTCCACTGGCAAACCCGCTGGCAACACGACGAGATTTCTCACGACTGATGAGCAAGCTGTCTGTTGGTTCGAGATAGAAATTGAAGGCTCGGGTCCGCTGACGTTCAGTTGGAAGTGGTTTGAGCCTAACGGGGCCATATACAGAGAACACACATCAGTGGAGCTTATCCCTCGTAGTGGCGTTTACAGGTTTTGGGACACTCTAACGATACGAAACACTCCTGCTGAGGTGAAGCTTGGCAGATGGCTAGTAGAGATCTACGTGAGAATGGTGGAGCTTTTTCACACATCCTTCCTCGTCGAGCCGCCTCCCACTTCATACTCGGTTCAAGTGAAAGCCGCTGGTTTCGACAGGAAGTTCTTTACGAGTTTGTATGTTGACGAAGTCAAGGTTGGAACTATTCCCGCCGGCGAAACTGTGGAATTGACGTTCAAGATTGGCACTGTTCACAGACTATTTGTTGACGAATATGTCCAAGGTGATGTCGAGGTAAGATTCCGATGCTCTGCGACATCCGTTTCAGTAAGCGATGAATCGTTTCATGTATTCCTCTATGAGACAGAGTATCACTTGAAGGTTCTCTCTGAGTTTGGTGTTCCGAACGGGGAGGGATGGTACAAAGCGGGATCAATAGCAACCTTCTCAGTCTCAACACCTGTAGCCGGTCAATGGGGCATCCGATACATATTCGACAAATGGGTAGGCGACTCTACTGACGAATCGGCTACAGTCCTCATATTGATGGATGGGCCGAAGAAGGTGATGGCTCTATGGACCGTAGACCACTCGCAACTATTCATGTTAGTAGCGGCCTTTTCAGGAGCGGTCGCGATCGTGATAGGAACTTGGCTAATGACTAAGAGAAGACGTCACGTCGAGTCGGTCACTGATGAGATTCCGCCTGCAACACCGAAGTGTCCTAGGTGTGGAACCCAGACTCTTCACGTCGAAAGAGTCAAGCGCCACTATTGCACAAAGTGCAAGAAATATCTATAGCCCAAGGTCAACTCCAGTGCTTGTCTTCTCGCCAGATGGAGAGCGAAGACAAATGGGTCTTGCCACCACCAAGAATCGTAAGCCAAATCCCTAGGCAAGCCAACACAAAATGGAGCCGCAATCATGCAACTACTATGCTCCACCCTTAAGCCAAGCTGTGGGCAACCTCTTCAACCGTCGAAAGGAACAACTCAACCTCACCGGCAGTGTTGTATATGTACAGGGAGGCGCGAGCTGTTCCATCTGCGTGAACCACCTCCTTCATGGTAGGCAATGCGCAATGATGTCCCGACCTTATCATGATCTTCTTTGAAACATCTAGGGCCAGGGCGACATCATGCGGGCTCAGCCCGCCAATATTGAACGAAGCGAGCGCAACTCTATCATCTGAATCCTCTGGTCCGTAGACCACTACTTTTCTCATCTTCCTCAACCCCTCGTGGAGAGCTTTGCCGAGTTTCATCTCATGTGCCCTGATCTTGTCCATGCCTAACTGGGCCAGGTAGTCCACGGCTCGACCTAGCCCTATGCCCTCGGCGATCGCGGGGGTGCCAGCTTCGAATCTATGCCAGCCAGATGTCAACTCGAATCCTTCCGAAGAAACATCTTGAATAGTTCCGCCTCCAATGAAGGTGGGCTCAACCTCCTCAGCAAGCTCCGCTCTCATATACAGGGCTCCTGACCCCGTCGGACCACATGCCTTGTGCCCAGAAAAGGCTAGGAAGTCGCATCCGATCTCTCTCACGTCCACCTTTATGTGCGGCACTGATTGAGCTCCATCGATAACTGTCAAGGCGCCTCTCTCAGCGGCGATTCTTGAGATTTCACGAATAGGCACTATCGAACCCAAGACGTTGGAGACATGTGGAACCGCCACGACTCTCGTCTGGTCATCTATTGCCCTTTCAAAGTCTGCAAGGTCGAAAAGGCCTTGCTCGTTGGGCTTCACAACCTCCAACTTGGCTCCTTGCCTCTGTCGAACCCTCTGCCATATGATGAAGTTAGAGTGATGATCCATCAAGGTAGTAACTATTTTGTCGCCCCTCTTCCACTTCAATCCGTTTGCGACCAAGTTCAGCCCTTCAGTCGTATTCCTAGTCATCACGATCTCCTCGTCGCTTCTGGCGTTGAGAAACCGAGCCACCTTTCGATGAGCCAGCTCGTACTCCTCACTTGCTTTCTGGGAGAGCTGGTGTATCCCGCGGTCAACATTCGCCCTGTACCGATGATAGAACTCCATCATCTTATCAAGAACAGGCTCAGGTGTCAGGCTACTAGCAGCACTGTCCATATAGATCACACCGGTCTTCAAGATGGGAAAATCCGTTCGAATCTTCTCAACGTCAAGCAACTGTTCCATCTCGCGCTCCATCTGTATGAGGATCATGTTTCCTTAATGTTTACTCACCGGAGTTACGTCGAAAGACGGTTTGTCAAAGCGTGGCCTTCTCTAGGGAATTCCAGGCTAGACTGCGTCCCCAGTCTCCAAGCATAGCGAGCTGCGAAGCGTCCGGTTTCTAGGCAGCATGAGCTGTAGAATCGTGCCCGAACTAATACGTGGCGAGTTTGATCACGCCAGGAATCTTAAGTATCTTCTGAAGCGCATCTCCTGACGGTTCCTTCTCCACCACCAGCGTCAATTTGGGCTCCGGTGTCAGATCCGGATCATCAGCCACGACCTGCCTGATCGAAATGCCTTCTTGGGAGATCAGCGCAGAAGCGCCAGCGACGATGCCGACTTCGTGAGGATCCGCATAGATCTCTATGACTCGGTAGCCAAGATGTTTCGCCACGTTTGGCAGGAATGGCCCTGCAGGTTTCAGACCCCTAAACACGGATTGGAGGACAGGGTCGGACTCGATGAATTCAGCAGTTTCTCTGATAGTGCGTCGGTCTACGCCTATTGCTCTTGCCATCTTGAGCTCCGATTGTTCTACGTCTCCGCAGAAGATCTTGCTGTTTCTGACGCTAAGACCAAGCTCAACCAGGGCCCTGGCGACCTTCAGCCGGCCGGGGTACTCTTTGAGTTGGTAGGATATCTGTCTCCACATTTGTCCGTCGACGTACAAATTAGCACGCTAAAGTCTTAAATAAATCGTTTGCATATTCGACGGCTCCCTTCGGAGATGCCTGAGATGACGGGTGACCGAGTTTGGACAACGCTTGG
>Ga0315306_10000228_pt1 | contig 27307 bp, 30 predicted proteins | sample TDP1_MG_FD_203803 | JGI IMG/M metagenome (GOLD analysis project Ga0315306, IMG submission 203803) | Freshwater sediment microbial communities from Lake Towuti, South Sulawesi, Indonesia - TDP1 | ecosystem: Environmental > Aquatic > Freshwater > Lake > Sediment | place: Indonesia: South Sulawesi... | reverse complement strand
AGCTTGGAAAGCCTTCGACGAAATAATGCCACCCGAAGTCCCAAGAGTAGCCTTGACAGACACGTACTTTGACGAGAAAATCGAGTCGATCATGGCAGCTGAAGCCCTAAAAGACCGGTTGGAAGCCGTGCGCCTCGACACACCGGGATCAAGAAAAGGAGACTTCACTGAAATTGTGCGAGAGGTTCGATGGGAACTAGACGTAAGAGGATACAAGCATGTCAAGATCTTCGTTTCGGGCGGTCTCAACGAAGAATCGGTCAAAGTCCTTAGAGAGGCTGGAGCAGACGCCTTCGGCGTTGGGACTTCGGTCAGTAACGCCCCCACCGTCGACTTTGCCATGGACATAGTGGAGGTTGAGGGAGGGCTCGCGGCTAAGCGGGGCAAGCTGGGCGGCAAAAAGCAAGTATGGAGATGCCCGGAATGCCTCACAGACACCGTGCTGTCTTTTATGTCCCCCCAGCCAGGCTGTCCCAAATGTGGTGGTGAAACTCAGCCGATGCTAAAGCCCCTCATTGAGCATGGAAAAATAGTTGCAAAGCTTCCAAAGCCACAAGAAATTCGTCAATACGTGCTAAAACAGCTGGAAAAACTATCTCTTTGAAAGAACTAGGAAGCTTGCCAACGTTTCCATCATTAATATTTTATAGCTTGAAAGGCTGAAATTATAGTTTTATTAATTTTGTGTCCTCGTTTTTGAACCCAAGAGAGACTTCTTCCTTTTCATTGAAGATGTGAGCACGTCTGGGATTGTATACGTCCGCTCTGATCGTTGAGCCCCACGAAGTTTCTACTTCATACCTTGCAACGTCGCCAAGATATGTTGTTAATTTTACAACCCCATCAATGGAGTTCATTCCCCTAGGTGTACGACCTCGATGATACACAGTTATTGCTTCGGGTCTCACTGAAGCGAGCACCTCCATGTTCTGCGTGACGTCTTCCTCAAGCATAGCCTCAACATCAAAACCGTGCTCCGTTTCAACGATAGCGATGAGGTTTTTTTCATTAACCTTTTTTACTCTTCCCTTTATGAAGTTCGCAATACCTATAAAATCTGCCACGAACGGGTTTTCTGGTTCCTCATAAATTTGTCGCGAAGTGCCAATTTGTTGAGCTCTGCCCTCATTCATCACGACCAGTTTGTCAGAAATGCTAAGCGCTTCCTCTTGGTCGTGGGTTACATAAATGGCGGTTATCTTTAGCGCTCTCTGAATTTTCTTGATCTCTGTTCTCATTTCCACCCTAAGCTTTGCATCCAAGTTGCTGAGGGGCTCGTCTAAAAGCAGTACATCAGGCTTGATGACCAGAGCCCGAGCCAAGGCAACTCTTTGCTGTTGCCCACCACTCAACTGGCTTGGCCAACGCTTCTCTAAACCTTCCAGATGAACCAGCCGAAGAGCATCCATCACCCACTTAGTAATTTCACCGCGGCGCATTCCCCTCATCTTGAGTCCATAAGCAACGTTGTCAAAGACCGTCATATGGGGCCACAACGCGTAGTTTTGGAAAACCATCCCAGTGTTACGTTTAAAAGGGGGGACATCGTTCATCAGTTTATCCTTAAAGTAAATTTTCCCTTCGTCAGGTGTATAAAACCCAGCAACACATCGTAAAGTGGTGGTTTTTCCACACCCGGACGGACCCAACAATGTGCATAACTCGCCCTCTTTAACATCGAGACTTAAATGGTCTACCGCGGTCATCTCGCCAAATTTTTTTGTCAAGTCCTCTAGCCTAACGTCCACCAAGGTTTCTCACCTTATCTTATCCTACCCTGAAGAGCGCGCCTGTTTGTTTTCCGAACACTTTCCCCACCACTGTTAAGGACACCGCTACAAGAACTATCAATATAGCGCCCATCGCAGAGGCTATGTTCCATCCGTAACGTGGGTCATTAGCGTATTGGAATATTCCCCAGGTCATGGTTCCGTGCTCTGCTCTGGCAATTAAAATAAGGGTTGTTGATACCTCGAGCATCGCGTAAGTAAACGATAGAATCCCTCCTGCGATAACACTTGCAAGAAGCAAAGGAAGGGTTATATGAATAAACGTCCGCCAACGCGGTGCGCCTATATTTAAGGAGGCCTCTTCATAATCCTTTGGTATCTGGAGCATCCCTGCATATGCGGCTCTCACTGTGAAAGGAAGCCTCCTTATAGTTAGGGAAATAGTTAACACGGCAGCCGCCATAAAAAAGGGATCAAGGGGCGTGCCCATCCATGCCCGCCAGTAGCCAATTCCGATGACGATGCCTGGCACGGCGAGGGGAAGCATTGAAAGATAGTCGAGTATCTCTTTTCCTGGGATTTCCTTCCTAACTAAAATATATCCTATCGCTGCACCGAGAAAAACGTTGGCTATGAAGACGAATGTGCAGTAAAGGAAGCTGTTCTTAATATAACCTAAGCCCGCGCTGAATACGTTTACAAAATTGTCTAACGTGTATGAGGCGGGCAATATCGTCAACGACCACTCTCTGGTGAAAGCCGCAAGAAAAATGCCGATGTGAGGGGAGAAAGCCGCCACGATCAATAAACTAAGAAAGAGATAGCACATCGCTAATTTGAAAACACCAGGTTTTGCCACGCGGCGAGATACCGCTGCTCCCGCTTGAATTTTTGCATACTCCCTTAAGCCGACGTACCTTCGATAAGTTACCACAAGAAGAAGAGAAACGACCGTCATAATCACGCTCATCACATAAGCCGTAGGGCTCTGATAATAGGAGGCTAAAGCCACACTGAAAAGCTGGTAAGCTATTAAATGGGGATAACCAATTATCATGGGTGTGCCGAGGTCGGTTAGCACCCAAATAAAAACTAAAACCGCACCAGCAATGTAACCGGGACTCATTAAAGGCAATGTGATGGTTCTAAACAATCGAAAGCCACTTGCACCTAGATTTTCTGCCTGCTCCTCAAGGGATGGATCAATATTTGACAAGGCTGCCGCAGTGTTCAGGTAAATTATGGGGTAGAGGTGCAGCGCCTCAATTAAAACCATGCCAAAATGAATGTCGCACGGTACTCCAAGAATGTTAACAGGAATCTTATAGAAAAGGAACGGAATGGGTTCACGGATGATGTTTAGACTTTGTAAAAAAAGATTAACCATTCCAGAATGACCTAGCACCCATCTCAAGCCGAGCGCGCCCACGAAGGGTGGGATTATCATCGGAATAATCGCAAGAATGCTGAACAACCTTTTGCCTGGAAAGTTGTATCTCACAAATATGTATGCTAATGGAGCTCCAACAATCGTTGTGGCCAGCACGCTGAAGAAAGCGAGCAAGAGGCTGTTAATTAGCCCAGTCTGATACCACTCCATGCTCCAAAAGGTGGTAAAGTGATAGAGGGAGAACTGGCCCTCCGCCTTAAATGCGTCAATAACGACTAAAACGATTGGATAAATCATAAAGACAAGGAGCAGACTTAAAGCGGATACAAACACAACAAAGGCTCCCCAATCTAAGGCTTTTAGCCTAGACCAACGCCACTCAGAAAGCCCCGGTCTCAATTTTTTCATCAAGGAGGCCACACCAGGAATGTTAAAGCCTTTAATTTTTCTAAGTTTATAGGCGTTAATAAGTTTTATAAGGATTCTTACTCACTAAAATAATGGTGAAGAGATTGCGAAAACACGTTCTAGCCTTATTTATAATGGCGATGTCCTTTATCAGCATCATGGCTTCGTTGGCGTTAATGATGCCCATGGCTCAAGCAGCTCCAGATGAGGTCGTGATTATTACACCGCATGCCGTAACTATCCAGAAAGTAGCCGATGCAGACTTCAAAGCATGGTATAAAGCCAAAACTGGTCGTGATGTAGCCATAATTTGGGATTCCAAAGATACGACAACAGCCTTAGCGTTAATACGTGAAGCCGGCGGTGACCCTGCGAAGGTTAAATGGGATGTCTGGTGGGGCGGAGGATTAGACGCCTTCAAGATAGCTAAGGGTGCAGGCCTTCTAGCTCCCTTCCGTCTGCCAGGGGACCCAGAGTGGGAGGATATTAACAAGAACGTACCCGTCTCATTCGCTGGGTTACCGCTAAAAGACACCACGGATTATACGTGGTGGGGCTCTGCCCTCTCCGGTTTCGGAATAATGTACAACAAGAAATACCTTACTGCTTCTAAGTTGCCTACACCAAACGACTGGACCGATCTAACTAATCCCATCTATAAAGGCCACATTATATCTTGTCCACCGTCAAAAAGTGGCTCCAACCACATGATTGTAGAAATCATCCTTCAGTACTATGGATGGGAGAAGGGTTGGGCTCTTCTAACAAAAGTCGGCGCCAACACAGCGGAGTACACGGAGAAAAGTGCTCAAGTTCCTCCCTATATCGGAAAAGGAGAACGTGGAATTGCTCCAGTAATCGACTTTTATGGCTATGGTCAAGCCATGGTAAATCCAGATGTGGTGTTCTTTTATCCTCCAGCAGACTCCGCTGTTAAAAGCACGGTCATCAATCCAGATAGTGTGGCCATACTCAAAGGAAAAGGCGACGCGAACCCCACAGCTATAGAGTTCATGAAGTTCACACTGGGAAAGGCCGGGCAAAAAATGTTGTTTAATAAGGATATTCTTAGGTCTCCTGTGCGCCCAGACGTTTATGCTGAAGCTCCCTCGGGATATTTTAACCCCTTTGTAACTGAGCTAAAGCTGGCGTCATACAACGATACGCTTGGTACGTTAAGATGGGATATTATAAACGACCTTTTCGATATCATGCTTATCGCCAAAAAAGACGATTTAGTACGCGCTTGGGCAGCATACACCGAAGCTGAAGACTACATTGCGAAACAAAAGAAGGCGGGGATCGACACCCTTGTTCCTCCACCACTCTCTCTACCCGAATCTGACGCTAAACTAGCAGAAGCCCACAAGGCTCTCACGTCACCGCCTATAACCACGGCGGAGGCGGAGGCTATATCCCCCACATACAAGGATAAACGAGAAGAGTACAAAGCGAAATGGTTAGCCTTCGCTACAACGAAATACTCTGACGCCGTAAAACTTTCAAGTGACGCTAAGGTAGTCTGCGCTCAAGAAGTAAGCAAGATAAGGGAGACGTACCTCGAAAAGATACGTTCAGAGGCTATCAAAGCCTTAGAAGAAAAAGTCAAAACTTTAGAAGCGAACACTAAAACTTTGAGTGCACAAGTCACAGCTTTACAAGTAGTGGCTACAAACAACTTATACTATGGCTTAGGTGGTGGAGTTATCATCGGTCTTATCATCGGCGTACTTATAACCTACGCATATCTTAGAAAGAAGCCAGCTTAGCCTTCCCACCCTTTTTTTAATATAGAATCAATCAGACTGCGAGTCTCATTTAGCATTACTGCCTAATACACCATCGCTAAAGTTGAAAATCTTAAATAGTCCTCACTCTTAAAATACTTAATTGAGTAGTAATGGCGGAAATTTGTCCGATATGCGGTCTTCCTCGCGACATATGTGTCTGTGGAGAGATCAGTAAGGAGCAACAACGGATCAGGGTTCGTTTGGAAACGCGGAAGTTTAGTCGATCAGTAACTATTATTGACGGGATTAATGACAAAGACATCGATCTTGGACGATTAGCACAAAAACTGAAGACCTTTTGTGCCTGTGGAGGAACAGCTAAGAATAATCAAATTATATTGCAGGGCGATCATCGGGAAAAGGTGCAGGCCTATCTTATTGGGCTAGGATATCCTGAAGAAAACGTTGAAATTCAATGATTGCGCAGAGCGGGAGAGCATGGATATACTCAAAAACCTGCGTGAGGTATTTAAGGGCATAAAACGGCGGAGGTTGATAGCCACCAAGCTTTGCCCTAGATGCGGAAGCCACAAACTTCGTTTGTCCAGCAGTTTTGACATTTGGTTAACTCCTGAGCAGTATGTTTGTGAGAAGTGTGGCTACAGAGGTCCGATTGTAATGGAGGTAGAAAAGGAAGAAGTTTTTCACCAAGGCTAAACTAACATGAATTATCACTTAAGCGGAAAGCCTTGTAAGTACATTTTCTATATATGCTTAGGTTGAATCACTAATCCGGCAACTCGAGCTCAAGCTGCCTCTTAAGGCTTTTATAGCGATTTCTAACGGTAACTTCAGTCACACCGGCAGCTTCAGCGATATCCTTCTGCGTCTTCTTTTCATTGTTTTGTAAGCATGCGATGTACAAGGCAGCAGCGGCGAGTCCCATTGGGTCTTTGCCTGAGGCAGCGCGCTTCCGCTTCGCTTCATTAAGAATCCTTATGGCGAGTCCCTGCGTTTGGCCACTGATACCTGTTCTTTCAGCGATTTTGGACATGTACGTAAGAGGGTCAGCGATGGGCATATAAATGTCAAGTTCACGAAGCAGAAGCCTGTAACACCGAGCAACATCCTTCTTGTCCACAAGGCTAGCTTCGGCTACCTCGCGTAGGGTTCTTGGAGTTTCGCCTGTTCGGCAGGCAGCGTAAAGGGCTGCGGCTGCGATAGCAGCGATTGACCTCCCACGCACCAAGCCCTTATCAAGCGCCTTGCGATATATAACTGCGGCTTTCTCTTTCACTGGCCCAGGAATATGGACTTTGTCAGAAAGGCGGTCGAGCTCTGCCATAGCTTGAGCGAGGTTTCGATCCACCGAAGAGTGAACTCGAGACCGTATCTGCCATTTCCGCAGTCGCCACATTTGGAGCCTTGTGGAGAGAGGGAGCTTGCGTCCAAATGCGTCGCGGTCTACGCGGCCTATGGCTGTGGATAAGCCCTTGTCGTGCACAGAATATGAGGTTGGGATGCCCACGCGGCTTCTTGATTCTTTCTCTTCTTGTGTGAAGGCTCGCCACTCTGGACCCTTGTCCATCATTTGCTCATGAAGAACAAGGCCACAGCCTCCGCAGATGGTCTCGCCAGTGTCATAATCGTGAATAAGGTTTGTGCTACTGCACTCTGGGCACTTGTCTATGAACCGCTTCTGTGTCTCCTCTTTTTCCATGGTTTTTCTCTTCGATGGATTATTCTGGCGAGAAAACCGTCGCAATCAATTGTTCGTCATCAGAAACCTTCAGAACAGAAATCGTCCATCTGGCCCCGCCGTGCTAAAAGATTGCGCCTGTTTTAATATATAAACCTTACGCTTCCGCTAAGCTTGTTTTGCGTCTATTAGGGATGCTAAAGATTTTGGCTAGAGTGTAAAGTGCTTTTCTAGCTCGTTTGAGGTAAAATTGTTAAAACAACCCTTAACATGCATCGATAAAGGGAGAATAGATGCTTTAGTGGCTTCAGGTTTTAGCAAATTAATTCTTGAGGTTAGGTATAGGGGGTATATGAAGGCTTTGTTTGGCTCTGATCTTAAGGTGGAGTTTAGGAGTGGCTCGCATGTGATTGCGCAAAATTGGCATAAGGGGCAGTTTTCTTTCATGGCATGAGAGATTTATTAGGAAGAGAAAGTGTTCATTTATTTAGCCCGGTGGTGTAGCGGTCAAGCATTGCGGGCTCTGGACCCGCTGACGAGAGTTCGAATCTCTCCCGGGCTACCAAACTCTAGAGTCTAATTTATACCAGCCGAGGGGTTTCGCTCATCTCCCCTCTTTTTTTGTTTTCAGTTTGGTTAGTCAGCGTTTGGAGAAAGGAAGGTTATCCACATGAAACTTCGGCTTAGTGAAGACTATGTTATTGATACTGATGATTATCGCAAGGAAGGCCTTCGTATTGCAATCTTAGCTATGAGCGGACATGGGAAGTCTAATGCTGCCGCGGATGTAGTTGAAGATGTCTTGGACCAGAAGGGACAAGCAATAATTTTGGAGCCTATAACAGAATGGCATACGCTCAAAGCACGCTACAACAATGTTGTTACTGTTGGCGGCGAGTTCCAAGACTTACCGTTAGAACATGACTTCGCCAGAGAGTATGTGCATGCCAGCCTTGAAAATGGAGTAAACCTCGTAGTAAACGTCAGCGACTTGGAAGAGGAAAGTGAGCAGCGCAAGTTTGTGGCCGATTTTCTGTGGAATCTTTATCGCAGCGAGCAAAAATATAGGCGAGTAGTTTTCCTTGCTGTTGAAGAGGCGGATACATGGGCGCCTCAGATGTGGGATCAGACGAGCAAGCAGAGCCTAGCCCGAGTAAGCCTCATCGCCAAGCACGGACGCAAAATAGGAATTTTTCCTATTTTTATTACGCAGCGACCCGCCGACTTTCATAAATCGCCCTTATCTCAATGCAATGTGATTCTCTTCGGCAAATTCACCAGCTCGGCGGACTTAGACCTTAAAACAGGCGTAATGTTCGTGGTAAAGAAACTCCATATTCCTATTGAAGAGAAAGACATCATCAGCCTAGAAACAGGCGAATTCATCGCTTGGGACAAATTTGGCGTGCATAGGATTAAGGCGCGAAAGAGGACCTGCCCCCATGGCGCTGATACACCGCTTGTAGCGCCAGTTCCATTTGCAGCCGGTATCAACCAAACTCTTGGGTCGTTGAAAGAGGCTATTCTAAAGGCTGTTGAAGCAAAAAAGAAGGAAAAGTCGTTGGTGGAGCGCCTTCAAGCTGAATTAGCAGCGAAAGACGAGAAGATAAAAGAGCTTGAGAAGAAAGCCGACATCAAAATAGCTGTTTCTGAGATGCTGAAGGGAGAGAGACCCGTAAGAGAAACACCTGACCTTACAGCTAAAATTACGGAGTTAACGAAGACTTACGAGGATCGCATAACGGCTTTGGAGCAGGAGAAGAAAGACAAGACCGAGAGGATTCTTGCTCTAGAATCTGAGAAAGCAAGTTTGGTAGAGAAGTTTAAAGTGTACGAGCCTCTCGACAAGGCTTTATCCGCCATCGTTGAAGGCAAATTGGCTACGCATCTGCCCCTGAGCATGCCTACGCCTTCAGGTGCAGTTGTTGGCTTGCAGAATGTCACGACTGTCGTTGATGTGCCAGCTGCAGTGAAACGTGTAACCATAACCGAGGATACGGTGAAGGGCAAAGTCTTCGCCTTAGCTAAAAAAGTCTTCTTTGATGCTTGGAAAACTGCGAAGGAAGTCCATAAGAAACTCATTGATGATGCCAACTACTGCACGTATGCTGCTGTGAATGAAGCCTTGAACCAGTTGGTTAAGGATGGCTTGTTCGGCATGAAACACACAGATCGGAACCGCTACAAACTGGCGCCAAATGTTGTTTTTGAAAGCCCACAGAAAGGGGTTGAAGCTTGAGAAGGCATGTTTTGATTAAGAGCGGCGTCGAATACGAAGACTATGCCTGCAACTATTACGAGGGGTGTCAGCATGGCTGTCGATATTGTTACAGTCGCTTGATCAAGCGTTGGAGTTATTGGAGATGGGTTGAGCATGCTCACCCTGTTCTAGACGCTGTTCAGTTATTGGAGAAAGACATTGCCAAGCTTAAGGAAAAACCCAAAGACGTCATGGTTTGTAGTTCAACAGATCCTTATCAACCTCTAGACCGCAAATACGGTCTGACACGAAGGATATTGACAACACTCGTTCATGCAAACTTGCCCTTTTCTGTGCTCACCAAAAGCGCTGAGGTCATCAACGATGTCGACTTGTTCGCCAATTATTCTAATTGCAGGGCGGGCCTGACAATCACTACGTTAAACGATGATGTGCGTCGCCATTATGAGCCTTATTCAAGCTCCGTCGTAAAACGGTTAGGCGCCTTAAAGAAGCTTCATGATGCGGGTGTCAGGACATGGGTCAGTGTTGAGCCTATATTTCCGTCTTTGAAAGAGACCAATCCGATTGACATTATCGAGGTGTTAGCTGACGGCATTGCAGACGAGTTTGTCTTTGGCAAGTTGAACTACCAAAGCGCTCCAGACGATTTCTATCGTGAGATAGTGCCTAAAATTATCTCTAAGTGCCAGGAAATCGGCGTCAAATTTTTTGTTAAACGTGAGTTGCGAGAGCTGCTTTAGGTGATTTTTTGGCTGAGTCCTCGCTTGCCAGAAGTCAAAATTTTTCTCGTTTGAAGTCAAAAGTCAAATTTGACTTCAGGACTGTTAGGACGCGTGTTATCCCGATTTTGAAGCGTGTTGAGGTTGGTGACTATCCTGCTAAGATCGGGCGTGTTTATGGATGGAGTAAGCAGCATGTTTCTTATTATTTGAAGAAGTTGCAGAAGGCTGGGCTTGTGCGTCGCGTTAAACGCTCTAGTGTCGTCTTTTACGAGTTGACTGGGAAGGGTAAAGATTTTCTCGTGAGATGTGAGGGGATGGTTTTTGGTTCTGGGGTTTGGCGTTTGCATAAGGTTCAGATGCGGTATAGGATTGTGAGTGAGGGGTTGCTTCCAAAAGATTTCAAGCGGGTTGAGATGGTTAATTGGACTGCGCTTTTAGGCTTAGAATGTGGTGTTAGGGTTCGTCACACGCCGCGTAGTTGGATTGTTCATGTTGAGGCTTTGTATGGTCGTCATCCTGGTGAACTGTTTACTTTGGCTAAGAACGTAGCTGATCGGGTTGCTAGGTCGCTGATGTTGAAGTATGGCTGCAAACTTGCTGAAGGCGAAATTTGTAGAGGCTATCAGTATGGCATAGACGATCCTGTTGCTCAATTGCTTAGTCGATATTTCACAGTGTCCACAGGTAAACGAGAGATTGATCACAGTCTAGGCGAGGATGAAGGCGAATTAGACCATCTTTCGCGCGATGCTGCAATTGAATATTTGCTAATGCCGGAACGAGTGAAGGCGCTTGAAGGTAAGCTTGAGGCGTTGCATAGTGACGTGCAAGAGTTAGTCTCGGTTCTGAAGCAGTTGACCCAGCCGGCGAGCATGCCTGAAGAGGTTCTCCAACGCAAAAACACTAGCTATGTAGCGTGAGAGCAACAAGGAGAAACCTGTTTTGGCACTATTGAATCGTAAAAATGCTTGTTTTTCCATGCCTCTGAAGTGTCTTCTTTTAGGCTTTAAATGTCAAAATAAGCCTGCATTTTGGTCTTTTGCATATGGGCTACATTGTGAGCTTAAAGCATCTACTCTAAACAGTCTAGTTTTTCGATGTTTCAACATCGCTGAAATCACGGTGGCAACGTTTTAAGGTGTTTTTTGGTGTCTGAACCATTAAAAACTGCTCGAAAAAGGGCTGTTGGTAGGGCTGTTTGGGATAAGGAGGGCAAGTACAAGTATATTGTGCATTTGCTTCGTGAGATCAGGCGGGAGTTGAACGCTTTGAAGGTTACTCAGCGGTATATGGTTAGGGGTTTGGAGCACGAGTTCCTGTTTGATCAGGAGTATGTGGAAGACGTGGCTTGCACGGACGAGGTTGACCGCGCCATAATAGAGGAACTTCATCACGCTGGTCCGTATGGCTTGTTGCCAAGAGACGTAGCCTCTCGGCTTAAAGAGTACAGGCTTAAGCCTTGGAACGTGACTCAGCGCATACGACGCGTGAACAAGAGGATAGATCGCCTAATCGGTCAAAAAGCAGCCGAGAAAGTGGGTAAAGGCTGGGCGCTAACAACATTCCTGCGAGAAGCTTGGGGTTCAACAAAAGAAGAGATGACGACAAACGTGGCTCAAGCAACATAAGTTTTCTCGTGAGGGTTCGTATTCATTAAATGTCTGTGAAGAATTTCCAGATAATAATTTATAAGTCTCTATTGGTTAGGTTAGAGATTGATGAGGGTACCAAAGGTCGTGTGCCCAGCGGATTACGATGCCTCCAGAGGGGGCGTCGCCCGTGAACCTAATTAACGGTACACGGCACCTGATTTCGTTTTTGTCTTGCAGGTTGTGTTTAGTGTCATCCATTGTGTCTTTTTTCCTTGAGAATTGGAGGCGAGTTCTCATTTCCGCGTTAGGGTGTCCTTTAAGTGCTTAACCCCCTTAAGTTATAGAGGTCAGCAAGAGGGTTCGAAGCATGGGATCGTTGACTCTGTAAACGTTTTCTTTCTCTTCTACCAGCATAGCTGCCTTTAGGTTTTGTAAGATGTTATACACTGTTGCGTCGTTCACTGGGGAGCCTTTTCTGATTTCAATTGCCCCTCTTATCTCGTTCCAATGGGCGGATGTTGCTGCTGCCTTGAGGGCAGCAAGATAGGCTGTTCGGTCTCTTCCATCTAAGAAATGGTTGAGTTCATCTTCTACTATTTTTTTAATGCCTTCGGAGATGGTTTCCTTTAAAGCTTCTTGGTGTGGCAATTTTCGGACTGTAATGTTGTTTCCGTATAGAGTTAGCCATCCTGGAATGCCGTCGAGTCTTTCGACAGCTTCGTTTATCAAGTCTTCTTTGACGGCTTCATGATACTCTCGGATTCCTTTCTTGAGGAACTCCGCGGCTCTTTCCCTTTCGAATGGTTGGAGGTAAAGTCTTGCGGGTGATCGTCCATAAAGAGGGGATGATGGGCCGGGTTCGAGTAATGTTTTCATGAGGCCGAACATGGATCCGGTGAAAACGAAGACTGTGTTGGGGTATGTGTTGAAGATGTTGGCGAGTAATTTGAGAAGGTGGCCTGATATGTCTGATAGTTCTTGAACCTCGTCCAGTTCAATGACGCAGTTTCCCGCTTGCTTTCCTATAGCAGCCAGTAGATCCCATGCGGTTGTCATGGGTTTTTTCGAGATGGATATGGAAGTGCCTCCAAGTCCGAAGGACACGCCTTCAATTCTCTGGCTGCACCCTTAATTTTTTGCAGTACACCTCTCTCAGAGTTTAAACTGCACGCTAAACATAAATAATATGCTTATTTCTTATTTGTGAGGTTCGTTAATTTGAATATGTGGCGTGATATCCCATCTGGTGACAAGCCGCCTGAACTGCTTAATATGGTAGTTGAAGTTATCATGGGTTCAAGAGACAAGTACGAATATCATCTTCAATGGGAAAACTTTGTTCTGGACCGCGTCATACCTTCATCTGTCGTTTTCCCGATCGATTACGGCTTTATCCCTCAAACATGGTACGACGATGAAGAGCCACTTGACATAATGGTACTAAGCTACGAGCCACTTGAAGTTGGCTGTGTAGTCAAAGTAAGGGTAATAGGGGCATTAATTATGGAGGATGAAAAGGGAAATGATCCAAAAATATTGTCAGTACCTGTAAACGACGCCAGATTCGATGGGTACCAAAACATCACAGATGTCCATCCACATAAACTTAAGGAAATTCAAGAATTTTTCGAAACCTACAAGCGGTTAGAACCACATAGATGGGTGAAATTTAAGGAATGGAAAAACGCTGAGCAAGCAAAGGAAATAGTGAACTACGCTTTAGAAAACTTTAAAAAGATTATGAACCCGCACGCGCTAGAATAATGTTTTAACTATTCTGACCACTTTTCTTCCCATAAAGAGTTCTGGGAGCACAAAGAAGAAGCCCTTCGGATTGAGAGAACGGTTACTTCCATGGAACTCGCCCCTGGGCTCATTGTCCATGACTTACTTTAATTTACGTTTCTTTTTTTACGCCGAAATTTTGGTGGTTTCATTCTTTTACAATGAAGCGTGTGAGAATTGCTAGGGTAAGTCCTAAACCTACGGTCCACAGAATCCAAGAAATCCAGAGAGCCTCAAAGAAACCTAAATTACTAGCTTCAGCGATACCTGAATAATCAACAAGAAAAGTAACGATTAATGACAACCAAAACAACGCCCATGCAACAAGCCAAACTCTATCAGATTTTTTCATCTTGGTTTCACCTTACTTCTATTCCCAGCGCCAAACTTTTCTTCCCATGAGGAATTCTGGGAGCACAAAGAATAAGCCCCAGCTAGCGACTCCTATAACCTGTACTAGCTCGAATAAGGTCAATGGAACCAGATGGAACATGGTTGCGGTAATCGGTATGTACGGTATAGCGAGCGTGGAAACTATTGAAGATATTTCAGCTATGACGAACCACTTGTTTTTGAACGTGCTGCGTCCCATCCGCCAAACACTGCGCTTCTCGGACCGACAGTTCCAAACAACGAACAATTCGAAGAAGGTTGCTTGAATGAAGGCTGTGGTTCTTGCCTCATCCAAGGTTAGCTGCCTTGCTGCCTCATTTATGGGACCATTTGGCCAGCCCCAAGGATGAGTTGGAAATATGTAATAGTTTAAAACGAAAAGGAGTATTGTTCCAGTGGACTGCAAAATAAACGATGTTATTATGAAAGCGCCCATTCCATGCAGTATGCCTTCGCCAGGTTTACGCGGAAATCGTTTCATCACGTCTTCATCGGGTGGATCTAAGGCCAACGACACTGCGGGAGCGCCGTCTGTAACAAGGTTTATCCACAATAGCATGGCTGGAAGCAGGGGCAGTGGGAAAAGTTTCTCTCCATTTATTCCGCTTAGTCCTGCCAATATGGCGAATGTTCCTATGACCAAAACCTCGTCGAAGTTGCACGATATTAGGAACCGGGCGTATTTGCGGACGTTGTCGTAGATAACTCTGCCCTCCTCTACCGCTTTAACAATAGTTGCAAAGTTGTCGTCTGCGAGAATCATATCTGAGGCTTCTCGGGTCACATCCGTACCAGAGATCCCCATAGCCACACCTACATCAGCGTTTTTGATGGCGGGAGCATCATTGACTCCGTCACCAGTCATTGCTACGATGTGACCCTTCTTCTTTAACGCTTTGACTATGCGCAATTTATGCTCTGGAGACACACGGGCGTAAACGCCCACTTGCTCCACGATTTTTTCGAACTCTTCTTCACTCATCTTATCTAACTCAACGCCAGTCAGGATAAGGCTGTCTTCCTTCATTATTCCAATTTCTTTTGCAACGGCAGTGGCTGTGAGTTTGTGGTCTCCGGTGATCATGACCGCTCTTATTCCAGCATCCATACACTTTTTGTTGGCGTCAATGGCTTCTTCTCGTGGCGGGTCAATCATACCTTCTAAACCTACAAAGGCAAGGTCGTTCTCAACCGTTTCTTCATCAAACTCCTTCAAGATGCCGGGCAACTTTTTGTAAGCCATTCCGAGCACGCGTAGGGCGTTGCTGGCCAGCTTCTCGTTTGTTTCTAAGATTTCCTTTCTTTTGACATCCGTCAGTTTCTTTTCTTTGCCGTTTTCGAGGATGCAGTTGCAACGTTCAAGAACTATTTCAGGAGCGCCCTTCATAAAAGCGAGCTGTTCTCCTTCGAGCGTCTGGTGAATCGTGGTCATGCGTTTTCTTTCAGAGGTGAATGGAATCTCGCCTACGCGTGGGTACTGCTTCTCTAATTCGGCGCGCTCAAATCCGGCTTTCGCGGCTGCAACAATCAAAGCTCCTTCTGTGGGGTCGCCCATGATGCGCCAAGTGCCGTTGTCGTTTTGTAGGCTGGCGTTGTTGCAGATCGCGCCTATAGTCAGTAATAGTGATAGGTCCTTGTCGTCCTTAGGACTGAGAGGACCACTTCCATGGAACTCACCTTTTGGTTCGTAGCCTACTCCTGTTACTTCGATGATTTTGTTGCTATTGTATACTTGGCGTACGGTCATTTCACCCTTGGTCAGAGTGCCCGTCTTGTCTGAACAAATAACAGTGGTGGCTCCCAGGCTTTCCGCTGAAGATAACCTTCTAATTATGGCGTTGCGTCTTGCGAACTCTCGAGCGCCCAAGGCTAGAGTAATCGTTACTATGGCGGGCAAACCTTCAGGGACAACCGATATTGCCAAGGATATAGATGTCATAAACGCATCTATTGTTGCCGAAATGAGCCCAGCGATGCCTGTAATATTCACCTGTTCAGCAAACACCTCAAGCACAAAAATAATCAGAGAAAGAACCAAAACAACCTTCGCTATTTTTTTAGCAAATCTATCCAGTCTCTTTTGGAGTGGAGTCTCCTCTTCTTCAGCAGTTTGCACAAGCTCGGCGATTTTTCCGAACTCCGTGCTCATGCCGGTTGAGGTTACAACAGCTTTCCCTCTGCCATAAATCGTATGCGTTGCCATGAAGAGCATGTCTTTTCTGTCGGCGATGGGCGTCTCCGCCTTGATGGAGGCTACGTCCTTGTTAACAGGAGTGGATTCGCCGGTTAAAACAGCCTCATCTGTCTTCAACTCAACAGACTCTATAATTCTTGCGTCTGCCGGGGCCGTGTCGCCAGTCTCGAGAATCAGTAGGTCGCCGGGCACTATTTCCCCCGCAGGTATGATTACTTCTTTGCCGTCACGCATCACCCTTGCTTTTGGCGCAGTTAACTTTTTCAAAGCTTCTAAGGCTTTTTCAGCTCGATACTCTTGAATGAAACCTGCAACCGCCACGAGAACGACGATGATGATTATTATTATAGGGTCCGTATAGGTTTCGAGGATACCTTTTGTGGTGCCTATTGATTCATAATACCCTACTATGGCCGAAAATATTGTGGCAACGATGAGCAGCATGATAAAAACATCTTTGAATTCTCCGAGAAACATCTGTAGGGCTGTTCTTCGTTTCTTTTCCTTTAACTCGTTGTATCCGTATTTTTTCAGCCTTTCCTGAGCTTCTTGAGAGGTTAAACCCTCATTCGTTACACTTAAAGCATGCATAACATCGTCAATTTCCACAGCATGGAAAGGTTTTGACGTATCCTCGCCCCGCTTTCAACAGATGGTGTGTTTATGGTGTTAAAATATTACTTATATTCTTTTCTTAGCAGGAGAGAGAGTTAACAAATAAGTTTATAGGAGATTTTGAAGCATATCACTCACTCTAAAAATAAATGGGATAATAATTGGGAGGTACATGATGGGTGAACTATGGTTAATAGCGCCGTTATCATCTCTAATCTCGATTTTGGCAGGCTTATACTTTTATCTTTATGTCAAGAAGCAGGACAGTGGAACTGAAAGGATGCAGGAGATTTCTTCTGCAATCAGGGAAGGAGCTGGAGTCTTTATAAAAAGGGAATATACAACATTGGCAATATTTGTAACTATAGTAGCCATCTTGCTATTCATCTTTCTGCCACCTATATGGCAAACTCAAGAACCGCTGAAAAATGTAAAATTGCCAGTGGCTTACATTTTCGGTTCCTTCTGTTCGGCTCTAGCCGGCTACTTAGGTCTAAACGTCGCAACGAGGGCAAATGCGAAAGTAGCCCAAGCCTCAAAGGAAGGCTTGAACAAGGCTTTTCCAATAGGCTTCCGTGGCGGAGCCGTGATGGGCTTATCAGTTGTGGGTGTTGGTTTACTTGGAATAAGCATTGTTTACTGGATAACTGGCGACCCCAACATAGTGTTAGGCTACAGCTTTGGTGCAAGCTCACTTTCTCTCTTCGCCAAAGCTGGGGGAGGCATCTACACGAAAACCGCTGACATCAGCGCAGACTTGGTCGGCAAAGTGGAGCTAGGCATTCCAGAAGATGACCCAAGAAACCCAGCAGTTATAGCTGACAACGTAGGTGATAACGTAGGTGACATTGCAGGCATGGGCGCAGACCTGTTTGACTCGTACGTGGCTAGTATCGTTGCAGTCATGATTCTCGGTTTGGCTCTTGACTCCATTACGCGTTCTATTGGTTTGTATGTGCAAATTCCATTAGTGTTTGCTGGGTTAGGCATATTAGCTGCTGTTATGGGCGCATTGACTGTCAGAGTTAGTAAGAAAGGCAATCCTGGAAATGCACTCAACAGGGGCACGTATGTCACGTGTGTGATCTTTGGAATCCTAACATATTTAGCCACATACTATCTTCACTATGACATCCGAATATGGGGCGCTACAGTTGTAGGTCTGGGTGCCGGAATAATAATTGGCATAACCTCAAATTACTTCACATCAGAGGATAAAACGCCTGTAAAAAAGACGGCGGAGGCAGCGCAGACAGGAGCAGCAATAAACATTATAACTGGATTTTCATATGGTTTACACAGTGTTATTTTTCCACTAATCGGAATAGCGGTTGCTGTAACGGTAGCGTATAAACTATGCGAACCTCTAGGGACACAATACAGTGCCACAATTCCTTATGCTTCTATGTCATTTGCTGTTTTCGGAATAGCCATGGCTGCCTTGGGTATGCTTTCAATCGTTGGATTGACAGTTTCCAACGATGCCTATGGCCCAATCGTGGACAATGCCAAAGGAATAGCTGAGCAGTCTGGGCTCGGTGAGGAAGTCATAGCGATAACAGATGAGCTTGACGCTGCAGGAAACACCGCAAAAGCCATAACTAAGGGCTTCGCCATAGGCGCAGCAGGATTGACCGTAATCGCACTATTAGCCGCGTTTCAAGAAATAGTCAGAAGCGGAACTGGCCAAATACTTGTCTTTGACATCATGAATCCAATAGTTTTACTGGGCGCGCTCATCGGGATAGCAATACCAGCTATATTCTCGGCCATGGTTATGCTTGGTGTTGGCAGAAACGCTTCAAGGATGATCGAGGAAATCAGAAGACAATTCAGAGAAATTCCTGGTTTGAAGGAAGGAAACCCAGGCGTTAAACCAGATTATGCACGATGCATTGACATTGCAACTAAGGGTTCTTTGCGTGAGTTGATGCCTGCAAGCGTCGTGGCGATTGCTGCAACTTTAATTGTCGGCTTTGTAGGCGGAATTGAAGCTATGGGCGGTTACTTGGCTGGCGCCATATTCTCCAGCTTGCTTTTGGCTTTACTTATGGGCAATGCTGGTGGTTTGTGGGATAATGCCAAGAAACTAATTGAATCTGGAGCCTACGGCGGCAAAGGTTCAGACGCTCATAAATCGGCTGTTGTGGGCGATATGGTTGGCGACCCATTTAAAGATACAGCAGGGCCTTCCCTCAACACTATGATTACCGTAATGTCCCTGATTGCTTCGTTGTTCGCGGTGCTAATGGTAAAGTATAACTTGCTAGGCCTTTTAGGGATTCATTAGCTTCTTAAGCCTGTAACCCATCACTTTTCTATTGGAGAGTTTGTATCTATCGGTGCAAAAATGGTTTAACAAAAGGAGACGTACTTGAAGTCATGATACTATAATAAGTGTATGCTGGTTTTCTAATTGTCATAAATGATGTATGTGCGTTAAAAGAATGCTAAGTTTAGGAGTGTTTGTATGCCTGACATTACATTTCTTGTTGAGTTTGTGAAGGGTTTAGGCTACTTAGGAGCTTTTCTATCCGGCTTCTTTGGCTCAAGCTCCTTGTTCATCGCCATATTTCCATCATATCTTGTTGTGCCAATACTTGCAACCCACCTTAACCCAATATTCGTTGGGGTTTTAGCTGGAATTGGCTCAGGCATTGGTCAGTACTTGCATTACTATGTTGGCTTAGGGGGAAGAGCAATTTTGCCAAGTAAGTATAAGGAAAAGATGGATAAATGGCGGGAGAGAGTTGGAAAGTATGGCGTAGCATTAATATTTGTGTTTGCAGCCACTCCTTTAACACCGGATGATGTAATTTGGATCCCCTTGGGAATGATGAAGTATCCAAAGCTAAAGGCGCTATCAGCTGCCATTGCTGGCAAAATTGTACTAAACTTAGCCTATGCTTTAGCTGGATACCACGGTTGGAAACTTTTAGTTGGTTAATGAAGTGCTCCTTCATTTGCCGGCTTGTCTTTTCGAAAATCCTTTTCTGTCAGCATCCTTTAAGTCTGATTCATCTAACTCTTTAGAAAGATATGTAAGCAATTGCCTACGCATACATTTGATTTTAAAGTAAAGAAAAAGGTAAAAAGTTCCAACACCTTCTTAGTTTTGTTTGATTTAGAGGGGATTCTACGACGGTTGTCTGGCTTTATAGTCTAGTGAGTGTCGTTATTGTTAGTTTAATCTCTCTAGTCGGTGTGTTGACCTTTTCGATAAAAGAGGAGGATTTGAAAAAGATACTTTTGTATTTTGTAAGTTTTTCTGCTGGAGGACTTTTTGGGGACGCGTTTATTCACTTGATCCCAGAAGCAATGGAGGAAAGTAGTTTTGTGATTAATGTTTCCCTGTCGATTCTCTTTGGCATCATTTTTTCCTTTATTGTCGAGAGATTTCTTCAGTGGAGACACTGCCACATTCCAACTTCAGAGGAACATCCCCATTCCTTCGCGTACATGAACCTTTTCGGCGATTCTGTTCACAATTTCATAGATGGCCTAATAATAGGTGGAAGCTACTTGGCAAATATACCATTAGGGGTGGCTACTACGCTGGCTGTCGTTTTTCACGAGATTCCCCAAGAAATCGGAGATTTCGGAGTTTTGATGTACGGAGGGTTCAACAAATCTAGGGCTCTTTTCTTCAATTTCTTAACTGCACTTACGGCAATATTTGGAGCTATCGCAGCCCTCAGCTTGAGTTCTCTCGTTCAAGGGTCTATTCCATTGTTAATACCTTTCGCTGCGGGCAATTTCATTTACATAGCAGGTTCAGATTTGATTCCCGAACTTCGTAAAGAAGAACCTGAACCTTTAAAATCAGCATTGCAGCTAACAGCCCTTGTCCTCGGAGTTCTCATCCTGCTCTCGCTAGTCTTCTTGAAATAAGTTTCTCTATTCGAGAGAGGGGATGGCAACCGTTAAGGACCTTGCTATCATTTACATTAATTTATTTTAGCGCGTGCGCTGGATATTTGTAATTAAACCATCGGACTTTCAAAGAGAATTGAAGAGGTTGATGACGCCAAAGCAGTACGCCAGTATGTAAGAAAGCTTGAGCAAAAGTAGAGTGCATAAAACTGGGGGATTGAAGTGAGAATCAAACAATGGTTGAAGTTCTTGCGCAAACGCGTAAAAAGAGAGCGCATCGCTTTCCTGAAATGGGCAGAGGAGAACGGGGTCAACCATCATCAATGCAACTATGGAAAGGCTCGATCCGAGTTTCAGATGACCAGCAAGGAAAACACTGTTATGCGGAAGCCGCCTTAAAGATCCTGAAAAAGAAACGTCTCGTTCTAAAAGAATGAGGAAAAGTTATTCTTTCTCCTTCATTTTTTCCTCTAAAGATTTCAATTTTCCGTGTTCCATGAACCGTATGTGAGTCTTAAGCTTTATCCTTAATCCCAGTTGATGAAAGAAACTGTAAAGCTCTTCTCCGCTGATTTTCTCTTTTATCTTTCCCTTTGAAATCAACTGAACCAAAACATCTTCGATACGTTTCATCTCCTCCGGATATTGAAGTTGAGCGGCTTCAAAAACTTCCCAGGCTCGATCAATAAAAACTTTGTTTAACAAAGCCCAAGACATTTCTTCTTTGCTAATTGCCTTGCCACCGGTTTTCCCTGCTAGGAAACGCTTCTGCATCTGCAACAGTTTACGCTTCCTTAACCTGTCCAATTCTGCGTCAGTCATTAGTCTCCTCATGACATTTTTACCTCTTCACCCTCGATAAAGGTTACGGGTACAACTAGCATAGGTCTCTCGATGCGCACGCGTAGCAACAATCTCCCTTGGCTGAAGAGATATATGCGTCACCTAGCCTCCTATAACGCTTCGCTTCAACCGATCCACAATTTCGTCTATGGCTCCATCAGGCGCGTTAGGACGAATCTTCCGAATGTTCTCCGCAACCCAGTAAGGAAAGCGGTTTCTGAAGGCTTTCCTTCCCTTCTTGCTGGCTTCCCACAACAAGCCCTTAGCTTCCAACGTCTTCATGTACGTCGCATTCGTGCTCTGAGTATAACCAGTCTGAATCTCCTCAGGCAGAAAAGTCACCTCAGAATCCATGCGAAGACAAGCCTTCAAAACAGCGCTTCCCGCTTGCCCACGCCTCTTCAAATCCTGCAGAAAAGCCTCAGCATCGTGAATCCAACTCTTGATGTTCGCATCCTCAAGCGTCTGCTGAAAAAGCTCCTTCCGCAACTCATCCTCACGCCTATAGGTTTCAAGCTCAGCCTTGTATCGGTCACGTTCTTCCTGCAAAGCCTTAACATCCTTAGGAATCAACTCCAAATCCAAATGGTCAGCAGTCTCCACAATCAAATCAGCCCAGTCACCCCACAACTGCCGAATCTTCTCAAACTTCTCCTCGAATTCCCCAGCTATCTTCTGAGTCTCAGTCAACCGTCCTTCAAGGTCGCCTACCTGATTCTCCAAAGACTGAACCTTGCCCAGTAGCCTCGACTTCTCTTCAGCCGAGAGAACCTGAGCCTCTAACTCCTTGACTCTGACTCTCAAACGTTCAGCCTCTAAACCTAGAGCCTCCTTAGCAGCAGAAGCCTCAGAAAGCCGAGACTCCAATGACTGAACCTTGCCAAGAAGCTGCTTCTTATCAGCCTCCAAAACCTCGACTCGCTTCAAAACCTCTTCAGGAACAGCAGCTGGCACCACGAGAGGAGCTCTAATAATCTTGGATAAGTCGGCTATGGCATGCTCCAGCTCAGGCGTCTCCACAGCCTTAGCAATCGGCGTCTTCCCACCATGAGTGCAGACACGCTCTTTACTACGTACCTTAATGTGCTCCGCCGTCAGACCTCTTACGAACGCTGTTCCCTTAGCCAGCTTCTGAATCTCATCAATTTCTTCCTTCGTGAAGCCACTTTCCCTCAACCAAGATAGATCAGCCGGGTCCACAAGCTTGAAAATGAACCTAGTAGGACACTGGCTCAAAACAGCCTTCGCAACCTCAGCTGCACGCCTAGCAATACACACGTAACCTAAACCTCGGTGCCTGCCTCTAGCCGCAACCTCCCAAACCCAATAAATCACCTTATCCTGCAACTTCTTAATGCCTGGTAACCTAACCCTTCCAATCTCTGGAATCAAGACGTGGGCCTCTTCCATGAACACCACTAAAGGCCTGTTGTATTGTCCCTCAGCCTCGTACAAAGCCTCGAGAAAATTCCCCAGTACAGCATACTGGTCCGCCATAGTAGCGTTTCTTGAATCGAGAACGACAGAGTACCCTTTCTCTGCAATGCGTCTAGCCAGGGTTGCAGCTGTTTCAGACGTCACTATTAAGTCAGCCTTGTAGCCTTTAGGACGCCCCACGGGCTTGCCAACGGCAGCAACAATAACTGGATACCGCTCTTTGAGCGTCCAATATTCCCCTTCAGGGTCAACCACGACAAAAGGCTGCTTAACCTCGCAGAGCTGCTCACACATCTTACCAGCTTCGTAGCTCTTGCCAATCCAACGAATTCCAATGATGGCCAAGGGCTGACTAATCATGTAGTCATGAACATTAAGCTCTAGGTCTCCGTCGCCCTCTATGATGGCTGGCGAAATAACAGCAGCGTTCATTCCAACCTCACCTTCAAAGCCTTAGACCTCAAGCTGATGGCAAAGTCCACAACCACGCAGCTCTGCGACTCCTTAATCCACCAAGCGCACACTTCGCGGATGCATGTAGCTCGACGTATAGGGCACAGTGGCGGCGGCTTTTCTTCACTGCTCATAGCAAAACCTCCTCACGCTTAGTCTCAACACTCGTCCACTCCTCCAAATGCGAACTGTAAAGCTCGTCCTCTTGCTCTACAACTTCGAAGCGTCCCAGAACCTCAGCCAGCTTCCTAGCGATAAGGTGATGACACAGCGGAACCTTTCCGTCGATGACGCTGAAGTAAAAATCATCACAAGAACAATAGCCAACCACATGGTAAATGAGATATTCACGGTCTCTGCCAACCACAACCCACACTACTCGCCCACTGGGCCTAAACAGGTACTTCTTCACTTTATCTTCCTTCAAAGTCTCCCAAGCCCTGCTAAACCGACTACCATAAAGCCTCCAAAGCTCCACAGGGTCAGAGTCGACGCTAATTCTGCTCAAAGCTTCAACAACAACTCTATAGTCCACTCTCACCCTCTCCCTCTTTGGGCTTCAGCCTAATTTCACACCAAACCCAGTTAACCACATACTCTGCCCCGCAGGCCATACAAGCCCATTCAGAAAACTTGGGCTGCTCAGCATCATGCTCCTCAACAAACTTCTGCAAATCCTTTGGAAGAGGCGCAACAATCTCCACAGGCTTGGCCAAAATCTCCTCTTTACTCTCTGGATTATCCTTTATTGCGTGAACCAACGCCTCAGTCTTCTTGAAACTAAGCTTATCCTCAGCAACTTTTGAGACGACAGCGGGCTGGTCTTCTTTCGGAAGCTCCGCAATCTCTCGGGCATGAGCCGTTTCTATAACACGTGTTATAAGAGCCTCACGAGTCTCAGGAGCAAGCCTCTCCACAAGCGCCAAGCGATAGCTAACCCATGCCTGGGTCTTCTTAAACCTCTCCGCAACATCAGTCTGAGTGTAGCCAAACTGCTCCATCATCTTCTTAATGTGCAAACCCTCTTCCAACTCTTCCAAACGCTTACCATGCATCTCATTGACCCGCATAGCCAACAAAAACGCCTCTTCATCGCTGAGCTGTCTAACCTCAGCTCTAACAGCACTGCAACCAAGCCTCCTCAAAGCCCGAATCCTATGCTCTCCATCAATCACCTGGTAGACATTCGGGTTCGTCGGATGCACTCTAACAATGATGGGCTTAAGTTGCCCTTCCCGCTCAATGCTCTCAGCCAACTCCTCAACGTAGTTTTCACTGAACGTCTTTCTAGGCGAGAAAACATCCGTCTCCAACTGCTCCAGCTCAAGATTCACTGTCGAAACTTCGCTCATTTCTTCACCGGCTTTCTAGTTATGAAATTCTTTTCCTTCCCAGAGAACCTGTACTCGTAGGCACCCAGCTGCAGCTTGCCCTCGCTCTTCTGCATAGCCTTCGCCAATTCTTCAGCGCCCTTGGTGTTAGTGAAGATCCAGCCAGCCTCTCCCTCTTTAGCGGGCTCCTTCGTCTTGTAAGTGGTCCAAGGCAACTGGTCAAGCTCAGCCAAATCAAGCTTAGGAATCTCTGTTTCAGGCGTTGTCTCTTCACCCGAAAGCCATTGAGTTAACATGCGCTCCAAACGGAGGCGAACCTCTTTCGGGTCATCCCCTTGGTCAAGCACAGCCTCCACCTGATAGAAAGTCCTCAGCCACACAACTTCAGACTTATCTGTGGAAACGCTTTTGCCTCTACCCATGACAATACGCTCAACCTTCAAACCCTTTCACCTCCCCAGAGTTTCTCGCGTTCAACCTCAGCTCCTGGATAAGCGTCTTCATCTGCTCCGCAACAGCCTGCAAACCCTTAATCAGGCTCATGTGCTCCCGCATAGCCACGCCAAAAGTTTTGAGAACATCTTTAACCTCGGCCATATCGCCCTGAAGACCCAACATCCTCAAAGGCATAACGAGATACTCCTTAGCCAGCTCCGCATTGTAAAAGTCAATCTCGCCAGCGCCTTCAGACTTGTCCATCTTCCCAACGTCACTGCTAAGCTCCATAAACTCCGTGAACCAACGAGCCACAGGATCAGAAACAGCATAATGCGGCTTCCGAAGTAGCTTAGGAGCCCCAAGCTTCATACCAAACTTATCTTCAAGAATCCTAGCCAAACGTAGACACTCCAAAATAGCCAACAAAGTAGCCTCGTTAGGGTCCTCAGAAAGAACCTCATCAGCATGAACGATAACATGCTTAGTAGTCTTCTCAACCGTCAAACCACACTCACAACCCACAAGCCTAGTCCAATTAGCCATCTGAACCCTATTCCAATCAACCAAAGAACCAGGACCATCAACCACAGGAAACTTCAAACTATACGCATGCAACCTAACGCCCTTAAAAGGCAAAACCTCACCCCCTGTGAGACTTTTTTTAACTGAAGGCTCAAGCTTGTAACTAGTCATGTTAGGCGTCTTCACGTCAAGCCTAATCCAGCCCATTTTCAGCTATTTTTTAACGTGATAATGCAGAACTTGGGGAGAAAACCCCAAGATTCTCGCCACTCTAGAAGGATAATTACCTGCGTCTAGTAGGAGCAGAGCCCGAACACTAGTATGCTTTAAAAATCGTTTTTTAACTGAATTTTTAACTGGTTTTTTAACTGAACTTCCAGCCATAACCTCAACACCTCGAAATTTGTTGAAAAGCCTCTACAGCTCTTCCTCTAACCTCTGGGAAGCCTTCAACTGAGCAAGCTGCAAGTCACGAGCAACAACCTTCTCATGTAAGCTAATGATGCCCTGAACGAAAGCGTCTCTAGCACTGCGAACGATCCCTCGGCGTTTAAGCTCATGGAAAATATGTGCAGGCTCTCCTGTTACAGCACACTTAATGTTAACCTTCACCTCTTTGCTCTCGTCAGAATTTTGAGTTTTTCTGCGGCTCATGTTGCAGCCTCACCCTTCTGCGCAGTCAATCTGAGCTTCAAACCGTCTAAAATGATTTGAAGACTCTTAATTGCCGTGTCGAGGCTACACTGCCTAGGATAGATGACCGCCGTCCTGGTATTAGGTACCAAGGTCCACTCGTAACCCAAATTCTCAACAATCTCCTTGGGAATGTACGCCGTCCTCTGCTGATTCACCCTGACGACAAACTCCACCATCAAACCAAGCCTCACTAGAGAATCGCCATAAAACCACAAGAATTTTCTGCCGCCCGCAAAGGACACTGTCCATTAGAGACCTCTGCAAAGGACAGTATCTAAAAACGGACATATTCAGACCCTATCAAAAGAGAGAGTCTCCCTGTTGTCCGCCAGACGCATTCAGCATTTTAGTCCTCAGTAAACAGCTTAGACAAAGAATGAGGGCAAAATGGCGAGGATCTCCGTTTTCAAAGGACGAGAAGCGAGGCTTAACAAGGCCATCTTTCAAACCCTCGCTCAGCACAGCCCAATGACCATCTATGACGTCTGGCAGAAGTTAAGACACCAAAGGGATTTTGCATACATCCGCTATCACATAGTAAACCGAAGAGTTAGAGCGCTAGAGAGACTGGGCTACATCGAAAAAATCGGAGAGAGAAAAACAAAGACAGGTTTTGCAGCTATACTCTACCAGTTGACCACCAGAGCTTACCTAGCAATATTACTAGATGAAATCAGTCTAGACGAATTCTTAGAGAAAGCACCAGAAACCAGCATTCTGAGTGCATTAGGAGCACTCATGTCAACAAGTTACAAGCCCCTCTAGTTTTAGAATCCCTACAATTTAGACGGACATCTGTATGTACTCCGCGTCCCAGTCTTCGTGATTTGAAAAATTGATCAAGTCACGTATCTCGGGCTACCATGAACCCCTAGTCAGGGTAGCGTTCAAATTATTGGTTTGCTTTGTTCACGTTATTACTTCCGTGCGGCAACCATTCAAGTTCCAAATGAATTTCATGTTTGTGATTTTCTTTGGCATAAAGCAATTTCAACATGACAGGTTGCGTTGGCTCAGCCTGCCTTTTTTCTTCCGATGGAAAAATCTCGGAGAACTCGAAAGTCTTGTCTTCAAAAGCGTTTCCGAGCCCTGTAAGCATTTTGGTAACTTCATTCAATGTGCATGCTTTTTTGAACTTGAACAATGCTTCGTGTGCCTCTCTATAAGTTTCGATCATTTCTGTCATTTTTGCCCATTGCATCATAGCAGATTTTAGCTCTTTTCTTCCCTTA
>Ga0315306_10000227_pt1 | contig 27602 bp, 20 predicted proteins | sample TDP1_MG_FD_203803 | JGI IMG/M metagenome (GOLD analysis project Ga0315306, IMG submission 203803) | Freshwater sediment microbial communities from Lake Towuti, South Sulawesi, Indonesia - TDP1 | ecosystem: Environmental > Aquatic > Freshwater > Lake > Sediment | place: Indonesia: South Sulawesi... | reverse complement strand
TTCAAGATTGCTCAAGCCGAGTAGAGGTAGCAAAGCTGAGTATTTTTGCCCCTTGGTATAATGTATGAAACGAGAAACCTCATCTTGCCGCAAGATGTGACTTTCAACGTTCCAATTTTGAATGGCCACTTTGAGGTCAGCTGGATCACTTGAGATTGTGAACGAGCCATCAGGCTTAATATCGGCACCAATAGAAGAGCCGTCATCGAAATGTATCGCGCTCCGAGAATTTTCTTCGGATGGTGTACTAGTATTTCTTACCCCTTTTTCCTGATAGGAACCACTGTATTCATGTTGTAGATGACAAACTCTTCCGTTCCTTGTGATATACTCTACTCCATCAACAAACGTAGATTTACCCGAACCATTATCACCATACACAACGACACTCTTTGAACCAGTGTCAAGCATACCACTCTCCCCAGCCCCTCGAAACCAGCTTAGTTCAACTCGATCAATTCGCACTGTTATTCCCCCTCCAGCATCCGGAGTAATTTTTCAGCTAGTTCTGTAATGCTACCCCTGGTTTGGTGCTGTTCCAAAGACCCGTTCTTTGCCAAAGAGATCAAATATCTGCAGACCTCGCTACTATGAGAATCTAGTTCAGACAAAGCTGGACTGATAATTTCATCTAGACTCTTTTCCCCTGGGGAAAAGGCACCTTCTTCATTCTGACCTGGAACCAACACTCTCACTTTCATGACTTTTCCATAAGTAATTGTTGCGATATGAAGCCTGAACGCTATTCCATTCATGCTTCCAGAACATTAGAGATTCCAGCCTCCTTTCTCACTCTGTAAATCTTGTCCACGAACCCTTCCAGCTCTCTTTCGCGCGCGCATTTTTCGCTTTTGCGTGCACACATACTTAGTCTCCTAGTTACACGTTCGGTGGATACTTTATTTAACTTTCCAGTATCTTAAAATGTTTGCATGCAAATTAGTTTTGTGAATTTACCCTCTGTATGATAAAAATACATGCATTATGAAGAAAAAATGCGTAATCTATTAGAGATACTCTTGTTTTCGCTGTTCTTCTTCTGCTTCCATGTCCTCTAAATCTATTTCTGATTCCCAGAGTTCGGCGCACGTAGAACATAGTCCGGTGGTTCCACATTTTTCGCAGAGTGGAGCTCCACACATGTCGCAGTATAAGTCGTGGTCTTCGGAAATTTTTTTCCGCAGTCTACACAGTTGACCATTTCACGTTCACGTTTCTAAACCGGTTCTTATTCTGTTCAGATTATGTCTTCTTCGAATTCTTCGGTCATTTGGTCGTCCCAGCATTCCCAGCAGAGCCCATCGTATGACTCATATTCTTCCTTAGAAATCTCTTTTCCGCAGACCGAGCAGTAGAGTTTTTCTTCGTTCATTTTCCTTTCCTTCATGCGGGCACGCAAACCCCTTGTACCCATCTCTCCTTCTCGAGTGCGCGCGCGTGGTGCTCCTCTCTCCGAAGACTGTGAAGTTGGAGGTCTCTGCTCTAACTGTGCACAAATCGTGAAAGCTGAAGAAGCCTATTGGTAAGGAGCCAGACTATCGCATTATTTCCTCAAACTCAAAGCTTACCTTGTACTTCATCAGTTTGATTATGGGCAACAGAGTTGCAGCTGCCACAAGTTTCTCCGCAAAACCATAAGCAACAATAATTCCTCTCACTGTTTTTCCTTTGGACAATTCTGCTGTAACATCTGCCATATATGCAAGAATCTGAGTTAACACCGATTCTGAAGCTGTTCCCGCCTTGAGTTCTATCACCATGAAATTCTTATTCTTGTCCTGAGCAAGTATATCGATTCTTCCTGACCCAACTTGAAATTGACGCCCAGTTTCTCCCTTATATGTTTTCAAACCTTTTTCAAGAGAATCTAATTTGGCCAAGAGGAAATTCTCCAAATCTCTCTCCAGGCTTATTGTAGCTTCGTCTGGAACATACTCAGATGGTGGAGGACCTTCGGAAACCTCAAATATTGATTCATGTTCAGCAGGGCTTATCTTGCAAATGTTGAATCCTTGAAGACCACAATTACGGAAAACCGCACTCAAGCTACCTTCTATAACCCTACGGCGGATTTGTTCCAATGTCAAAGGCGGATCTATTTCTCTAAACTTTTCCAATTTGAGCTCAACATGATCTGCTGAAACCTCGTTTACCTTGTAAACTAGTCGAAGTTGTCTTTGGTAATTTATAGCGCCGCCGGCAAAGTATATTACCAGAAGATCACCGGGCTTAACCAAACCATGTGGTTTGTCCCTACGTTTGTGCGCCCACCTTGGATTTCTGTACGTATTGTTCTTCAGAATGTTTTCGCTTCCACGTCCGCTAACTTGCACGAGAAAGTAATTTTCTTCTGACTCTGCTTCTTGCATATTTATAACTACACATTTGAGCCATTTGAGGTTTTGTCTTAAAAGCTTAAGTATTTAGTGCGCGCCTACTAAATCCTTTAAAGTCTTTCAAAATAATTCAATATCGTGGTTCAGATGCAAGTGATGGATAGAATTTTAAGCAAAATTTCTCCAGGAACCGTGCTTACCACCCCTTCTGATCGTGCCTCCTTCAAAGTAGAACACGTTGATTCAAAAGGAGTAATGCTAAAGGTGGGCGCAGGGTGGCCTATACGCATTCCAAAAGATTGCTGGGAAGGAGTCCCGGATTTTTTAAGAGGAAGGGGATGGGTTTTAATTGGTGCGACTCATGGAGAGCCGCCGCGTGGTTCGCTAGATGATTATCTGCAACGGTTTACGCATGGAGTTAGTGCGGCGTCTTATGTGGTACCAATCACTAGAAAGAATCCTGTTGGTACAGGTGAAACGAAGTAAACCAAGTAAGATACGTCTTGTTGAGTAGTGTTGATAGGCTCTTCCGCGATAAAGTGGGCTCATACGGCTTTTAAATATGCTCCGTTTGTATGGTATAGGTGATTTAAGGTGATTTTATGTCTTCGTCTTTTTTGAGTCGTCGGATTAAGAGGACGAGTGAACTGCTTAAGGTGGGTGCCTCGAATCAGGTTTCGGATTATGAGGAGCGGTTTCAGTCCCTAAGAGGTTTGTATGACCGTTTGCTTTCGGACTTTATTGTCTCGGAGTTTAGCTATCAAGGAGCCTATGAAACAGCGGAGGAGTTCTTTGGGTCCAGTAAGGTTCGGTTCGCTGGTGTGGATGGGACTATGTATTCGAGGCCTCTTTTTGACTTGATGGTCTTTTTTGGCGGTGCCTATGCTGCGACTGGAACTATTGAGTTTAGGAAAGATGCGAAGCCGAGCGTAGAGTATGATTCGAAGTTTCTGCGGGAGGGTGCTGGGGTTTCTAGTGTGGTCCCCATCTACATCAACGAGGTGCCTGACGTTGACCAGACATTTTTCGACTTGGAGGAGCCGGGAGAGCTTTCGGTTTCCAAGCCGTTAATTGACCAAACGATCATTAACAACACTACCATCGCCAACTGGATCATGAGCTTCGCTGAATATTATCTAGCGTATAAGTTGATTACGGATCCCGACAAGAACATTCGCATTCTTCTTATGGATCGGGCTCTCTCAGGCGAGCGAGCCAGCCTGCTGTATGACACATCAAAGCGAGAGTTGTGGAAAGCAAAGGCAGCACTAATCGGGTACAAAGTAGACAATGTGCCCATAGATGTAAATGACTTGGCTTACGGCAGATATTGTCTTAGAAATCAGGCTTTAGGTCTCCCTCCAGCCAGAGCAGACTACTTGCGCTATGCGATAATCTTTTTGGTGGAGGAAAGGGGTCCACTGTCTTTAAGCGAGATCTGTGAGGCGCTGGGCATTAAGGATGAGAAGCGTGTTAAACGGGTGGAAAGATACGTTAAAGCCTCGTTGAAGGAGAGCTACCTCCAGAAGAAGGGTTCAAAATACTTTATCAACGCAAGGTATGTGAATACCTGGGAGAGGCTGAAGAAGCTTGTAGGAATGCTTGGCGATAGGTTCTTCCTTGAGGAAGAGGGCGAGGAAATGAGCCCGAACAGGATGAAAATCGTTAAAAATGGGAAGGAGCATTGGCTCACAACCCTGGACATCGCCTTTCTCACTCTGTTCTGTCTCTACATGATCATAGAGGAGTGCTGGAAGAGAAAGATCTTGTTCATTGGGTTGACGAAGGACACGGCTGCGAGGGATTTCAAGCGGCAGCTGATCCTCATCCTTCTAAGCGAGGGAATGCTGCGCGGTGCAATTAGCTCGGAGGAGTTTGAGGCGATGCCCAACACCGACCGCATGATCCTTCAGTCCGTTTCCCTCTTCAACACGGAAAAAGTGAGGGTTCCTTGGAGTCTCATTGAATACGATTCGTCCTTCAAAACCATGATCCCAGATCGACAGAATAGGAAGGGATACGTGCTCGGTGCTCGAAGAAACAGGATCAGCCTCGAAAAAACCTTCTTAAAAACGTATATTCAGCTTTCTCAAGCCAGTACCGATCCCATGCTCCGCAGTAACGTGTTGCTCACTGACCGGCTTATCTACCCAAAATTTGACCTATCCGAGAAAAGCACGATTCAATTTTGGAACGAGTTTGGAGCCGCAAAGGAGCCCGTAGAAGCTTTGTTATTCAAGGACAAGACCGTGGAGAACCCGCTGCAGAACTTAATCATGGTGACTTTGCAATCCATGACGAGCCCCAGCATTCCTGAAGCCTTTGGTCATAACAGGCCTTTGTTCATTGCGGACAAGGTGGCGAAGTGGCATTACGCTGCTTTTTGTCGCATAGCTGACAGCACGCGAGAGTGGATTCTGAATAATCATAAATTGAGGAAGTTTGTATTTTATATGAGTACGTTTAGGGAGAGGAGGGCTCGAATTGAGGCCGCGAGAAGAGAGATCCTATAACAAATACTTCACGGACTTTGAGGGTAGGTTCCACGGGAGGCTGAGCGCGGTCATTCCCAGGAGAGTACAAATCCCCGTAGAATCCAAGCTTGCGGGGATATCCGCTCGATACGACTGCAGGGTGAAGGTGGAGTATCAGAAGGACCTTATGGGTCTCTTGGAGGAGGGCATGCTTCTTGCTGTTAAGAATTTCAAGCAGGGTAGGGAGGGTGAGGAAAGGTACTCGCTCATGGAGATTTCGAGGGTTTGGCCTGAGCACTTCGGGTTGAGAGGGCTTTCTGACCATGGATATTACCCTATGCAGTTTGAGATTATCGAGCAGTCTGAGGCTGATTGGGGAACTGATGATCGGGCTACGATGATGGTTCAGATCAGCTCCATTCCGATCAACTACGACCTCATTCTACCTGAGGACCAGGAGCCAGAGTTTGTGAAGGGGTTCTCCTATCCAGTGGTGGCAAGTGAAGCCTACATCCTCAACAGTGAAATGATCAACCGCATGTACAACCACAGAATCGTGGAAAAGCTGGGCATCGACGCCTCCAAGACGACCCCAGACGCCAGAAGGGACCCTAGGCTAGGTCTCATCAAGATGTTCGAAGCCACCAAAACCATCATCCCCATCTACGTAGACTTCGAGAGACTGGTCAGATATCACTTTGGCATCTTCGCCTTCACCGGCGGTGGCAAGAGCAACCTCATGTCCAACATTCTCCGACGTGTTCTGTATCACACGAGAGATACGAAGGTCATAATTTTTGACATCAGCTGTGAGTATCCGTTTCTGCTCATAGATGTGCTGGCGGATCCTGGGATTCCGGCGAGGGTGATTACTGAGAGCAGGATCGAGTCGATCGATCAGTTCTTTAACTCGGTGGTGAAGCCAAGAGAATATGAAACTGATACAAGGATCGTGAGCGGGCTCTTGGAAGTATTGAGTCAGGGAAAGGTTTCTTACTACACGAAGCCAAAGCTTAGGGTGCCCACGTATGGTCAGTTTTTGGAGGAGCTGGACGAGCAGAGAAGGGCGAGTGCGGATAAGCCTCATTACATGAACACCATTGATGAGATTCGAGAGGCCATCCTGGGGTACATGGACCAGCGCGGTTTCATCGAGAATCAGGAGGTCAACGAAGGCTTCGTCAGGTTCATCGATGCAAGAGCTAGCCAGGCGGTGCAGAAATTTAAGGTCCACGAAGCCAGCGGGCTCTTCGCCTGGGCAACCACGCGATCGACACTTCTTGACGTCTTAAAAAGAAAGCGAGAAGAGGAAGAGAAGGAAACGGGTGGGCTCACGGCTGAAAGAATCCGTGGTCTCCTCGAGGGCGAGGAGAGGCTCATATGCGTGTCCATCGCGGATCCCTTCACCATCAAAGACCTAGTTATCACGCTTTCACGGGACTTGTTAAACCGGAGGAAGAGAAAGTTCCAGGTTAAGCCGTACGTCCTCTTTGTGTTCGATGAAGCCCAAGAGTTTATCCCAGATCCGTCCGGCTCAAGTGGCATCGACAGAAAGTGCTCTAAGCAGGTGGAAACCCTCCTCCGACAAGGAAGAAAGTACGGGCTGGGAGCTTGCGTCGCTACTCAAAGGATCGCCTACCTAAACACCAACGCGTTGCAGCAGCTGCATACATACTTTGTAGGAACCCTGCCTAGGCCCTATGACCGATCTGTGGTAAGCAACACTTTCATGATTGACCAAGGAATCCTGGAAAAGACGTTAGAATTTGCCCCAGGTGAATGGCTCTTGTCCAGCTATATAGCCACCGGTATAGAAAACGTCCCCATCTTCATCCGAGCCGACAACGCCGAAAACGAACTAGAAAAATTCTTAAGTCAAACCGTCAAGTAGGTAGGACCTTAAATGTTCAATTAAATTTATTCTATTCGACGAACGAGTAAGGTAATGAGCTCTCTAGGCTCAATGACTAGATGATGACTAAATGATGACCGCTGCCCGCAGTGCTGGGTATTTTAGATTTTATAGAGTCACATTGCCTTTGAGGGGATATCAGAAAGAGGCTTTAAGTGCATTTCTTAACACTAAACTGGGTGTTATTGAGACGCGCGCGCAATATAAGTCTTCGTTGAGGTCTTTGTATTGAGTCTCTTCTTCCTTGAAGCATGCGAAACAGATTTAATTGTCTTCCTACATTTGAAACCAGGTGCTAGTGGCTTAGATTTTGGACGGGGTTGGGGGTTGGTGTAAACGTCCGGAGACTTGAGGGTTGAGATTTTTGATGTTCTACCTAAGTTTGAGAGTGAAAGTGAGCTTAGGCGCCTTTATTGTGAGTTGTTAAATTATGAGTATGTTGATGTTCCGGTTCCGACTCGAGATTGGTCAACTCTTGCAAGAGAGATAACTAAATATGGGCGTGTGATTGCTAAGCGTGGTAGCTTCTTTGTTGTTTTCTTGCGAATCAAGAAGTTGACTATGACGAATGAGAGAAGTGTACTGAATGAAGTTCTGAAGAGGTATCCGGAGTGCGTGGTGGTATTTCAAGGTGTTGAGGATGACGTTTGGCACATTGTTAGTCCTAGGTTTGATCCGGAGATGCCACATAAGTTTTTGATACGGAGATATGTTGTTGGTCCTCATGAGCGCCTTAGGACAGCGGCTGAGAGGTTGAGTCTAACGTATGCGGGTGACGAAGATTCTACAGCGAGAATTAAAGAGAAGCACGATGATGCGTTCAATGTTGAGGCTGTGACTAGAGAGTTCTTTGAGAGGTATAAGGAAGTTTTGAATGCGGTGAAAAATGATTTAGTGAAGCAAAGGAGAGCGGATGAGCAAACTGCTCATGCCTTTACTCAGCAACTGCTTAATCGCTTGATGTTCATTTACTTTGTCCAGAAGAAAGGTTGGCTTGATAATGATCCACGTTTCATCAAGGATCTCTTGGTAAAGTATGAACAGCTCGGTTCGGTTGGTGACGGCTTTTATGAGGCTTGGATGGAGCCTTTGTTTTTCTATTCGTTTAACAAAAAGCCGATTCCGTCAAATTACGATCTACCTAAAGAGCTAGCTGATGTTTATGGAAAGATGCCTTTCTTGAACGGTGGTCTCTTTACCCGTAATGAGTTGGATGACGCTGGTTTCAGGGTTAAGGATAGTCACGTGCGATTGATAATTGATGGGTTGCTTGAGCGTTTTAACTTTACAATTCGAGAAGATATGCCTTTTGATGTTGAGGTTGCTGTTGATCCCGAGATGCTTGGAAAGGTCTATGAGTCGCTTGTCTTAGAAGAGGAGCGTGGCAAGAGTGGTATTTTCTATACGCCAAGAATTGAAGTTGACTTCATGTGCCGGCAGTCCATTATTGAGTATTTGGTTGAAACAACTGGAATACCATATGAGACTGTGATTTCATTTGTGTGGGCTGAGTCGACTGCAGAAACGCCGAAAGTTGGGCGCGAGGAGTTGCGTATAATCAGAGATGCTTTGTGGAATGCTAAGATCGTTGATCCGGCGTGTGGTTCTGGTGCTTTTCTTGTGGGCATTATGCATGTTCTTTTTGACTTTCATAGAAGGATAGCGGCTGAGTTTGGCGAGGTGATTGATGAGTTTGAGATCAAGAGAAGGATAATTCAAGAGAATTTGTTTGGCGTGGATATTAAGCCTTGGGCAATTCGGGTTGCTGAGCTGAGGCTATGGCTCACTTTAATAGTTGATGTGGATGAATCCAAGATCAAGTTATGTTCTGAGCCGCTTCTCCCGAATCTTACGTTTAAGTTGCGTGCTGGAGACAGTTTAGTTCAGGAGCTTGCTGGGAAGCAGCTTAGCGTCAGGGCGATGTACAATCGCTTACCATTAGGTGTGAGAGGGGCGTTACAAGAACTCATTCAACTCAAACGAGACTATTATTATGGCAAGGGCAATGCGGACATCTCTGAAAGAATTAAAGAAAAAGAGATTAAGATTCTGGGCGACATCATCAAAGACCGCTTAAAAGAAATTGATACTAAATTAAAAACTTTGGCGGGTGTACAGCAACGATTCGCCACCGCGGTCACAATATCAAAGGAAGAAGAACGTAGAAACCAAGAAAAAGAAAAGCTTGAAGCTGGAAAGGAAGAACTTGAGAAAACTCTGAATGTTTTGAAAGAGGCCAGGGCACTATTCTTTTGGGAAATTGATTTTCCAGAAGTGTTTGCTAATGGGGGATTTGACATCGTTATTGGAAACCCACCCTATGTAAGGCAAGAATTGATAGCGCCTGCGAATCTCCCTCTTGAAAAACAAACAAAGGAAGTTAGACAGAAGTATAAGGAGAAGGTTGCCAAAAGTGTTGAAGTTCATTGGGGTCCCGAGTTTCAAAGAGATATGAAGAGTGATTTTTACATTTATTTCTTCTATCATGGTTTCAGTCTGCTGAAGCCGGGAGGCACCTTTTGTTTCATCACGTCAAATTCATGGCTTGACATTGAATTTGGCTTCAAATTCCAACAATTCCTTCTCCGCAATATGGAGATTAAAGCCGTCTATGACAATCAAGCGAAGAGAACGTTTGCAGAATCTGACATAAACACAGTTATATCAGTTTTCAAACGGCCAGCAAAGCCAGATTTGATTGCATCAAACGTTATTAGGTTTGTGGCCTTCAAAAAGCCCTTTGAACAGGTTCTGACTGACAGGAACTTTACGGATATGCAACATTGTGTTGAACTGTGTAGCACTGAATCATACAGATGTTTTGCTATTACACAAAAACAACTTTGGGAATTAGGATTATCCGAAGAATCATTGAAACAAATCTCCCTGGATAGAAACCAATTCGTGGGCGATTATGTTGGAGATAAATGGGGTGCAAAGTTTCTAAGATCACCCGACATCTATTTCACTCTAATGAGAAAGGCTGAAGGAAAACTAATCTCGCTGAGAAGAATTGCTGAATTATCGTATGGACTGAAAACGGGCATTAATGAATTCTTCTTACTGGATCATTCCAGATTGAAGGAATGGAACATTGAAAGAGAATTCCTAAAACCAATAATAGTTTCAACGAAGGATATTCGGGGTTATGTAGTAGATGAGACATGGACAGATACTTTTCTTTTTTCTTGTGGAAAGGAAATTAGCGAATTGAGGTCCACAAACGCCCTCAAATACATAAGGTGGGGTGAAAAGCAGAAAACGCGTGAAAGAGGGGGGTACAAGAAAGGTGGGATCCCTTTTCCAAAGGTGGCATCAGTACTGGGAAGAAAGTGTTGGTATGATGTTGGCTCGAGGGAACCAGGGGATTTCATAATAAACCAGTTTATTGATAAACGATTCTTTTTTGCCATCAACAAACCGGGGATACTTGTAAGCAACATCGTATTCGAAGGTAGATGGAACCGTGGAGAAAAAGAGCTCCAGAATGCTCTGCTCAATTCTATGCTGACGTTTCTCTTTGTGGAAATTCTGGGTCGTGTAAATTTGGGAGAAGGGCTTCTTACAATGTATGGACCAGACATAGGGTTAATACCAGTACTTAAAACCGACGTGATACCTCCGAAAGTTAGAAAGGAAATTGTTGACGCATTCCAAATGATGAAAAACCGGTCAGTAGAGTCCATTTTTGAAGAAGTGAATGAAACCGATAGACGTAAACTCGATGAACTCGTCTTTGAGGTGATTGGTCTCAACGAAAAGGAGCGTGAAGAGGTCTACGCGTCTCTATTGTCTATGGTGAGAAGAAGGCTGGAGAAGGCTACCAGTCTCGGAAAGGTGTGATAAATATGCGGGTAATTGTCTTAGGACCTGCACCCACTACGAGCAAACTCATACCGTTTGGACGATACCTGAAAAATCGATTAAGCAGAATAAAACCCAAGTGCAGTCTTTTCCGTTTCGTGGTAGCGTATGCCCAAGAATCGTACGAACCACTCCTGGGCAAAGCGTTTCGAAATTATATAAAGAAGGGAGGAGATGTTGAGGCTGTCATTGGTGTGGATAGCCGAGGGACCTCTGCTAAGGCTTTAAAAGAACTTCTGAGTATCTGCCAGCCTTCAAACGTTTTTGTCTATCATAACCCTGCAAATGGCACCTTTCATCCAAAGTTCTACATTTTATCAGATGAGAAATCGGCGTTCATTATTGTAGGTTCGAGCAATCTAACAGTAGGTGGAATTGTCAACAACTTTGAAGTTAACGTGGCCATTGAACTTGACCTTGAGTTAAAGGAAGAGGCTTCAATATTGAATTCATTCGACAAGCTTTTTGAAGACATTAAAGGTTCACCAAGTTCTCGTCTCTTGGACACAGACCTTTTGGAAAAGCTTATGGGTACAGGCGCATTAAGAGGGCGAGCGTCAACTCTGCCGGAAAGCACCATTTCAAGCGTCTCAAGAAACCGACTCCGAGAATACTTTGGTCTTACTCCGCATAAAGGCGTTCGAGTTAGGCCGAGAAAAATAAGAAGACGTCCTCGTTTTGTGATGTCCTTGGTAGAAAATGATGTTTCTGGAGAAAGAGGTGAACCCTATTTCCTTGTGCCAATTAGAGCAAGAAATCAGAACCCCTCCTTCTGGGGTTGGAAAGCCATGTTCTCACCGTCACGAAGGGGTAGGTTTCCAGAGAGATTGTTCAAAGCCAAAGTGAACATTGAGGGAAAGCAAACTTTGGAAAATTGCCGACTTTATTTCTTTGAGAGAAGGGATGAGTTTAGGCTTAAGTGTGAACCGATTTACAGGCTTGGACGAGCTTATGCAGGATCGTTTGTGGTTATATCGTGGAAGAGAGAACGCAATGAAACAACCGCGATGATAGATGTTGTTCCCAAGGGCGACCAACGATATGAAGGCTTGGCAAAGCTCCCTCTCGAAGTGCACGCCATGGGAAAGAAGTGGGCTTATGACTAACTTCTCTAATCCGAAATACATTAAACGGTGATCGTAATGCCGCATGATATCATCGACAATAGAGAGGAAAAGTTGATTGACCACGTCAAGAAGTTGCTGCACACTTCTACGAAGGCTCATTTCGCAGTCGGCTATCTTTTTGTAAGCGGTCTCCAACCCATATACAAAGACCTTGCCAAACTTCGGGAGATTAGGCTTCTCATCGGGAATACAACGACGAAGCATACGATAGAACAATTGGCAGAGGCCCACAAAGAAGCAAGCCTCGTTAAATCAGCCGCTGAAAAACTAATATTTGTGAATCCGAGCAAAAAGAGACAAATAATTCATGATTCAGAAGGAATAATCCGTGAAGGGTTCAGTCTAATAGATCAAACCGATGAAAACCAAACCCTTTTATCCACTCTAAAGAAACTTATCGAGGAAAAGAAACTAAAGGTAAGAATCTACACCAAAGGACGATTACATTCTAAGGCATACATCTTTGACTATGGAGAGGACAGATACGAAAAGGGCACAGCCATCATAGGCTCCAGCAACCTAAGCTTCAGCGGCTGGGTCGACAACACCGAACTCAATGCGGTACTCCCAGGCAACGCAAATCACGAAAAGCTGTCCATGTGGTTTAACGAACTCTGGAAGGAGTCAGAAGATTTCAATGCTGAACTGCTCCAAGCAATTAACGACTCGTGGGCGCTTAATCAGGTGCGTCCATACGACATCTACATAAAAACTCTGTACTGTCTCCTAAAGGACAGGCTGGAAAGCGAGCGGGCAAGAGAACTCCTCTGGGAATACACCATGCCCCCACTCACAGACTTCCAAAAAATCGCCGTGATGCAAGCACTCCAAGTCCTCAACGACTATGATGGCGTAATAGTTGGAGACGTTGTTGGTTTAGGCAAGACCTACATCGGCGTTGCACTTCTAAAGCACCTTCAAGAAGTTCAAGGACTTAAACCATTAGTAATTGTTCCAGCGGCGATTGTAGAATATTGGGACGACCTCCTAAACGAGTACGGCGTCAATACTCATGTATTATCAATGGGGCTGCTAAGCCAAGGCGATATCGATCTGCACACAAACCCCCGATACAGAGACGCAAACGTTGTCCTCATAGATGAAAGCCACAACTTCAGATACCCCGACACCTTACGTTATAGGAACCTCCACCCCTTCTTATACGGCAAAAAGGTCATCCTCGTAACCGCAACTCCGCGAAACAACACCCACTGGGACATCTTCTACCAAATCAAGCTGTTCCATCCAGAAGACCCAACCCTACTCCCTGTCGACCCACCAAATCTACGTCAATTCTTCAAGGCTGTAGATGAAAGGGAAGCAAGGATTCAAGACCTACTGCGGCACATCCTCATCCGCAGAACCAGAAGACATATACTCCAATGGTATGGACAACAGGACGAGAAAGGGCGCAAATATGTGCTATTGAAAGACAAGCCATTTTACTTTCCTGAACGCGAACTCGAAACAATAACATACTCAATCGACAAAACCTACGCACACCTCTACGACAAAATCTACGAGGCAATCAGAAGCCTTCAATATGCAAAATACGGGCTATGGCATTATGTCAAACCCTCGCTCCAAGACAAAACACCTTACAGAGAACTTGAAAAAAGCGGACGAAACCTCCGAGGCCTCATGAAAGTCCTCTTGCTGAAACGCTTCGAAAGCAGCGTCGAGGCATTCAGGGAAACAATACGACGTTTGATTCGCATACATGAAGCATTCTTAAAAGCTATGAACCAAGGCATCATACCAGCAGGAGAAGAAGCGCAGGAACTTCTTTACGACGCAGAAGGCGAAGACGAACAATTGCTAATGGAACAACTCGAAATTGCAAGCAGAAAATATGATGCCAAAGATTTTGAACTCGAAAGATTGAAGGAAGACATCAAATTTGACGTTGAAACGTTGAAAAGCATAAAACATATGGTTGACCCCATAAAGCCCAGCGATGATGACAAGCTTGAACAACTCATCAAACTCCTGAACCATAAGGATGTGAAGGGAAAAAAGACAATTATATTCACGCAATACGCAGACACGGTCAAATACCTCTACCAGAACCTAAACAAATTCGCTAACATAGCGTTCGCTTACAGCAAGGCAAAGAATCGTCTTCATGTAGTTAGGCTATTCGCACCCAAATCAAACAACTACAAATTACGGGAGGCAGAGGAGGAAATCATGATGTTGGTGTCAACTGACATACTCAGCGAGGGGCTCAACCTACAGGATGCGTACGTCGTCATAAACTATGACATCCATTGGAACCCTGTCAGGCTTATTCAAAGAATCGGCAGAGTCGATCGGATGGGCGCAATAGCTGAGGTTGTTCAAGCTTACAATTTCTTGCCCGAAACAGCCCTTGAAAGGCTTTTAGGCTTACATCAAAAAATCGCGAGAAGAATCCAGGAAATTCACGAAACCATTGGCGAAGATGCCAAGATCCTCGATAAGTCAGAGCAACTCAATGAAGAAGCAATGTACGCAATATACGAAAGAAAGGACTCAGCAGCATTGGATGATTACGAAGCGAGATATGACATATTCGGGCAGGACCTCTTCGGACTGGGTGAAGCGGAAGAACTAATTAGACAAATTAAACAAGAGAACCCGGACTACTTTGAATATATCAAGAACTTACCAGATGGCATAAGAAGTGCCAGACATCACCAAAATAGACTCAACTACGTTTTCTACCAATCTGGAGACTACGAAAAACTCTACTTGACCAATTCTGAAGGCAAGGTAACGACAGAAGATATGGCTACAATTCTTGCGACGATCAAATGCGAAAAAGCACAAGATCCCATTCCACTCCCAACTAGATACAACAAAGCTATTTCAGAAGTTAAACATGTATTTCAAAAGAGTGTTGAAGAAAGAGCAGCAATCAGAGAAGCTAGAGTGACCTTAAGACCCCAACAACGTTACGTACTAAACCACCTACAGAAATTCTTTGAAAGCACCGACGATCAAGACAAGAGAACCCACATAGAAAACTTAAAAGAAGCAATAAAAAGCTCATTGCCCCCTGTAGTCCTACAAATTCTCAACAGATTCAGACGAGAAGGAGTAACAGGCGACTCCCTCTTCGAAAAAGTGAAAGAAACATACTTCCAATACAGGCTTTGGAAGTACATCGAACCAGAAGAAACTGAAGGAATAAGAATCGAGCCAATCAAAAATGTTTGCAGCATGGCATTGATTCCAGGAAGCGATTGTTCTTAAGAACAGAAAAATTTTTTATACAAAAAGTTCTAAATGATTTAGAAAGTGATTTATATGCCAAAATGTCCAAAATGCCAAGCTGAAATAAGCAAGCCTTCGAAGGAATGGGATTACGGACCAAAAGGAGACCCAAAACGATTCAGATGTAAGTATTATCGCTGTTCATGTGGCTATGGATTCACCACATGGAATAGGACCAAATAGCACTCGCGTGCGCATTTCTCTGAATAGGACAACTCGAGAACTTAAGGCGGAAGGGTCATGTTCTTTTGATGCAGCGCGGGTCCTCACTGCCTGATAGCGTTGAAAATCAAATTGTAATCTTCTTTTGGAATAGTTCTCATTGCTCTTCTCAAATGTCCTGTCCACATTTTCTTATTTTTGATGAACTTCAGCTTTGGTATTAACTTCTTGAATACCTGCTCCCTAAATGCTATCGGCTCCTCTGCAACGATCAGCGGTTCTATTTTAACACGCCAGGGGAACATTTCTCCCTTAGTAAATCCGATCGAGCTGAATATGGTCTCATCACTTTTGAAAGGTTCTGAAATAACCTTAAAAATGCCAGCGAGCCAAAAGGGTTTTACATAGAAAACCAGAGTATCTCCCGGCTTTACGTTTTCCAAAAGCCTTCGGTATCGATTAGAAATACCCCATATTTTTCGCTCTTTCACCACCTTCCAGTTTTCCTCATTTGTCACACAAAGCCAATACTTTACCATCACTATCCATTCCATAAGAGTATCTACAACATTAGCATCTTATAAATAAATGAACTTTACTAATCAATTCTTTCCCAGCCTGACGCCTTTATGTTCGATTCCCTAAGCCATATGGCCCAGCAAATCAGAGTCTGGGAATATCCTGTTTCCTTAGAAAAAGCCTCCATCCTCTTAATGAACCCCATACTATCTCTGGCTTTGATGCCGAAATCACGCTCAACCGCTTTTTTGACTATCTTGTCAGGCATGGTAGTGTCTACGCCAGCCTGCATGCGCAGATACTGAAACGTGATTAACCCCACTCCCGAAATCTTACCGACAGGGTCTTCTCTCCAAGTTTCGTAGTTGGCCTCTTCTGCCCAAAACCTTAAAGCAGCAAAATCGCTTTCTAATCCATTCTCCCTTTTAATTTGATTCAATACTCGGCCGATGTTTATGGCAGCCCTCCAGCACCGCTCGTTATTCATAATTTTCCTTAACCTCGGATCCTGGGGCGTCAGCTTTGAAAGTGTTTCGAGAGAGGCGATTTGGCCCGTCTTCACATAATCCTCGTAAAAGCGCCTAACCCTAGGAACCACGATCTGAAAGTAGCTCAACCCAATCGAATCTAAGGCAGCATCCACCACAATCAAAACAGCATTTCCGCCCCACCTTTTACCATCAAAACACCTCTGCTCGCCATCCCTAGCCGCCTCCAAAACATCTCCATACTTTTCCTGAATTGTTTTTCTCAAAGGGCGATACTCTCCCGATTAGACAGCCAAGATATGAAGCATGTCTGATAAAACGGACAGCCAAGTAATAAGTAATTACTGTAACTATACAATTTGAGGACATGTGTGAACGTTTGCTACAGGAAAGGAGGAGGCGAATAGATTATGCCAACACTTGAGGCATGTAAGGAGATGATAGCCGAATTAAGTGAAGCAAAGAAATGGAGCAAAGATCCGAACATAAAGTTCCTCTACGCTTTTGTGAGGTTAGGCGAGGCTGTCGACGCTTGGAAGAAAAGAAAGCTCCCCTCCAAAGTCATAGAGGAAATTATCGACGCAATTTACTACCTCATTGCGCTTGGTTATTATGAGATCACAGGCGTGTTATGACTTCTTTTATGCGAAGTGTCTGGGGCAAAAAATGGAGAAAATTGGCGGAGAAGTGGTGCGTTAATTTACTCTCAAAATCCCGACCGTGTTCGCACAGCTTCAAGCATTGCTTTAGCTCTATTTTTAACAACTTCTGAGGGATTCTTTAGTAATGAGAACAGTTTCCCTCTTATTTCGAGCTTATGTTTGCCAGAAGATAGTTTACGTAGCGCCGATTTTAAAGGGCTGTGTAACTCTTTGTAGTCTTTTTCGTCGCATGTTGTTAAGATTTGAAACAGCGGCTCAATAGCGTCTTTCTCAGAGATCATGACAAGCAAGTCCATGGCCTCACAACGAACTCTAAAATTTGGATCATCCAACGCAAGTTGTATTATTGTTCCCGTGTTATCGTTAGCTATCCTCCTTTTCACCCTTTCATCTTTCTGTTTCCATAATATTGAGCGCAACACGGAAATTGCATTTAGACGAACTTCCTCATACTGATCTTTTAGGGAAACTTTCAGCATTTCTAATACTCGTGAGTTATATGCAATATCTTTGTCATAGCTTAGGTTCAAGAGCTCTATAGCACCCTGAGCACGAGTTTCTTCATCTAAATCTTTCAACAGGTTTAAACACAAATCAATTTCTTCTGAAGTGGCTTCAGGTCTTGGGCGAGCTTCGATAAGTGTTTCTATTTCAGCTTCTTTATAACTCACTCCTAATCTTTCTCGTGCCAAAAGCAGTATCCCAGTTATATCAAGATAATCTTTGGTTTCGCCTATTCGTATCGGAAACCTACGATGTTTATCAGTGTGTATCATTTTACTTTTCGGTACTGTCATTACAAGCAGTTTTTTCCCGTGAGCGATGTTCTCCTCTACACGCAGTGAAACTGGCGGTTGACAATTCCTTGCCTCCTGTGCTATACGTTCTTTATCTTTCTTCTGAACCTCATAACCAACGATGTCTTCAGGCACTCGTCGTCCTCTAACGCCTATAATTATTCGGCCCCTTTCAGCATTAGCAAAAGCAGCCATATCAGATGAGAGATCTTCTAGGACCTCTTTACTTAATGTTTCTTTGAAATCAACATTTACGCTCTCCCCTCGTCTTATTAATTCAAGCAATTCGTCGACCTTAAATGTAGATTGGTTCAAGCAAACCTTCCTCCATATGATGTATGCATCTATTTATAATTGTTAATTAATTCGTTTTTACCCCCAAAATTGCTTTTCTTATAGAACATCCTTCTGCAACAGGATCTTTAATTTTTTAGTTAATTGGCGTTCAAATCTGTTTAAAAACTGCGTTGGCTCTCGCTTATCTCGGTCATGCACCTTGACTATTTCGGAGACCATTAATTCATTACGTTTCGGGGACTTAATCGAAATTGAGTGGCGAGCATAGGATGGTTGCTGTGATCTTTCCTTGGCTGACGATGTAAGCTGGATCCCACGGATGCATCGTGGACATGGAGACATACGGTTTATAGCTTCTTTTTGATTTTATCAAAACGTGTAGCGATGTCCATGCCTTTATCTGTTAACGAATAATACGCCTGTATTGGTTTGGTTGTTACAACCCTCCTCTGAATTAAACCCTCTTCATCCAACTCTTTAAGATTAAGAGAAAGCGTTCCCCTACTTGCTATCAACTTTGTTAAGTCCGTGTACCTTACCTCGCCTTTTCCGTGAAGGAACAGGAGGATTCTGACGGAAGGCGTCTGCAGTAATGTGGATATCTTCACCACTCAAACCCTTATTCATCATGAACCACACTCTACTGATAATATCATAACACGCATAATTGAGCAAGGTTCAACAGAATGAATTATATGCGACTTGATCTGATTTTCTATAAGGGAAGTTTTTGGAACCTGAAGTTCACATCGTTGATCGCTACATGCAACTTGTGAAAAAATGTTTCACCATGACCAACGTTATGCTGGGAGGGGGCAAGGAAATTGATTTACTCGCTTTTAACCCGGTATCAGGAGAGAAATTCCATATAGAAGTGAGAATAGCCACGGGAAGAGGTTTCCGTTTAAGAATGATTGATACTCAGACCAGAAATGGTCGCAAACATAAAAGGGGCTTGGACACGCTCAACGAGATCAAGTTTACGCCTCAGATCGTAGTCAACAGCATCAAGAAGATCTTTGGTAGTTCTGAATACACCAAAGTGTTAGTGGTATGGGACGTACAAAACAGTGAGGTAATAAAGCAAGCCAAAGATGTTTACGGCATAGAAATATGGAGAATCTCAGATGTTATGAACGAAATGATGAAAGAAGTTAAAACTAAAGCTTACAGAAACGATGTGCTAAGGACCATTCAATTGATTTCAAAAATGAAGGCGTAAGCTGATATTTTCCATGGCCGAAGATGTGGTCAGAGACACTAAGAACGCGCGCTACGGGATAAGCTTAATCACTTATTTTAGAGACAACCCGTATACTCGGATTACTGCCTTGTAATAGTCTTCTTTTTCCTTTAAGGAACATGGTTCTTTATTAATGATGGTAACATCCACAAAAATGAGCGAAGTAAGGAAAGCTTAAATGTAAACGCTTATGGCTTCTCCGGTTCTGTTTCCAACGTTATCGTCACAGTCAAGCATATTGCCTAGAAGCACATTCCTAGTTCGCATATGCCCTACTCTGTCGTTTCAACGAGTTTCTTTATTTTTTCGACGTTTTCTCGTGCTTCCAGGATCATCCCTTGTATGCTAGCTGATGACCTAACATCTTGAGGAAGGCTTCCCAACACCAGAATTCTGTTCAAAAGGTCGTCACAAAGTTCGTAAAGGTCGTCTCTCATTTTATCTAACTGAAAAGCCTTGTACACTTGCCATTCGATAAAGGTTGAACGCTTAGCAAGACCACGAGCCTCATCAACTTCTCTTAACAGATTAGAATCCATACTTATTCCAAAACGCGCTTTTCTCTCTCTTTTTGACATGAAGACCACGCTTGTATGTTAGAGGACAAAACATTTAATAATTTGTGTGAATTGTGCACTTGTATGATTAGTACACATGGGAGGGGTTGTGTTTGCAAAAAACAAATGTATGGGATCAAGACACCTTAGATAGATTCATTCCACAATCCGAATTTGTTGAGCACTTCCTATTGAAAGAGGAGGACCCACGAACAATAGCCGCTAAGCGTTTCTACGATGAAGTCCCGTCAGGCATCGTGAAGGCTCATAAGACTACAAGGGCTGGAGCAACGGTCGCCCTTTGCAGCGAAAGCGTCAAGCGGAATGAATTGTGTACGATGATTTGCCGCACCAATCGGAACATCACAAAGACTCTGAAAGAAGATATGGTATCTGTTGTAGGTCACCCTGTTAATGTGATTCATATCATGAGGAATTCATTTTGTCCACGAATCATGGACTTGATTGCTAAACACCCGGCCATCGAGTTGCTAGGGGTGATTCCTCTTCCGAGTTGTGACAATTGTACTATCTCTCTATGCCCTGTAAGGGAAGCATTCGAGACCCCCGCTGAAGATGTGCACGTTTATGCTTTAACCTATGCGAAGCTGGCAAGCCTCATGATGTCTAGGAGCAAAAGAGCGAGGGAGCTGTTGGATAAGCTGGTGAGAGCCAAGAATGTGCTATTTGATGAGGTCCAATTTTTAGAAGAGGGCGACACGGTTGCAGTGAACGTTTGGGAGAAAATGGGAAGTCATGAATACACGCTAAACCTAGACAAATACAATAAGCTTGCTGAGGCTTCACCATTAATGCAGAGATTTTTGGATAAAGCCAAAGAGGTCTTAACCAGCCTTCAACCCGAAGTTGAAAAATTAAAGCTGAAAGCTGCCGCGGATCGCTACCTTAAGCATCTGGCCATCCCGATTAAAACCCCGGCGTATATCAGAGCACTACAAAGGCAGAGGGAATATGACGAAAAAAGGCAGAGGAAACGGGAGGAGCTCCGAAGGCTTCACCCAGACAAACCATGGATCGAAATTGAAAAGATGATGATAGCCCATGAAGCCCTCAAAGAAGCCATGAAGAGGATTGAAGCCCTATCGTTCAGCGAGATAGTAGCAATTCAGGAGCTACTCATTAAGGCAATTATAGAACCGGGGAAATATGGCTTAACGGAAGATAACATCGTCACCCTAAGCAGGTTACTTTTCATTATTAACGCCGACGTCCTCGCGATATCTTACGTCAGGGGCTTAGAAGGTGAACAAATTTCAATTCAATCTGAAAACTCCATAATGTACGCTGCCCTGCGGCGCTTCCTCTCCAAGATCATCTTCAGCCCGATCAATGAACGTAGAATCATATTCACAACAGCCACTTTTGGAACCCTAAAAATCGAGATCCTCCTCCACCTCCGCGACGTCACCGATCATGTTTGGGGTGATCCACTAAACACAAGCTCCAAATTCCTAGTGGTCGCCGACAGATTCCGGGTCTCACCCTACAACTTCGGAAAAAAGCTTGAGAGCATCACCGCCCTGATTGGGGTAATCATGGAAAGGTTTGGACCCGAGAACGTGCAAGTGTGCACCATGAACCGGGCTTGGAGCAAAAGAATAGGATTCGAAAGCACCTGGTACGCAAGCGACCTCACCGAGGGAGTATCATCGAGAAAAAGAATATGGATCATGATTGGCTTAGCGGAAAAACCTCTTAACGCTAAAGATCACCTAGCAATAACGCAGGCTCCTTACCACGACAACCCGTTGAACCTACTGGGAGAGGAATTTCTCTACTACGTATCCCAAAAATTGAGGGCAGACTCGGTGCATATCAGCTCTTACCAAGCCTTTAGCCGAGTGAAAGACCCCGAGGGCAAAAGCAGAAGCATTGTCATCGCAGTCGGAGCAAGAAAAGAAGATGTAGAAAAATGCCTACTTTGGGGACCCACAAGAACTCTGAAACCCCTCAAGACCGAGAAAGGGTTAAAATTTGATGTTGAAATCCAGAGCCCGATTGGCAAACCATTCCTTACTGTCGCTCCGCTTACTACAGACGTTGAAGAGTCATTGCACATCATTGACCAGTGGATGAATTACGGAAAAATAGTGGAGTACAAACTTAATTGGGTACACCTGAAGAAAATGGTCGACACGAGGGGTTACATCAGCGCCAAACGGCTTGTCAAAGCTTATGGCCTTAACGAGGAAGAATTAAAGAAGTTTCTAAACGAGTTGCCTGAGCTATTCGCCAGCCAAGGAATAACAGACTACATTCTAGTGCGTGACTCCGCAGGTGCAGTCAAGGGGGTCGCAACAAGACAGTACTATGAGAAACAGGCAAAACCAAGTATTATATATAGTACTAGGTTTCCTCTGACTTCCATAGTACAGTCAAGCTGGTTCATTGCGCTCAAAGCGGCTGTCGACCGTGTTCCAAACGATTTGAATGAACTGCCGCCTGGTTACTTTAACCACCACGTGAGTTCCAACATTTACCCTTATCTGAGCGAGTTTTTAGACACCTTAACTTCAGACCCGAACCTTTGCCCCGGCTGGGTCGTTGTCGGAGAGAAAGGCGGAGAGAGGGAAACTCGCAAACTTATTCGCGATAGATATAATCTAACTTGTTGGTCTCCCGATCTTCCAAGGCGTTTCGGTGCTCCAGAGCAGGTCTGGGTTGATAGTTATGCAGAAGTGTTGCAATTCGTTACCAATAGTCTACAAACTTCGCGTGACGCCTTCATTTCTGTCTACGCGTTTCCAGAACACCTGCATCCAAGTGAGGGGGGCAACCCACCAATTTCTACAATCTTTATTGACTTAGACCTCGAGAGTCAGAAGTTTTCGGATTTAAGGAACCGTTGGGAGCACGGAGATACAGCCGTTGTTAACCAGCTGCTAGCTCTACGTATGACTTTACTGACGGAAGTCCTCAAACAGGCCAAGGCTTTCGTCAATTATCTGATGAAGCAAGGTATACAACCCCGAATACTCCTTTCTGGTTTTAAGGGTGTCCACATATTCGTTGACTTTCCATCCGTACAATTTTCCTCGTTAGGAGTGGCCAAGCACATCATAACAAAGTTCTTAGATGAAGTTAAGGCCCATGTCGCCAAAGACACCGATATCCACGTTGCTTTCGACACAAGCGTGATCGGTGATCTGTCCAGACTCTGCAGAATCCCGAACACAACCAACATCAAAGCTACAAAACTTCTAGATCGCACTCAATATGCGGTTCCCATAGCAGTTGAGGAACTTATGGGTTTGACACCGGATGGTTACGATAAACTATGCTCTAGTCCCCGTTACATTCCGGTGGTGAGAAGGGAGAGCCACGAGGTTCTAGTGATGCTAACCAGGATAACTGAAGATATGGATCTGGATGAGGTGGTGGTTACTCCGAGAGGCTCGGTGAAGGACCCAGAAAGGATTGAGGTTTATGAGCGTGAATGCACCAAGGAGATTTTAACTGACGAGGACTTTGAGGACCTTAACATTCGTCCATGTTTTAAGAGGGTGCGCCGAGAAAGGGTCTCACTTGACGGCCCGGGCGGTCACCTCATGCGGATTGGAGCCGTTATGGAGTTAGCTATACAAGAGCTCAGTGTTCCCTCCATCGTCCGATGGTTTAACTTCTGCCTCGATTATGATCCAGCTATAACAGAGGCAGCTGTTCAGAGCATTATTTCCCGAGGTTACACGGATAAGCACGTGGACGAGTATGGGCGGGAACATCGGAAAGGACTCCGCTGCACCACTATTCAGCGCTGTGGATACTGCATTAAAGAAGATTGTCACATTTACAGGCGAAGGAGCTCCACCGAACCTGTACAATCAAATTAACCGCAAGGAGGGACAATTATGGATGAGGAAAACGACTCAATCGAGATGTATCTGAAGGGATACTTCAATGAGAGAAATGAGTTAATGGCGGTGGTGGCTTGTGACTACCGTAACCGCTTCTATTGCTCCAAATGCTTTAAAGAATATCGCGTTCTCGGTATGCTTAAGAGACACGCGGGGAAATGTGAGTTCAAGTTCTCGAACATAATCTTTCACGGGAAACCCTGGTCCATAGCCTATATTAACGCGAACAGCCAAGAGAAAGAACGGTTGGTTTGCCAAAAAATTGCAAGAATCTCTCAGTTCGAAAGCGGTTGGGACTTCGCCATACTTCACGGAGACAACTGGCACACGGCTGAGATCAAATCGCATGTTTTTCTATTGTTGATGGCTGATTCAGTCGTTTCATACGTCCTGTTCAGAGAAAAACTCACAGAAAGGACGAAGACGTGCTTTGATGAAGAAACCAATACGAAAACAACCGCCTGTTACGCATGCGGCGACGTTTTCACCATGCACGCTTATAGAAGAAAAGGCTATGCGAAGTTTCTGCTTCAGAAAACCCTTGAATTTCTGGGCGAAACACCCAAATCCATCGCTTTTCTGGTTCCATTCACAGAAAAAGGCTCCGCATTCATTCAATCGCTTAATTTGTCAGGATTAAAACTTTGCCGTTCATGAGGTGGTTGCGGAGTACGGCAAAGCTTATCGCGTCTGGGTTAGGTTGAATGATGTGCGCATGATGCCTACAACATTGTTAAGGCTTCAAAAGCTATTTATGAAGGGGAAGAGACCCTCTGGGACCAAGTGGATAGGATAAGCAGGTTTGACAGAGAGGAAAGCATACGCATTCTTCAACGCCACGGTCTCCTACAAAACGAGTTATAGTCGAGGGCGGGCTTCTTTGGTTGCAGAACTTAAAAGGCGATGGCAAGAATACCCCGATGCCAAACACGGAATTTCCAACATGAACTAGGAAAATGGAAATCTAGACGTGAGCCATTTGTGGTCTAGAAGCATGTTGCCGTGCCGTGCGTGCCCCAAAGACCATGATACCTCTACTAAATCAACACATTAGCGAGCTAGGAGTTTGCCAAACATTCAAGAATTCCCGGATAGAGGTCAATTCGCGCATTGTAGTAGGTCACGTTAACCGCCGGAAGAGTACGCAATTGACACGAAACCAACGGATTCGCGCGCTAGGTTTAGGCCCTGTCGCTTCCGGGTTACCATCAATTGTCTCCATTAACGATGGGCTCAGATAAAGGTGAATTGTAATTGGAACGATGTTAAGGCTCACTAATCTTCACGTGAACAATCAAGGCCTAAGACTATGATAACGTCTCTGCCCGCTGCGGCGAAATCAGGCGTTCGTCTCAATTACGTGCGACGCTTTTTATGCAAGTCCTAATCGGAGATCTTTCGTTAATCTAGCTTTCCAGTGCTTCCCGTACTTTCTTCTGTATTCCTGCGTTCTCAAGACATCTTCATATAATTTAGCATAATCCATTTTAGAACGCCAAATTGTTTCTGATCTCGGATTTAATTTCCTCACTTGCATATAGACGTCAAATTGTTTATCGAGAGTCTTTTCATCTCCTTGTCTTTTTAGCCTTATAAATTCTAATACTAATTCCGCTTGTCGTCTCTTCGTTATCAAATAAGGCATTAACTCAAGGAGTATTTGTTCGACATCCTCTTGTTTAAAGATTCCTACCATATACATGGGCTTCTGAGGCATTTTCTTTTTCTGACACGAAATTTTAGTTCCAATAATCTCTGCAATTCGTTCGACGGTCTCTTTATGAGTCATTCCAAGCACTATTGATGCGACGAATATAATTCCTGGCGTTCTATGGTTTATATTGATTTTTATGCCTCCTTCTCCATCAATTAACCCAGCCATATATGGAGTGTCTTTGCCAATAGCTTTAACGAGACGAAAAATGATTCCCAATCTAAATCATCCATAACGCGTGTCGCGCTACATTTATCCTTTAAAGCGCGGGCCTTTAAAAAGATCACCTAATCCCCGTATAGCTCTCGGGTTAACGTCGACCTTAACCCGGGAACGATAGGTAGGTGCACAAAAAAAGGGAAGGCTATCACCTAGAGATGATAACCTTCCCCGTTTGGGAATTTATGTGGACGATTTTCCAGCCCGAACGTAGGTGCGTTAACAGATCCTCTTCGTTGATCTCTTCAAAGGTTTCGCCGGAATCGTTGCCTCCATTACGTTCCGTCTGTTTTCGCTTTCTTCGTTCGCTCCAAAAGTCCCTAAAAGCGCTCTCCCTTAAGATAACCATATGTCGCGCTTCAGATATCGATATGCCGTATTTGTCTGCAATAGGTTTAATCTCTTCATCTGGAATTGCGTTGATTATCTCTTTCCTGACATCTTCAGGTTTAATTGCGGGCTTCTCTATTTGGAATTCAAGGTCATCTAAAGCTTTCGCGTAATCTATCCGCAATTCTTCAATCGCTGGTTGGCTATATGGGTCCTCTTCGCCCTTAATTTTTCGCCCTCTAATCTTCCTGCATCGGTTAATATGGATATTCGCGCTCTCTAATGCGTTCTCAACGTATCGCCTAGCGTCGTGTGGGCTCACCATTACACCTGTCCGTTTTTGTAAGCTGATGAATATGTTTGTAAGTCTGGTATAGCTTATCGCCTCATAAGGTTGCTCCGTTGTCAAGATCAGCGGGTCATCTTTCGTTACGGGTCGCCCAAGCTTTTCCTCGATCCAGGCTTTGTATTCCAACAGGTCACGTTTCGCTGAAGGTGCAAGGAACGTCTCCTGCCTGACGCCTTTGTATTTTCCGCGTCCGTGTCCTTTGATAATCTCAGGTTCGAGGCTAATGTGCACGATTCGTTGTTTTTCCCAATCTCCCTCTAAATGACCCCACGTGATCTTAATTATGCTTTCCTTCGCTATGCCGCTTGAGAACACCAAGCTTAGAAGGAATCGGTCACGCGGGTTAAAGCACATCCGCCAAAGTTTGTATATGTCCTCTTTGGTTAGCTTATGGTACGGCTTCTGCTTAACGTATTCATCTACGATTCCCGCCTTCGCAGCTAAGCCTTTGTAGTTACCTTTAAAGAATGATTTAACGTTAATCAGTATTCTTCGCCGAACGCTTAATGTGTATTCATCTGAGATTTTAAAGTCATCTAAGAGTGTCTCCGCCTCCATTGATTTTGGATCCTCTTTTAACGCCAGCAATTCATCAGGTGACATTTGAGCCCATTTACAGAACCTGTAAAGATCAAAGGTCGCGTCGTTCTTTCTTTGTATTTTGCTAAGCCACCTTCGCACGGATTGGTATTCGTTGCCCCATTCGTCTAGCACGTTCGATGTCGTGATTTCCTTCTCCAATTTTATACCTCCCTTTATTTTAATCCGCCTAACCTTTCGACCTTTTCGGGTTACACGCCTAAGGCAATAGAAAAAAGGGGAGATTAATAGCGTGCGGGGCTATTCCACGTTCCACATACACGACATTGAACTCTTAAAGGAAAATCCGTGATTAAAGAGCCGCAATATCCGCAATGCCTTCTTAGATTTTTGTCTTTCGTTGGCGTTACGTCTTCTGTTGGTGTGAATATTGATTTAAAATTCCTCCGCATTTTCGTTTCCACCTTTTAATCCGCCTTAGGTTTCGTGCCCGTTTATTAGTATCCCGTATCACCTTACGGGAACGACGCCTTTCTGGTAGGCGTTGGAGATAGGTAGGTTACCCGCCCTATTCCGCCTATGTAGCGCTTGGTGCCCGGCCAGGGAACGATTCTGGCCTCACCCCGTAGGGATCCAGCCTCCCGTCGGAGCCCTGGTGGGGCTGGTAACGTTGTTTGGCGTTCCTGCCAAGCGTTACGATAAGAGAGTAGGGGCGGGTCTATTTAAAGGTTTGGAAATATTTCGTCATAGAGAGCCATTAGTGTAAAAATATACTTTATGAATCCTAGAAAAATGAAAAGTGAAGGGTGAACCGTTAATAATAACCTTGGTATTTCTCTTTTTATTAACAAGGAGGAGCAAACTATGTCTCCGCGATCT
>Ga0315306_10000226_pt1 | contig 27679 bp, 32 predicted proteins | sample TDP1_MG_FD_203803 | JGI IMG/M metagenome (GOLD analysis project Ga0315306, IMG submission 203803) | Freshwater sediment microbial communities from Lake Towuti, South Sulawesi, Indonesia - TDP1 | ecosystem: Environmental > Aquatic > Freshwater > Lake > Sediment | place: Indonesia: South Sulawesi... | reverse complement strand
CTGCTGCAGCATCTATCCAAGTCACTTCTGCGATGTCGCCGAACAAAGCCTCTCCCAAGACCTCCAAGTCTTGAATCATTAAAATACCTAAGGCAAGCGCTAGAGTGAACACTGCGCCCACAATGGTTTCGAAGGACAGTTTGGTGACTCTTCCTACTTGCCAGATAACGACCGATGAAGCGAAGAGAAAGGCAAAACCTCCCAAGAGGGGGTCAAAGTTCAATAGGATTCCGAGGGCGAGTCCTGGCAAAGCTACGTGCGACAAGGCGTCGCCCACGAGCGCCATCTTTTCAAGAACCATGATAGATCCCAAATAGCCAGCCGATAATCCCACGGAAATCCCAATCAAGAGAGTAAAGGTCAACTCCTGAGTCATGAGACCTCACCTATTCTTGAACCATGCACAGTGGCTCGCCGTAAATCATCCGCTGCAATTCCGGCTCCATTATTCGCTTGGATTCTCCGAAAAAGGTGACACACTTGTTCAAAGCCATCATGTAGTCTGAATAGTCTCGGATGATATGCAAATCATGTGATATTAAGAGCATGGTAATCTTGTACTTCTCTTCTAGGTCATTCAGCATCTTGTAGATTGCTTCTTCACTGTCCAAGTCCACGCCTGTAGTAGGCTCATCAAATAGCAACACGTTTGGCTTATCCATCGTCGCCCAAGCGATCAGCGCTCTGCGCAGTTGCCCGCCAGATAATGCGCCTAATCGCTTATTCAACACTTCTTTACTGTCCAAGCCAACTGAACTTAGAGCAGTGTGTATATCCGAACCCTCTTTGAACGATAGAAACTCTCTCACCGAAATGGGAATGTCACTTGCAGACAGGTATTGAGGCACGTAGCCTATCTTGACCTTAGGTGCCCACTCAATCTTCCCCTTATAGGGAATCAGTTTAAGCAAGGCTCTGAACAGCATCGTCTTGCCGGCGCCATTAGGTCCGATTATCGCTAAGGTTGCGCCCCTTTTCAGGTTGAAACTAACATTTTCAAGAATAACCTGATTTGGAAGCTCAACTGTTAGATCTGCGACTCGCAGTATGTATTCGTCGTGAGTTTCCATAGGTAATAAGCCCATTTTCAACTAAACCCATGCCCTATTATAGCCTTTCTCAAATGCTGAAAAGAGCAACGCTGTCTTCCTAGAGCTTGGGCAACCTACAGACAGAACCAAAGCACAAATCTAAATCAACACGTAACTTACATGCAACATGAACCCATGAATCTCAGGCAGAGACCTTTGCGAGGCAAGCATTTGGCTGACCTTAGGCATAGAGACCGCGATGCCATAGTCACGAGTGAAGGGCTAATCTTTCGAGTCTATGGCTACTCGCATCCGCCGAAGGCGTTCATATGTGATCCCGAGTACGCTCCAGCCAAATTGTACAAGTCAGAAGACCCGAAAGCCTACAGAGCCAGAGGCAGAAGGGTCTATTACAAGTTCTACGGTGACAAAGGCTTGCATTTTGTGAAGCGAAACCTTCCAAAGTACATGGTTTGGCACAAGTCGCTTGGACGAAAGCTTGTAGGAGTTCATCAAAAGCATATCAACGAAGCGAGGCGACCAAGCAACGCCCTTCACTCTCTCCTACAAGGGAAGAATGGAGACTTGCTTCTACAAGCATTGCGTTCCCTTCTTGATATGGTCTTGCAGAGAACCAGCCTTTCGCAGAGGGACTTTGGCGTTTTTGGCTCACTGCTCAACAATTTCTACCATCCCAACTTCTCAGATTTGGATCTGATTGTCTATGGCAGCAGGTCGTTAAGACGCTTAACAGAGACGTTAAATACTTTTCACTCGGAAGCTGACTCGCCGCTGCAGAATGAATTCGAAGATCCAAACTCAGTGAAAGATAAGCGTTGGAAATTCGTAAACCTCAGCCTCAAGGAGTATGTTTGGCATCAACGAAGAAAGCGGATTTACAGTCTTTTCCACGACTCGAAAAGTGATAGAACCATAAAAGCGGAGTTTGAACCCGTTAAAAGCTGGGATGAAATCCATAACGAGTACAAGGCGAAGACGGGAATCAGACGCTTAGGTTGGGTAAAGATGACTGCTCGTGTAACTGATGATAGAGAAGGCGGTTTTATGCCTTCCATCTACTGCATTGAACCAGTTGAGCTGCTTGAAGGGACCAAAGTTGAAGGTATTGAACGTGTAGTCTCGTTCGTGGAGGAATTCCGTATGCAAGCGAAAAAAGATGAACTAGTTTACATTGAAGGTAACCTGGAAACGGTCGAAGCTGCAAAACCTCATCATCAAATTGTCTTGACCTATGGACGAAGATACTACGAACAAGTCTTGAAAGTTGTGCGTTAAGCGAGGTATAATGGTACTGAATCGTACAATTGGAGAGAGTATGTTCAATCGGCTAGGATCATGAAGTCAGAGGGTACGTTTCCCAGAAGCAATCTAAAATACTCTTGCTTGCCAGCGTGCTTTAAACGTTCAATCATGCCTCGAGCGATGATTTTCTCTCCCTTTCTAGCTTGCTCGCAAAATCTTCCTCTAAATGAAACAACTTCGCGAAGGGGTTTGATGATCTTCCCTTGCAGTAGGTGCACATTTTCTATTTGGTAAGAGCAAGGGGTGAAAATCATTTCAGAGTCATCTGCTATTACGGCGCGCACCATTGCCTCGCCCATAGGCTTATATTGAACCGAGCCGTATGTCTCAGTCACTTCCTTCCTGCCCTTGACGCAACGAATGAAGTAGTCGCGTCCTTGGAATTTTCCTTGAAGGATTTTGCGAGACTCGGTTCGAACAAAGTCTTCGAACTTCATGGCAGTGTCCTTCGAACGAAAATCGAACAGAGCTTTCAGATTCTGTTCATTATAGAGTTTCACGCCGCTCGTCTCATCGTGAACCAACAGTTTCAGGGCATTGTAGACCTTTCGACAGTTTTGTGAACCATAAACCACAAGGTCGATGTCAGATTCAGGAGTGTGCAAGCCAACCAGAAGCGAACCGGAAACCCCTAATGCACTCCATTTGACTCCAGCTTTCCCGTGCAGCAACTGCGCCAAATCAATTGTTTGCTTCCCTAGCTCGCCAAGATCACTTTTACGAAGCAATTGACCCAGATATGCTGAGGGTTCATAGCGCTTTTTCACCATTCTAGTTGGCACTTCACACAGCCACTGATTGAATACTGGGTCAAAAACCAAGTATTGTGGAAACTTCCTCCGCAACAACGCATAGCGTTCACGCAGAGGGTAGACTTTCTTGTAACTTGTGTTGCCCCTTCTCCTCTTTCCATTCGGGTCGGGCGTGAAGCGTATAAAGGCGATTATCCTGTCAGGCGGATGAACAAGTCCCTTTACGTCGAATATGTTGCCATCAAAGGCTTCAATGAGATCTCCTTCACGTGCCTTCATAGTTTTCCCCGAAGCCTTTGAGACAACACTCATGCATTCCCTCTTAGATACATTTTTCGAGGGGCAAGGTCTCCTACGTGATTACGCTAAAACATAAAAGATGATCAATGTAATGTCTTTCAAAGGCGTGCAATGACTTGAAAGGCACAGGTGGTAAAGGCGTGTATGTTGACTTGGAAAGCATGATAGAGTTTGCCAAAGACGGCATTGTCAGCAAGACACTAGTCAAAACAGGCAGCGAAGAAGTCAGCCTCTTCTGCATGTCTGCTGGGCAGTCGATATCAACTCACAAGTCTAGTTTTCCGGCAATAATCCACGTGCTCCGTGGCGCAGGCAAAATATCCTTGGCGAACAAGACGCATCACGCAAAGCCCAACGCTTGGTTCTATATGCCTCCTCAAGTGCCGCATGCCATTGAGGCAAGGGACAGCTTGGTTTTCTTGCTTACGCTTTTCAAAAAAGCAGTGCAGAAAGAAAAGGGTTGACACGAGTGGCTATTTCATTTCCTCACTGAAGATTTTTCTCAAATTCTCCCTATTTACGTGCAAGTCTTCTGAAAGGTTTTTCACCCATCTTATATAACCCCTGAAGATGCTCTGCAGTATCTCCGCCTTTTCCGACTCTGATAGATCCTTCTCTTCGGCAAGCAGCAGGGCAAACCATTTGCCTGCATCAGACAGCTGATAAATTTTGACCCATACGGTGCGCCTAGTCTTGACATGTTTCTCCATGTTTTCGCCAAGAACGCCAAGACGTGTGAGCGTCTTCAGAGTTTCAATGATTGTCTTGTTTGAGTAGTCAAGCTTCTGTACAAGGTCTTTTTGATAGATTATCCTTGAGACTCCTTGATTTAGCGAGAATCTCAGTATGTCAACAGCTGCCTTCGAACCAAAGATTGAGCTCAAAATCTTGCTTTTATGTGAAGTTGGAAGGAAGACTACATAAGGATATAATTCTGTGTCCAAGCTCTTCACACCGAAAGGGTATAGCCTAACAGCGTCTTAAGTCTTGTTTTGAGACTCAATGAGCCTCGCTCTTTTCAGACTGGAGTAGACAGGTATCGCAATAGCTGAGGCTAAGCCGACCGCGACAAGTCTCTCAATGGGATAAACAAATAGGATCGAATTCCATATGGGCGCTGTTAGCGATGGCGAGAAATACCATATCGCCAACGCGCTGCCGCTGATGTGATCGGTCAGAATTCCTATGAAAACGGCTATAATAATACCGAATACTGGCTTGACAATTCGAGATGAACTGAAAGTTGACGCTGCATAATAGGCTAGTGGAGAAAACGCCACAATTATAGCGATAGTGTGAAGCCACGGGTACAAGTAAGCTTCGCGACCGAAAGGATGACCATAGAAGACAAGCAAGGAGCCAAGCATCACCGCGCCAGCCACGTAGCCTCTTCTGATTTTCACGCAAGCTGCTGCGAATGCTCCCAGGAACGGCGGAATAATCGTAAAAACGCCGAATACAGCGCCCCCAGGATTGAGAAAAACTCCAACAACAGAGCCTATTAGCGTAGCTAAGCTGCCCACCACTGGTCCCAGCAAAACACCTATCAAAGGTCCGCCTATCAATCCAAGAGTTATCTGTCCCGAAACGCCAACTGTTAGAGTAAATGGAAAAACCGACAAAAGAGCTTGGAAAGCTGCAAAAACTGCAGTTAGGGCAATATCGGTTGTTGTTAACTTCATCCAAGCACCCAGTGTACATTTCTAGTTTGCTGTGTAGTCTTCTACACAATCTTAATAAGATTTTCCATTCTGAATGCTACGAGAGTTGAATGACCTGTAAGAGCGGAATCTTATGAACTCGGTCGAACTACAGGGAATCACGGACCACGTTTCAAGATGCCTTCAGTTGGCCGTTCTGTTGGAGGTGAGTGCTTATCCAAAGCCAGGCAACGTTCACAGAACAGCGGATTTTGCAGAGACACGGTATGAGCACTTCTTGGCTTCTGCTGTTGCGTTGCCTCTGCATTTTAGGTATGCAGCTGAAAAGGGTGTCCAAGTCTTTAAGAGAAAAGCTGCGTTGAGTCGGATCGGCGTTGGACGAATAATCAAGGGTGCTGTGAAGGATGTTCAGACATGGCAACACGACAAGAACACATTGCTAGGCTCCATCCTCTTGTTATCTCCAATGGCGGCTGCTGCAGGCTTAACTATGGCTGGAAAATCATCATTCTCCATCAGCGGGTTTAGAAGTAACCTTAGGTCCGTTGTTGAGTCCACCACCCCAAGGGATGCGGTGGACGTCTATGACGCGATAAATATAGCGCAGCCCGGCGGATTAGGCAAAGCCCCCAGACTTGATGTCAACGATGCAAGGTCTAAGCAAAGAATTCTGGCCAATGGAACGAGTCTCCATGATGTCTTCAAGATTTCAGCGCTTTGGGACTCCATCTCAGCTGAATGGGTCAACAGCTTTCACATCACATTTGACATTGGCTACCCTTACTTCAAACGCCTCATCAACGAAACCGAAGACATAAACACGGCGTCTGTGCACACGTTTCTGAAAATCCTGTCCGAGGTGCCTGACACTCTTATTGCAAGAAAGACCGGAAAAATCAAGGCTGGACAAGTTTCACATGAGGCTAGAAGAGTTTTAGATGCAGGTGGATTGACAACATCCAAAGGCAGAAGAAGCGTTCTCAAGCTTGACACAAAACTTCACAACGCAAGCCATAGGCTGAACCCTGGAACAACTGCTGATATAACATCCGCGGTCTTGGCTGTTGCCATTCTGGAAGGCTTCAGGCCTTAGCAATCTATCTGGGAACAGCGAGAGATTAAAAAGCGATGGATTATTATTCTGAGATGAGAGTCCACTCATGTCACAGACGTCGCAAATCAAACTTCAAGATGTCAAGGCATGGTTGAACAAGGAAACCGCCTCACTCATTGAGCCTCTGAAAGGCAAGGCAAGCAGCATGCTTAGGGAGATACAAGAAAGGATCGGCGACACAATAGAAAACAGCCAGAAAATCATGGAAAACAGCCAGAACGAAATGAACAAAAACAATCCTAAGACTTATCGGTTCGCCCGAAACGCAAACAAATTCGCCCAAGGCATCGTTGATACGCTGAAAGCAGTCAGCATTTCAGATGACGTCAAGTATGAGACTCTGCAACATCTATGCGATCAGTTAGAAAAAACCTGTGCAACTATAGACCAGCTGAGGAGAAACGCGTATCCATACATCTCACCCTACTTCATTTTCGACCGAAGAAGACTCGATGTTTTCATTAAACGGCTCTTCGACATAACAAAGGAATTCCGCAGCTTTCTCACTGCAAAATATGTAAACATCAAAGCAGTCGATGAGGCGTCCTCGCAAGTTGACAGACTAATCCAGACGTTGAATGAAGCCAAACAGAATGAAGACAGCCTGAGACAAGCAGAGGAAAGAATGAAAACCCTTGAAAAAGACATAACTGAAACTAGGGACGAACTCCTGCAGGTTCAAGCAAGGACAGAGCTTGATGAGTTGACCAAGGTGGACCAGAGAATCGAAGAGTTGAGAACAACGGTCAAACATAACCTTCGCTATCTGCAAAAGCCCTTCTACAAGCTCCAAAGCCTCACGCGAACTTCCGAAGTTGCTGTGCCGCCGGACGAAATCCACAAGCTAGACGAGTACCTTGAAGATCCTTTGACAGCCTTGGCAACTGACGACAATGGATATTCCACGTTGAGAAGCATTCTCAGGAAACTTGACTCCACAATCGTCCAAGGCAAACTGAAACTCAAGAGTACACGGCTTCGAAAGGCGCAAGACCAAATCAACGAGGTGCTCAATAAGGACACGCTTGGGCAACTGCAGAAGAATGGACAAGACACTTTGGCTCACAGAAGGCAATTGTTGTCCTCGGAAACAGTGAAGGCGCTTCAGGTTGAGTTGTCAGGGCTTGAGAAACAACTGGAGGCCCTTCAGAAAGAAGATGAGTTTGTCACTTCTCGGATTAAAGCCCTGAAAAGTAATCAGGTCAAATTGCACGAAAGAACACAACATCAAAGCAACGAACTGGAAAGAAAAGCCTCAGAATTAGCCCGAAAGAATATAAAGATAGTTCACGCTTTTTGAAGAAGAGCGATTTCAAGCGATTTTTCTTTTCTTTCTTGATAGCTTAACCAACAGGTCCCATGCGAATTTCTCTTCCTCGACAGGTCTAATCCGAACAGCTCCCGCTTTCTGGGCGCCTTCAAAGATTTCCTCGCCTTTTTTCGTGCGGACTACGGTGAAGGTCCAGCCATTTAGCCCTAGCCCACCTGCTGAGATGTCTGCGAGTTCTGATGAAAAGTCGGTGCAGGAAAGGCAGCCCTTCCGGGTGTGCTGCTTTGCTTCCTGCAGTGATATTGCCTTGGTTTCACCCGACTTTGTTGTGACCAAGACTTTGCCCTTAATGTTAATTTTCGCAATGTTGTCAAGTTTGACGCCCAATACGCCCTCAATGTACTTCTTCATCAAGCCGTCATAGCTGAAGCTTTCTGTACACATCAAACCAATTGTAAACCTGATAATGCCCGAGTATTTCTTGAGCGGAAACGCCTCAAGTTTGCGCAGGGATTGCACTTGGCACGGGGTGCCAACAAAAGCTAAGCTTTTTTTCTTCTGTTGAACTGCTTCCTGCAGCGCCAAAAGATTTGGCGAGTAGGTGTATCGGGTTCCAGCACATCGCAAGACGTCCTGCGGAGCCGAAATCAATCGCGGGATCGGAAACCACGGCTTCTCCTTGCCAATGTCGGAAACTATAGCTGAGTCGACTATTCCATGGTTGAAGGCATAGGTGAGAAGTGCCGAAACGGCGCCCCCGTCTTGACATGTCCGAAGTATGTTGTCGTCAGTGGACTGAGTGATTATAGCGCGTCTGTAGATTCCAAATTCATCGTTGGGCTGGCGCTCTCTTTCAAATACGAGTTTTTCTAGTGAGGTTTGGGAAAATTCGAATCTGGGGCAGACTTTTGGGCAAATGCCACATATCTCGCATTTTTTGTTCAGCTCAGGTCTTTCTTCAAAATACTCCAAGCAATTGAAAGGACAGACTAGAACGCATGCAGCACATCCAGAACACAGTTCCTTTAGTACCACGTTTTCTTGGAGGCTTTCTTCGAAACCAAGTTTTGGAGCGCTCACGAGATCACTACTCCCTCTTATGCCTCTGCTAAGACCTTTCTCAGTTGTTTGCTCTTGGTCTTGTAAAGCCGCTTTAGCACTCTCAAAGCGTTTAAGGTTATCCACTTGCTCGGTTTGCCTACTGCTTCAATGTTGGTTTGCATTCGTCCGATTGGACCTGCTTCGAGCAGCCATGTCCCGTCAGAGCGGCGTTTTTGAACAACCACCTTCAACGCAGAAATTAGACGATCATCGTGGATATAGCCAAGCTTTGTCAAGACGGATAATCCTCGTAGTACGTCGTATCCATAGAACCATGGGAAACTGAACCGAAGCCAACTTCGGTTTATAACCTTGAATTTGTGGTGGTCAGCTCTATACAAACGATGCCTTAATAGGAACTCCGCACTACGTTCGATTGCCTGTTTCATGTCCGCCAGACGCTCAGTTTCTGAAACTTCTGAGAATGCCTCTAATGGGCATATCGTTCCATAGAAGCAACCATGTTTGTCCCTGATGTGCGCTTTCCAATATGGGCAGAGCCAGCCGCCGTCAATGTTTTGGATTTTCACAAGCCATCTCAAGGCTTTTGTGAGTCGTAGGTCTCCGCCATAGCCAATTCGAAGCATGGCTGCGCACAAGTTGCCTGTCAGACAGGAGTATTGATGTTCTTTGACAAGGGACTTGGCCCATGCGTCAGCATCTAACTGCCGCTTCTCCTTCAGAGCTGCCCGAGTTTGCATCCACTCATATTCTTCTAAAGCTCTTTGAGATGTGTGTGATGAGAATCCGCCTTCGTCAAGTTGGAGGTTGAGAACGAACTCGCAGGCTTTTCGAACTCTTCTATCGGTTTTGTCGATCCCCAGCTGTCCAAGTATCATGACTTGCCAGTAGGTTGACTTATACTTCGGAATATACGGATGGTCGCGGCGTTCCCAAAAGCCTTCCGCCATCTGTTTCGCAAATATTTTTGTTGCAATCTTAGATACGAAAATGGCGGTTTTTGCCTCTCTCAGCTCGGAATCTGCTTTGTCTCTGTCCAGCAAGTCTCTGAGAGTGAGATATCGAACTGAGGGGGTCTCTTTTTCCAATAGCCACTCGATTGGACTCTGAGACAGAAAGCGTTGCCATGCCGACATGCAAGACTCGCCATTGCTATTAGATATGAAGAAGCATTAATACCACGCAGCGATTATAAAAACCATTTTACACGGTGCTGCCATGGCAAGTCCCATAAAAGATGTGCAAAACCTCCTAACCAAGTCATCAGAGGCAGATCTCGACGAATTCCTTCAACTTTCAGGGCAAGTTGCCCGTCTGTTGAGCAAAGAGGATGGACAAGTAGGAAACATGGCAGTTACAGGTCGATTGATTGAAGCACCTCCTAGAGGCGAAGCCGTAGTCGTCGGCGACATTCATGGTGATCTAGAAGCTTTGTCGAATGTCCTAAAAGCTAGTGAGTTCCTGCAAAAGGCTGAACGCAATGAGCGCTCGCTCCTGATATTCCTAGGCGATTATGGAGACAGAGGAATATTCTCCTCAGAGGTTTACTACATAGTTTTGACACTGAAGGCACGTTTTCCTGAACATGTGATTCTTTTGCGCGGAAATCACGAAGGCCCAGAAGATCTGCTAGTTTCCCCGCATGATTTGCCGAATCATCTGCGCAATCGCTTCGGTGAAAACTGGTCAAAGGCATATCTCAAACTTAAGGAGCTATTCAACCAACTTTACAACGCAGTTGTTGTCAAAGATCATTGCGTTTTTTTGCATGGCGGTGTACCGAGTATGGCTAGGTCGCTTACAGATTTGGCTTATGCACACACGAAGCATCCCAACGAAAGCCACTTGGAAGAGATTCTCTGGAGCGATCCAGAGGAAGGCTTGAAGGGAACTTATCCATCACCGCGCGGTGCTGGAAAACTCTTTGGGCAGGACGTGACTGAGAGATTCCTCAAAATTGTGAATTCTAATGTTTTGATTAGGGGTCATGAGCCAGCTGATGCTGGCTTCAAAATCAATCATGGAGGTCGGATTCTAACTCTTTTCTCAAGAAGAGGTGAGCCTTACTACAATAGCCGAGGGGCTTTTCTGCAATTCGATTTGGCAGAGAATATTGAGAGCGCTTTTCAGCTTAGGTGCTTTGTGAAACAGTTGTGAAATGGTTATTGACTCTAGTTTTCGCCCCTTTTTCGTCTCTCTTGGAGAGCTGCGTGGATGCACGAAAGTAGTAGCAGCATGTTGGGTTGCCTCTGCAATAGTGCTCGATGTCGAAGTCCGCGACTTCTCCCTCTAGCCCCTCCTCTAACATTCTTTTGCAGGTCTTGCCTTGTTCCTTTATTGTTAGGTGGGGGCACTGCATGTGCGGATGCAACCTGTTGTTCTGTTAAACAGTTATACACTATGTCCAAAAGCGGACATATGCAAGTAAACACTTGCTGCTCGTCTCCTATAAATATTTCTCAAGACATACACAAGCATATCAAGCGCTGTCCTTAACCTGTTCAACAACAAATAAGCTCTAAAGGAAGTCAACGTATAGCCAGTATCGGGGGAAGTGAAAATCATTGAGAATAGGCGTGATCACTAGAAATCCAGACGCTTGGTGTTCAACGCAACTCTGTTACGCGCTGGAAAAGAACCACATTCCGTCGATTTTCCTGGATTTTCGGGACCTTGCTGCCAGAGTCAAGATGCAACCCGAAGTCTCAAAGCATGAGACCAATATCCTAAGAGATCTTGACGCATTGATCATCCGCCCCATAGGCCGAGGCTCATTAGAAGAAATCATATACCGAATGGACTTGCTTCACAGACTCCAGCGCTTAGGCATGTTCATCATTAACCCACCGCTGTCAATTGAACGGTCAGTGGACAAGTACCACACTCTCGCACTCTTCGAAGAACACGGCTTGCCCGTTCCTCAAACCGTTGTCACAGAAAGCTTAGAAGAAGCACTGAAAGGTTTTCACGATTTAGGCGGAGATGTAGTGATAAAACCCTTGTTTGGTTCGCGCGGCATCGGCTCTACCAGAGTCACAGATCCAGACGTAGCTGAAAGACTGTTCCGTGCCATAATCTTCTATCATGGTGTTCTTTACCTGCAGAAATTCATCCCACACGGCGACAGCGACATACGCGCTTTTGTCATAGGTGACAGAGTCATAGCCGCAATGCACAGAGTGTCTACTGCTTGGAAAACCAATGTCAGCTTAGGAGCTAAACCTGTAGCTTTGAATCTAAAAGAAGAGTTGGAGAAGTTGGCCGTTGAAGCCACGCAGGTTCTCGGCTGCCGAATAGCTGGGGTGGACATGCTCGAGAGCGATGGGGGCCCAGTTATCATTGAACTCAATAGCCAGCCTGGATGGAGAGGGCTACAGACAGTTGCTTCAGTCAATATTGCTGAAGAAATTGTGAAGTTTGTTGTTTCCGCCGGGAAGGCTCAAACCGATTAAGGCTCGGTTGCTTATGATTGAAGTCAAAGTCACACGCATAGATGTTGGCTCCAACAGGTCAGAGCAGAAAATGGACCATGTAGCTGAAGAGAGGCCGCTTCATCTCTTCCTAAATCAAATGCATTACGTTACAATTCTTTGCTTTCCGACACTAAGGAGAGAGTTGGCAGTGGGCTATTTACTTTCGGAAGGCGTGTTAAAGTCTGTAGATGAAATCCGGGAAATCAAGTTCCGTCGAGGCGGAAAGTGCCAAGTGCAGCTTAAAAGCGGTGTCGATGCAAATAAGCGAATCGCCGCCTCGCAACCCTTTTCAAGACTAGTCCTCAGCGCGTGCGGTTCGCCTGACTACTGGCCGTTGTCCAAGTTGGTCGACAGGCTTAGCCTACACAAGTCGCCACTCGGCTTCAAAGTGAGAGCTGTGGTTATTTCAGAATCTGTGAAGAACTTGAACGCCCTAGCTGAGGCTTTTCGCAAGACAGGCGGCGTGCACATCGCAGCCCTATACTCACAGGAGGGCGATTTGATAGCTTGCGCTGAGGATGTTGGGCGTCACAACGCGGTGGACAAGGTTATCGGTGTTTGTGCATTGAGAAAGTTTGATTTCTCTCGGTGCTTTTTGGCTTCGAGTGGTCGTTTGACAGGTGATGTTGTCCTTAAAGCGGCTCGGATGCGTATTCCTATCGTTGCGTCTCTGGCGGCAGCAGTTAACTCCGGGATTGAGGTAGCTAGACAGACAAGAGTGACTCTGATTGGTTTTGTGAGGGGTCAACGCATGAACGTCTTCACATATCCAGAAAGACTAATCAGAGAATGAAATCGTTACAACACTATAGATCTGCATCCGAGGCACACATCTTCTTCGCCGGCGGTGTTGTAGAGGCTACCGGCAATTGCTTCGGTGCCTTATAGAATGCGCCTCGGGGTGGCGATGGCTATGATTATGGCCCTTATGATCAAGGTTACGCCGATGAGCATTAATACTGCAGCCCAGAACACGAACCATGTTGTCAATGCTGTCCACCTAGTTGCGTGTAGAAGCAATGTGCGTGTCAGGTAGCCGGCGCCTATCCAGAAGACAAGGTTGCCGACGGTTTCTGCTTTCCTGTTCACTGGTGAGCCGGCTGCAAATCTGAGGGCTAGTATGACAATCTGGAATACTCCGAATGCAAAGGCGAATTGCTCCACAGCAGTATATACGATGTCGTGATCCAAAGGACGTGTTGGTGCTGGCAGATAGATCATTGTGTTAGGAACCTGAACCAAGGCATCGAAGTTTTTGAAGAAATCTATGACTCTGTTGAACAAGGCTGGAGTGATTATGAACAATGCGCCAATGAAGATCAAGAAAAAACCAGCTGAAACTGCCGTGATCAAGCTTTCTCGGTACTTGTAGGCGTATGAAACTGCTTCATAATTTTCAGTCAATGTGTCCACCTTTTACCGCAGTATTCTGATTGCCAGAGCATATAACCTTTCTTTCTTCTTGCATTTGTGGGTGAATGGTTTAAATACCAAGACTGTTCAACTACAAGAATCAAGAATACAGGTGAAAGATGCTATGCCCTATTGCCCGAAATGCGGCGGCAGGACTCGGGAAGACATGAGTTTCTGCCCAAAGTGCGGCGCATCTCTGAAGGAACGGGCTGCAGTTGCAGCGCCAGTGGCTCCTCCGCCTCCATCTGCACCCGTTAGAGTCGAAAAGGAAGAGAAACGAGAGAAAGAAGAGAAGGAAGAGAAACACGAAAAGGAAGAGAAGGAAGAACGTCTTGAGAAACGCGAGTTCGCGTTCGTGGGTCCGTTAATCGGCGGCTTGGTCCTAATTCTCTTGGGCTTTGGCTTCTACCTGATCTTAACCACCACCATCTCGTGGGGGACTATTGGAGCCATCATGTTCGTCATCATTGGAATCATAGTCATAGCTGGCGCTGCGTATGCAGCCATGGTGGCAGCGAGGCGACATCCACCAAGCTAACGATCCCTTTTTCTCAAGTTCAACACGGGTCTGCGATTGATTTCTGCTGAGGCGATGCCTTGAACAAAGCCGTGATCATTCTTGCAGGTGGGCTTTCCAGAAGGTTCGGTCAAGACAAGTGCCTGAAGGAACTAGGCGGCAAATCATTAGTTATCCACGTGCTGGATCGAATTGCACATGTAGCAGATGAGAAGGTCATTGTTATTGGCTCCGAAGATCAGCGCGACAAGCTCTCACAAGCACTGGGACAAAGGGCTAAGGTTGTCGTTGACAGATACAGGGATCACAGCCCGCTAATCGGCGCATTAACAGGCTTTGAAACAGTGAACGCTGAGCATGCCTTGCTACTACCATGCGATGCAGCGTTCGTGTCATCGGAGATTGCATCACTGCTACTGGATTTGTGCGTAGACAGGAGTGCTGCTATCCCAAGGTGGCCTGATGGTAAGATTGAGCCGCTTCAAGCGGCGTACAATGTTAATTCCTCTGAGCAAGCAACTAAAGCAGCTCTACGAGAAGGGAAACGTGACATGTTGGGTATGATTGCGCATTTGCATGGAATACGCTATGTTTCCACACTTGCATTGCAGCAGTATGATGAAAAGCTGGCTACTTTTTTCAACATTAATACTGTTGAAGATTGGAGGCGAGCCGAGTTTATGCTTAAGGATACATTGTAATATTTGATGTTGTGATCGGTTTTGTTATATGCTTGATGTTACAGTGTGAATGAGAAAGACGTTGGATGGTATGGATATGATTCAAGTGTTTCCGGTGAAAGGCTTGCCCATGATTAAGAAAGGGGACAACCTTGCGCAGCTCATATGTTTTGCTGCTGGCGATCAGGGCACTCCACTACAAGAGGGTGACATAATCGTTGTTACGCATGTAGCTACATCAAAGGCAGAAGGCAATGTTTACAACCTAGACGAAGTCGTCCCCTCAGAGTTCGCGAAAACGGTCGCAAAAAAGCTTAACAAAGACCCGGCTTTGGTCGAGGTCATCCTCAGAGAGTCGAGGGCAATAAGGCGCATGGGCGACGGGCACGTGATCACCGAAACCAGGCACGGCTTTGTGTGTGCTAACGCCGGGGTCGACCAATCAAACGTCTCAGGTGGAAGAATAGTTGCCGCGTTGCCCAAAAACCCCGATCGTTCTGCACGAAATATACGCAAAGGGATAAAGAAACTGACCGGCAAGGATGTAGCTGTCATAGTATCGGACACGCATGGACGTCCTTTCAGGATGGGCGAAATCAACATTGCCATCGGCGTTGCAGGCATCAACCCGATTCGAGACAGAAGAGGCGAGACTGATCTCTTCGGATACATCTTACGGGTGAAACAAACAGCAATAGCCGATGAACTGGCGTCGGCGGCAGAACTAGAGATCGGTCAAGCGAGAGAAGGAATACCCGCTGCAATTGTGCGCGGCTATCCGTATCCTCGATCCGAAAAAGCAAGCGCAAAAATGTTAATAAGGGGCAGGCGAAAGGATTTGTTTCTCTAGTCATGCGATAAATATAAGAATTATAAGAAAAATCTAAAGGTGTACACACATGAGTTGGCGAAACATAACCGATCTTTCGAAAGATGTCCACTGGGTGGGCGTTAGGGACTGGAACCGCAGACTTTTCGATGCCCTAATTCCACTTCCGAAAGGAACAAGCTACAATTCGTACCTCATAATTGGCGACAGCAAGAAAGCACTGGTTGACACTGTGAACCCAGGTTTCGAGAAAGAACTTGAAGAGAAGATCAAAAAAATCCTGGATCCAACCGAAATCGATTACGTCATAATGAACCACGCTGAACCAGACCACGCTGGATCCATACCGTACATGATGCAAATCAGCCCTAGATCCAAACTTGTAGCTTCAACCCAAGGAGCAAAAATGGCTCAAAAGTTCTACAAAGTGCCCGAAGAACGTCTAATTGCAGTTCGAGATCAAGAAACCATCAGCCTTGGCGACAAGACTCTCAAATTCATCGAGGCTCCCATGCTGCACTGGCCAGAGACTATGTTCACGTACTTACAGGAGGACAGAATCCTGTTTCCGTGCGATTTCTTCGGCTCTCACATTGCTGGGGGATCGTATGCTGATGAAGTGGAAGACCTGCTTGTTCACGCCCAGAGGTATTTCGGGGAGATAATGATGCCCTTTAGGCTTATGGGACAGAAAGCTCTCGAAAAGATAAAAGACCTAGAAATAAGGATGATAGCACCAAGCCATGGCCCAGTTCATAGAAATCCCGAGCACATCTTGAACGCATATAGAAAATGGGTGAACGGCGAAACCAAACAAAAAGCCATCATAGTCTATGCGACAATGTGGCACAGCACAGAAAAAATGATTCAACCGATGGTGGAGACTCTTGCCTCGCAGGGCATTGAAACCGCGCTATACAATCTGGCAGTGTCGGATATAGGTGATGTAGCCAGGGATTTAGTGGACGCCCGAGCCGTTGTGTTGGGAGCGCCTACGGTTCTAGGTGGCGCACACCCTCTAGCCGTTTATGCAACTTATTTGGTCAAAGCTCTTCGTCCACCACTCAAATTCGGGGTCGTTTTAAGCTCTTACGGTTGGGGCGGAGGCGCTGTAAAGCATGTTCAAGAAATTCTGGGACAGACAAGACTTGAGATTGTTGGAGCAATGGAAATAAACGGGCCGCCTTCTGAAAACGACATCAAGAAAATCACGGAGCTAGGCACTATCTTAGCTGGAAAGATCAAAGAGGGTTAACAATGGATGAGAACAAGAAGAAAGCGTTCAAGGAAATGATCAATCAGCTGCACTCAGGAGCATCGCCAGAGGAAGTCAAGGAAAGGTTTGGACAAGCTCTGGAAAACGTGTCTCCATTGGAGATTGCGAAGATCGAGCAAGAGTTATTGGAGGAGGGAATGCCTCGCGAGGAAATCCAGCAACTATGTGATGTGCACATGGCAGTTTTCAGAAGTCAGCTAGAAAAAACAAAAGCGGAAGTCCCAACTGGGCACCCAATCAACGTTCTTCTGGAAGAGCACAAAGCGATGCTTCAGATTGGAGGAAAGCTCAGTGTCATAGCGAACAAAATGGAAGGAGCAAGCGACAAAAGCTACGTTGCTACAGAACTTCACAATCTCGAGCATGTATCGGCAGACTTCACGGATTCAGAGAAGCACTATTTGAGAGAAGAAAACGTGCTCTTTCCAACTTTGGAAAAACACAGAATTACCGAACCTCCTGCAATAATGTGGATGGAACACAATGAAATAAGAGGGAAAAAGAAGCAACTCAGTAAGCTTCTAGAGAACATCAACGGTCTGGATTTTCAAGACTTTAAGGCACAGCTTGCAGAGTCCGCGAAGTCGCTGAACAGTCTTCTACAGAGTCACTTCTACAAGGAAAACAACATACTCTTCCCAACAGCTCTCCAAGTTATTACAGACGAAGAATGGGAAGAATCAAGAAAGGAATTCGACGAAATCGGATACTGCAGCTTCACGCCGCAACACTTAATCGCCGCGGCAACGAAGGAGGTCAAAGGTGAAGAAGCGGTGACTGCTGAGAAAGACATGCTCCAGTTTGAGACAGGAGGTCTTTCGAAAGAGGAAATTGAAGGAATATTGGATGCGCTTCCTGTGGATATATCGTTTGTCGATAAGAATGATGCTGTGAAATACTTTAACAAGGCTGAGAAAAGAATCTTTGTAAGGACGAAATCCGTTATCGGAAGAAAAGTGCAACTTTGCCATCCGCAAAAAAGCATCCACGTAGTAAACCGAATTGTCGACTCCTTCAAAACTGGCAAAAAAGACGTGGCAGAGTTCTGGATCACGATGAACGACCGGTTAATCCACATCCGATATTTCGCTGTCAGAGACAAGAACGGAAGATATTTGGGAACAATGGAAGTCACACAAGACTTAACAGATCTGAAGAAAATTGAGGGAGAGAAGAGGCTTTTAGACTGGAAAGACTAGCGATGCTTCTCATCTGAATTCGAAGTTTTCTGTCTGCGACAACAGTCTTTCAATGTCAGCCTTGGTATGCGCTGTGCTCAATGCTCCAGCCTTTCCAGGAAGGAAGAAAACTCCATTTTCTATGAGGTGCATGTGATACTTTGAGAGTTTCTCCTTGTTGGCTCGAGCGGCTGCGTTGGTGTCCTCGATCTTTTCTTTGCTGAAGTGAGTGTGCCACAACGAGCTTGCCCCGGTGACCTGAACATCCAAGTTTTTTCGTTCGAACACATCTCGTAACTGCTTCCGTAAGTTGTCGCCCTGCTTGTTTAATCGATTGATCAGCTGCCCATCTTCAAGTGCTTTTAACGTTGCCAAGCCCGCAGTCATAGTTATCGGATTAGCAGTGAAGGTTCCTCCATGGAAGGCGAAATTGGGACGTTGATATATCAGTGGATTCATGTGTTCCATGATTTCCCGTGAAGCTGCGATGGCGCCTATTGGAAAGCCTCCGCCCAGTATCTTGCCGAGAACGATGATGTCCGGTTTCACTCCGAGGATTTGCTGTGCTCCTCCCGGTGCCAGTCTGAAACCTGTTATTATCTCGTCAAAAACCAGAAGCGTGTTGTTCTCAGTGCAAAGTTCCCGGAGTTCTTCCAGAAAGCCGGTCCTAGCTGGAATGCAGCCTCCTGAAACCATGACTGGCTCAACAAAAACTGCGGCTAGCTTCTGTCTCTTCAATATTTTTCGTATAGGTTCGATCTTGTTGTAAGGCAAAACAGCTGTGTCTTGCACTGCCCCTTTAGTCAACCCGTCAGACTCTGCGACGTCGAAGGGCTGCTTCACAGCTACGTGCAATGCGTCGTAGCCTCCGTGCCACCCACCTTCAAACTTGCCAATGCCGTCTTTGCTGGTCACTGCTCTAACTAATCGAGTCGCATACATCACTGCTTCAGTGCCGGAATTCGTGAAGCGGATCATCTGTGCAGCAGGGACCATTCCAGCCACTTGTTCGGCTAATGAGATTTCTAGTTCATGAGCTGTACCGTAGTGAGTGCCTTTGTCAAGCTGACGCTTAACTTCGCGCATCACTGTGGGCGGGCTGTGTCCCAAAATAAGTGCGTAGTGTCCAATCCAGAAATCGACGTATTCGTTTCCGTCTACATCACGCAGCCTGCTTCCTTTAGCCCAAGCTGTGTAAAATGGGTAAGGCTCAATGTAACGTAGAAAGTAAGAGACACCAGCCGGAAGAACACGTTTCGCTGCATCGTGGAGTTTCCCAGATTTCGGAGTCTTTGACAAATAACGATTCGACAGTTCTGAAGCTCTCCTTTCAATCTGGTTATGAGTAAGAAGTTTTAAAGCCTAACGGCTCAGAAGCATTTGGAAGACGTCAAGTAGCTCTGCAAGCTTTTGAACTATCTTGGTGGAAACTCGGGTTTAGTTGCCTTGAGTAGCCTCCACTTGCCGATTATGTCTTTTCTGTACACGTGCAGCATGCCACAACGCGTGCACTTCATGATCTTCGTGCTTCTGCGAAAGTCCAGTTCGTCGAGTTCCATTGGCGAACCGCAGTTTTTGCACTTGCCCTTTTGTGCTTTTGAGGGTCCAATTAGTGAATCATGAATTGTTTTGCCTACCTCGCTCATTACACTCTCCCCCAGGGCGGATCAGTTCGAACCTTTCTAGGTTTTTGGCAATCTTTTTAAGGGTTCATAATATCGGCATATACACATTTGAATTATAAAACCTAAAAATACCAGATTTTTTTTACCATCGATGTTCAAAGTTTAGGAGGCGCACACGACGAATTTGCGCCTTTGCTATAAATCGTGACGGCCCAAATATCTTAAAAATGGCGAACTCTTAAAAGATCGCTGACAATGAAGATGATAGTTGAGAAGAACATCCTTTTATCTTTGCTCAAATGCACGAAGACAGGCCCGGTCAGCAGACAGCTTGTTGTAAAGGTCTCAAGAACACCAGTGCAAGCTGCAGAGAAGGCGCTGTCGAAATTCGCAGAGATGTCGTTGTTCAATGAATATCGCGGCATCGTTGAAGCGTCGTCGAGTCAACGGATGAAAATGTCGATTCACGTCATTCATCTGGGCGCAGATTTCCAGCATGTATGCAGCTTGCTCTCTTGGGCTGAGTTTGAGGGCATTGCTGCCCAGGCACTTGACGCGAGTAACTATAGAGTGATACGAAACCTTCACTTCAGGCATAAGGCGAAGCGGTGGGAGATCGATGTTCTGGGCATTAAGAAACCCCTCATCCTCTCTGTAGACTGCAAACACTGGAAGCACGGATGGAGAAACGCGGCTAACTTGAAAGCGGTTGAAGCTCAAATCGAACGAACCGAAGCCCTCGCTGAATCCCTGCCAAATTATTCAAAGAGAATCAAACTTGAAGGCTGGTACGCAGTTACACTTATACCCTTAGTATTGTCACTGCTACCAGGCCCACAAAAGCTCTACAATCGAGTGCCAGTCGTATCCATCTTACAGCTCCAAGACTTTATAAATGAGGTTCCGCTGCAAATCGATTCATTGCTGCATATCCGTCGAAAACTTGATCATCAGCCATTGGAATTGACAGATTTCCGTAGAAATGAGCTCTGAAAGGAGCATCGACTACTCTTGTTGAGCTAATCTTGTCGAAAAGGAGCCATATGACCCACTCTGGCTTCGAGGAATTAGATTCTTTTAACGCAAATGGCCATCATTCCTTAAGGTCTTCCAGAGCGCCAGCTAGCCGAATTTGTTGAAAGCTACAGATGTGCAGGGTGAAAACTGTGAGTAGATAGATCGCCAGGTCTGGTCTTCGCTTGAAAAGTGTTGGGCACCAATGGACCTACAGGGAGAAGTCAAGCGAGCTTTTCACTTAGCACAATCATCCGTGAGGCGTCAAGCGTGAACTCCTGTCTCTCGTAACCGCCATACACTTCTTTGACGGTTAGTCCAGCTTCGTTGAGCAATTGCTCTACACGGTTTGTCGTGAACAAGCGCACAATGTGCTGAATTGATTTAACTCGTGTGGTATTCTTTTCTACAAGTGTCCACTGACTTATTAGCTTGGAAGCCTTGAGGTCCAGCAGTCGCTTTTCAAGCAAATAGAATGGTTCGAACTCAGCCCAATCTCTCTCCCGGAACGTCTTAATAATGTGATCTCGGTTGGCAAGGTCGAGCAGAAACCTACCCCTGCTCCTGAGACTTCTGTTGATCTCCAACAGGCTTACAGCATCCTCGCTTTCAGAGGGCAGATAACCGAAACTCGTGAACATGTTGATGACTGCGTCGAAGAGATTGTCTCGAAACGGAAGAAACCTCATGTCTGCTCTGATCAGGGGAAGTCTGACTCTGGCGCGTTTCATCCGTAGCTTGGCGATTGCTAATAGGTTTTTGGACAAATCGATTCCAACTGCCTTCCAGTCTTGCTTACACAAAGCTATTGAGTGGCGTCCCGTGCCACAGCACAGGTCTAGAATCATCCCCTTCTTGGATAGCACGCTCTCGATGAAGCCCACTTCTTTGCTGGTATCACGCGCATTGACTATGGCTTCCCAGTCAACACCCATGTCGTCAAAAATGTTCACATACAATCGACCTTTCTTCGACTTCCGGGTTCTCAAGAACTGAGCCTCACGGTTTTAGACATACTTGGAGAACTTGCTTATAACTGACAACGACTAATGTAGTCGTGTTGAGTCTGCTTTGGTGTAGACATGAAGAGGGAAGATGCTGAAAGACTTCGTCGCTGGCGAAGACGCGGCTTCTACAGCGAAAATTCATTGGTCAAACTTCTTCAAAGAAACGGCTTCTACGCTGTGAGAGTTCCAGTTAGCAATCCCAGCCTCAATCCCCTGCCTGACATAATTGCCAGAAGGGGCAATCATGTTTATGCTTTTGAAGTGAAAAATGCAGGTTACTACGTCTATTTCCCTAAGCAACAGATTCAGAAACTGTTTGAATTCCTAAGCCAGTTCGTGCCCGTTGAAGAGCAACACAAGCATCCAGTTCTTGCAGCACACATGGGCAAACGATGGGTATTTCGCGAGATCGACTGGCAGGCGTGGAAAGACGAGAAATTACCTGAATATGAGCGCATAGTGAAGCGAGATATCGGCAACTTCAAGCCTGAGACAGGTAAGGAAGACGAAAGGGCCAGACCACCTAAGGCGATAGACTATGACGTAGAAACATGAAGGAATTGCTTGAACAGACTCATGCTTAAGCGACTACACTTTCGGGCCAGGTTAAGGCGTGGCGCCACAGGTCTTGAAGCTGAGAGACGCGATCCATCACGACGGTGTGCAGTTTCTTCTTCATTGTCTTGTCGCTTTTCCAGGTTGTTTTGAGGCTTTTGACCTTGCCTATTCTACTTGGCAGTTCCGAGTCGCCTAGTATCTCTTTTATCCAGTTTTCAAAGTCCCCTCGCTTGAGGTGAAAGGTTAATGATTTTGAGTTAACTGTGTTGATTTTGCTGCACAAGTCGGATAAGCTGATGGCAAAGTCGCCTGTAGGTTTACCGATATCCTCGTAGAAGAAGAAGGCTTTGTCATGGGGAACTGTTCCGAGTATTTTTGTTATCAAGTCCCGGTTTAAGACTTCGAACTTTAGGTCTTTCCGCTTCTCTTCACTAAGCATCGACTTTTGATTCATGGCTGGTCAAAAACTATTGGGGCTGTTGAGTTGTCTAAAGAGTTTTATGAATTCTGGATTCACATCCTGACTATCCAAGCATCACCTTTTGGTGTATCAGTTTCTGATATATTGCTCTCACTGAAGCATCTTACTTATAGAGAACAATATACTGTATACGATAGGTGGCGAAAAGATGGACAAGAATGAATGGCTTGCTCACGCAGAAGACGCAGCCCAGATCAAGTCTCAGGATTCCTACGGCAAGCTTCTCGAGATGATGAATCACTTGGAAGAAGATGTTGACCCCAAATTCACTCCGGAACAGGCTGAGTTTTTCAAGTCGCTCATCACGAGTCTCATCGACACGATAAGGTCCCTCAAATACGAAAAGAAGCGCTAGACTGGTTTAGCGGTACTATCTTCTCCTTTTCTGAAGCAATCTTTTGATTATGTCGTCGTATGATTCGCCTTTTCGTCCTTTCTCCTTCAGCACTTCAACAGTTTCCTTTTGAAGCCTTATACTAGTGAAGAATCTCTTTTCCTGGGCTGATTTCTGTTCAACCTGTTTTTCCTCAGTTGCACCCACGCTTACCACTACGCATGACTGTTACGCACGTTGCATATAAAAGCATAATTGTGCAGCAAACGCTTCGATTATGGGGGCCTCATTAAATAGAGTCTACCAAAATCCACGGAAACTCCGAATTTTGCGCAGAAGTGCGCCTAGTGCGCCTAGTGCGCTCAAACGTGCACTGGTGCCGGTTCGCGCGTTGGCATGTGTTCAGTGTTCTTGACATTGAGAGGTTGCAGTGCCCCATGAGAGAATCGGGTATTTTTTTACCATTTGGTCTATCCAAACCAGTTCAAAAATGGCTGTCGTTTCCGTGACGTTGTTTAATGCCTGATCAAGAACTCATGTTAGACGACGTAGTAGTCGACGACTTTCTGCATTCTCTTAGGCGTCTGTGACTTAACGTAGGTCTTCTTAAGTATCTTGATTATTTGGGGTTGAAAACGAGCAACATCCGTCAGAGTTAACAATCCGACCAAGTCACCCTTAGAGACCACCGGCAGTTTCTTGACCTTCATCTTGAACATTAGCCTGGCCGCTTCCTCAAGTTCCATGTCTGGTTCGGTCACAATGAGAGGCGAGGTCATTATCTCAGAGACCTTGGTTCTCTCTGGGTCGCGAGACCGCGCCAAAACTCTGTTTAACATGTCACGTTCTGTTACAATCCCAACAGCTTTGCCGCCTCTGACAACGATTAGGCATCCTATCTCATGCTTATTCATCAAATCCACAGCTTGCCTTACAGTCGCGTCGGCATCAACCGTTACAACCTCGTCAACCATAGCGTCTTCGACTTTCAGCGACATTCCGATTACCCTTCGGCTAGAAATGTGCCGTTGGAGGTTAAAAGATTAATGCGTAGAAAGAGGAGTTGTGTATGCTTTTGTATCCGCTTTCGTTGGTGAACCTGTGAACTAGGCGCCGAAAAAGAAACTCAAATCAGGCTTATCCGACGCGCAAGGATATTTCTTAAACACCTAATGTAGGCAAAACCACTGATTTCTCAGACATTTGACCATCATTAAAATACATTTAGGTGATGCAGGTTGTCTGGTAATACTGAAGCTCGTAGACATCACCAGAGCTCACCAAGTCCACCCTAAAGGATACAAAAGCATGGACGGGCTGATAGGTTCCCTATGCTCTGAACCGCTTTTTAATCGTGCAGCCAAGTATTCTATGCTTCGACTTTCGCTAGATATTGATACTCGCAGCGCCATACCCTTCAGAATAGACAGTTTCGCAGCGGCTTTGGCTGTATCCAAGGATTTCTTGTTGTGCCTCGAGTTTGCGATAATGAGCGAACTAGGCTTTTCTAATATCAGATTAGCTCGTTGGTCAGTGCCTTCCTAGTCTGGCATTTTTGGTATACCTTTATTTTTGCAGCGTCACATACAAGGAAAGAGGCGAACGGATTAATGAAGGTCTTCAACGAAAGCCTCAGGTTGTCCACCCGCGGCGAGATCGACTTCTTCGACATTTCAAACAAGGTCCAAGACATTGTTGAAAAATCAGGAGTGAAGAGTGGCATTGTTCATGTTTTCACACCTCACGCCACAGGAGTGCTCATCTTAACTGAATATGAACCTAGCTTGCTCGGAGACATCAAGAATACACTAGAGAAACTAGTTCCGAAATATGGGGGCTATGCGCATCCATCCAACGCTCACTCCCACCTTAGATCAATGCTGCTTAGTCCAGACAAGACTCTGCCTGTCATCGATGGACAGATTGCATTAGGCACATGGCAGTCGCTTGTCTTTGTTGAGACAGACGTTCATCCGCGTCAAAGAACGATTGTAGTGCAGGTTCTAGGCGAATAGAACGAACGCGAGCTTACACTATCTCCATCAACCGCCACTCACGATACTCAGTTGCCACTCTAATGTATCCTCTAAGCATTTTGTCGACCTCTGGGTCGCCCGTGTCGATTCTCAGAACACCGCCCTCGATTCCTTGAATCTTGCTCTTCGTGGCAGCAACGATTATATGATCTTTTCCAACGCGTCTCATAATCTCTGGGCTTATCTGCTGGTTTCCTCTGCCCAGCAGCATGCCTTGACGTCCAATGGGTGAAAGCACAATCCACGTTTTGTTCCAATCCTTGATCGCGTGCAAGATTTTCTGCTCGTTGACATCTTTGACGACTGTTTTGTGTTGGTAAAGATCTACGCCCAGCAGAGTTTTTTCAATTCCGAGCAAGTCGGCAACACACTTTGTCGTGGTGCCAGGCCCAAGGATATACGTCGCCACAGGATTCATTTCTTCGACAATAAACCGCGCCACAGCCTCTTGGCTTTCGCGCTCGTCGACTGTTTCAGGGCTGATCTGCTTGCTGCCTAGAAATCGCATGGGTACATAAGGGCCCTTCAAGAAGCCGTACAGACTCACTCTTAAGCGGTCGCTTCTTATAGCGTCTTCATCAGCGTCCATCACTTCAAAGTCGGTAAGCTGTGTGGAACCGTCTAGGAAATCGCCAACTATGTCAGCTGCATCTCTCGGACTAGCAGCGAAAATGCCACTGTACATTTTCACTCCAGAAGGAACACCTAAAACCGGTAGACTCTCGGCGTCACGTAAGGCATCGAGAACGTCTCTCGCTGTGCCGTCTCCGCCCACGAAAGCAATTAGGTTAACTTTGTGTTGCGCCATGAGTTTCACCGCTGATTTTGTGTCATCAGCGCTCGTTTCCTTCTTATGTTGCATAGGCAAAATTCGCGCTCTCAGACCAGCCTCCGTCACCTCGTCGCTGCCCATAATTCCTGGGCATGTAACTAGGTCGATTCGAGTTGTTATCTCCAGTTCTTTCAGTCGCTTGAGGAAGTCTACGGCTCTGGCGGGCGCGACTGGTTTAGCTCCTAAAGCAGCGGCGTCCTTTGACATGCCGTCGGTGCCCTTTAATCCCACCCTGCCACCCATACCCGCAATGGGATTGACTAAGAAGCCCATCTTCAATTTGGCGTTCACGCTGTGAATATTTGGTTTCCAGAGCCTATCCTATGTTGTCCTAGCGGAAAAATCATTCCATGATCAGATTGATCCCTGCGTGGAACGGTCATGGTTCGAGGAGTAATGCTTAGGACGAAGCTCAGATTAGACCTTTGACTGATATCAACAGAACTGCAATAACCAAGGCTGAATCAATAAACTCGCCATTTAGAACCTTGTCCAGCACCTCTTGAAAACCTATGAATTCAATGTTGGCTATTTCGTCAGGGTTAAACTCGCCTTTTGGTTTCAGGCTTTTTGTGAAGAAGATTTCGACTGTTCCAGGCCCCATTGCTCCGGGCGCCCACGTGAATCTTCGTATCCATTCTAGTTTTCCAGCTGTGAAACCTGTCTCTTCTTCTAACTCCCGCAAAGCTGCTTGCTCAGGCGTTTCGCCCTCTATCATTCCGCCAGCTGGCAAATCGTGCATCATCCTGCCAAACGGGTGTCGATACTGCCTTGTCAAAATTATCCTGTTGTCTTTCGTGAAGGCTGCTACAGCTACAGCGCCAACGTTCTCTTTGCCTTTGAAATATACCCATTCATATCTAGAACCGTCTGCAAACTCGAGAACGTCCTCGACGATACGTCTGCCATGTTTGTTGTAGACCACTTTAGATTCCAGAACCCTTACATTCTCAAACTTACCGTCCAAAGTGTTTCACCACAGCCATCTACTCAACTAATACTATGAAAAACCTAATTTATCAGCCCTACTAAGTAAACCACTTCAAAACAATGCTTCACCGGGATAGACCCAGGATATCTAGACTTGGAGAAAATGAATGCTGTAGTCAAAGGCAAGAGGCAGCCTGGAGCCGAAATAACCAAAATAAACCCGCCAAGAATTAGAGAATATGAAGTACTCGTTGAAGTTGAAGCCGCGTCAATATGCGGAACCGACGTACACATCTGGGACTGGAACGAATGGGCTCAACGCCGCATGACGAAAATCCCGATTATTTTCGGTCATGAAGTTGCCGGCAAAGTTGTTGAGATCGGCAAGAACGTGACAAGGGTTCAAGTCGGTGATAGGGTTTCTGCTGAGACTCACATCGTTGACAACGCATGCTATCAATGCAAAACTGGCAGAAAGCATGTATGCAGGAACATGGAAATCTTAGGCGTGGACAGGGACGGAGTCTTCGCTGAGCAGTTTGCCTTGCCGGAAGAAAACGCTTGGAAAAATGACCCTCACATTGATCCTGCTATAGCTTCGGTTCAAGAGCCGCTCGGAAACGCTGTGCAAGCTATCTTGCCCAAGGAGCATGTGGAAGACATCGCAGGCAAGAATGTGGCAGTCTTAGGCGCAGGCCCAATCGGTTTGATGGCAATCGCCGTATTGAGAGAACTTGGTGCTGCCAAAGTCTTCGCAACTGCTGGGGGCTTGAACAAAGTTCGTATGAATTTGGCTAGGAGAATGGGCGCTGACATGGTTTTGAGCGCGAAGGAAGAAGGGGATAGGCTTGTGAAAACCATTTTCGACGCAACCGACGGCAACGGAGTAGACGTAGCTTTGGAGATGTCAGGTGACCCGAACGCTTTGAGGCAAGCGTTTGAAATGCTTACTCCAGGTGGCAGAGTGTCGTTGCTCGGCATTT
>Ga0315306_10000225_pt1 | contig 27690 bp, 28 predicted proteins | sample TDP1_MG_FD_203803 | JGI IMG/M metagenome (GOLD analysis project Ga0315306, IMG submission 203803) | Freshwater sediment microbial communities from Lake Towuti, South Sulawesi, Indonesia - TDP1 | ecosystem: Environmental > Aquatic > Freshwater > Lake > Sediment | place: Indonesia: South Sulawesi... | reverse complement strand
AATCTTTCTAAAATGGTTGTCTTTCCGAAAAAGTGGGTCATAATCCCGAAAAAAGCTGCAATAAACAAGTACTCGATCGCAAGCATCTCAACTTTAAGATACGACACTACGAAACCGTGAAAGTAGATTAAAGCAAAACTTATGCCGACCCAGCATACTCCAAACCACTTCAAGGCACTGGCTACTTCTTTCTCCTTGGACTTACGACTAGAGAGCACGAGCAGTCTGCTGGGATACGCTATTACAGCAATGGCAACAACGAATAAAGAAATTAAGTACCACTCTTCATACACTGAGCTGTAGACGAAGTCTCCCAACATATTCCTGATTATCTGAGTTTGAAAAGGAGTGAGTGCCCAAGTTAGAATCAAAAGCGAAATGACGTATCCCTTAAAGATGATGGATGGAAGATTTTCTTTCGAAAAAAACATCTTCCAAGAAAACTCCTTCTCCTTATACAACGTTGATGCGGCATGTTCCACTGCAATCGCGCCAATTAACGCCGCTGAAATGCTTATCATCGTTGTGAAAGGGACTACAGACTCTGACCTGAGAAAGTAATTTCTAGTTAAATCGCAAAAAACTATCACTACAAATGATGAGAAAATGGTGATGAAAAGCATCTGAACTGATCTGAATTGGAATCCCTTCTGACGAAGAAAGACAACTATCAAGACTCCCAGAGTTTCTAGAAGGGCTACGTAAAAAATTAGCCCCATCATGGGCTTTCCCAGAAGGCCATCCTCTTACATCATAGCTTACATCATAGAGAAGGGCACGATTTTCAATCCGTTTCTGTCTATTACAGCCTCGTGGTATTTCTTGCTGTGACCTGTTCCTCGCATCTTTCGTATGAGAAACCTCGTTTTTAGTTGTCCTTCACGAATTGTACTTTCCAGAGTGATGACGGAATCGGCTATAAACTCCTCAATTCCAAGTCCAAGCGTGCCAAGGCCTGTGGGCACGCTGCACGTCGCTATGGTGGTGCAGCCGAGCTTCTTCAGTATCTTATAGAACAGGTGCATGAGCATTCTGTACTCAAATTTTTCTTGGCAGGCGCTGAGAAACGCTGTTAGCGAGTCGATGACGAGTCGTTTAGCGTTCATATTCCTCACCGCGTTTAGCATAAACTCGATGTTGGCACTTAGCCCAGAACCCTTTATGGCTTCTAGGTCGAGAACCCTTATCAAGCCTTCACGTTCAAGCTTTTCAAGGTCAAACCCGAAGCCTAGCATGTTTCTCTTCAGCGTCCCGGCGTCCTCCTCAAAGGTTGCGTACACACCCGGCTCACCGTGCTGGGTGGCGCCATTACAAATGAACTCTACGGAGAAGATGGTTTTTCCGCTTCCCGTGTTACCCGCCAACAGAATAACGTCGCCTCTAAGGAAGCCACCATCTATCAGCCTGTCTAAACCCTCAACGCCAGACTTAACTCGTTCAACCATATCTTGACGCTCCATTAATGTATGCTGGCATCTGCATACTATAATTGTTATGAACGCAAAATACAGATTCCAAATCTTTCAGACGTTTTCACCGGATTCTGCAATTGGACAGGTTGAGAAATTCATCTTTGTTTGAGAAAGTTGCCAAATCTTTTGATGGCATTGATTCTTTCTTTATTCCCTACCATAGCTTGTTTTACGGCATTCTCTAGAACTTCGATTGCTTCGTCATAAGTTGTTTTGTCAACCGGAAACGGAACTCCATCTTTTCCTCCCACGCAAAAACTGTATTTCACAGGATCTTTCCAGCTCGGCTTTTCACCATAAATCAGTTCAGAGATCAAAGCAAGTGCTCGGACCGTGGCGGGTCCTATTCCTCTTATGCTAAGGAGCTCCTCGTAGTTTTTTGGTTGAAACTCATATACCCTTTTCACGGCGTTCCAGTTGAGGTTGCGGGGAAGTGAGAGAACATCAATTACATACTCTTTACATGCGGCTTTGGGCATCCACTCCTGCAAAGACTTCTGATAGGAGGGTCGAATCGACTTGAACATTCTCATAACCTTTCTAGGCTCCTCCTTGGCGATGTCGGTGGAGATTCTTTGGCAGCCTCCGCTCTCCTTCGCGGTCATGTCCAGCGCAACTTCCCTTCTTATGTCGCCCACGATGGCGTCGTGAGGTTCCAGCACGAAGTTTTTCACGTTTTCTGAGAGCCAGTGGTACCTTCTGGCGGTTCGATCTTTCACGCTCATTCCCTGCTGAACTACCGCCCACTTTCCGCCTTCGGTTATGAAAAAAGCGTGGTGGTACAGAGGATACCCCGCTTGAATGGCGGTGTTATCCACCTTAGCGCTCATTCGACTCGTATACCGTAAACGTTCAATTTTGTTGGTTGTAAAGCCAAACTTCTCCCCCACCTGGCTGATTTCCATCGGCGCTTGCCGTGAAGCCTGGCCCTTGCCACCGCATACGGCTATTCCCTGCTCGCTTGGACTTGTGGCACTCTTCAGTACACCCGTCAAGACTGTTGTAACTCCGGATGAGTGCCAGTCATATCCTAAGACGCAACCCAAAGCCTGAAACCAGAACGGGTCAGAGATTCTCCGCATGAATTCGTCGTGACCATACTCGTCCACGATGACGGTTACAATTTCTCTCGCCAGTCGGATCATCCGGACAACTAGCCACATCGGAGCTCTTCCGTAGTGCAGAGGAAGCCTTGCCACTCCTGTTCTCTTCAAACACTCACCCTTAGTCCATCATGTAATAACGGGAAGAACCGTTTAAACGTGTCCTCTGCTTCACTTTGGGTCTAAGACCTTAGTAAACGTCCTTCGCGATCGATTTCTCTACGTCGAATTCTCGTGGTGGAAATTGAAACATGATTCTCTGCTGGAACCATCTCGATGACGACGACTCGTAGGGGCGGCAGTCCCCTAGCCTTCCGCTCTTCATTAATCTCCTGAGCGCGGGGCTCCGTTTCCCTGCTCACCACGATTGCCTCAACACAGCCGCTTGACAACGTAACTCCGTATGGATCACGTAGGGGCACGATCTCAGCCCTGTCCAACAATCCTTTTTCCCTCAAAAAATCCTTTAACTCTTCTAGTCGTTCCTCATAGGTTGCAACCTTGTGGGGCTTCCGCAATTTCTTCGCAAAGTCGTCCGTACATAAACCGATCAAGACACGGTTTCCAACCTCAAAGGCTTTTAGGAGCAAGGCTTGATGACCCTTATGAAACTCATCGAAAGTCCCGCCAACAGCCACCGCCTTAAACTCTTTCTTCACGACTCTCTCACCCGAGCCGACGCGCACCTTGAAAGTCAATTTTCGTTATTAAAATCTTTTCACTTGGCATGGTCTTCTTGAAAGCTTGAACAACAGCTTCCACCTTGTCTACCATAACCAGCGCGTGAACAGCTTCACCCACCATATTCTGTGCAGCACCAATAGCTCCGCTCTTCTCCGCAAGTTCAATCAGCTTTCGAACGCGACTCGTAAAAAGGCCGGTCCCTACCGCAAATTCTTTACATGCCCGCATGAAATTTTCGAGAGAGGGGTCGGCAAGGATTTTCTCTAGAGTTCTTCGTCCCCACTCATTGATTGTCCCTCTTTTTTCTGGGGATGAAAGTATTTTCTTAGTTGGGAAGGATCTGTAGGTGCCTGCAACTATTCTGTGATTGGGAGAAACGGGAATGCGGTCTATAGAGGCGTATCCGGGTGCACCTGGCTCAGTTGTTATGATGCAACCTCCCAACATTAATGGTCCAACTGTCCCTAAACCTGTTTGGCACCTCACCTCAGCAACATGGGCTATTCTACCAAGCTGGTTGTATGTAAGATTGAGGCCTAAGGCTTTGCTAAGGGCCAGAGCCGTGCTTAGGGCGCCAGCGGCACTCGACCCAAAACCCGCACCAATTGGAATTTCTACACGATGCCTGACAGTAACATAGTACGTTTCAGGAACTTTTTTTAACAACGTTTCAACTACGGTTCTGGTTGTCTCAGCTTCTGGCCAAAGCTTTCCATTAATAAACACGCGAATTTGCTTTTCTTTTGCGTCAGCTAGGCTAACTTCGGTTAAAACTCCTTTGCTAATTACAAATCCTCCGCCACGAGCGCCAACATACTCAAGATTAGTGATCAAAGCGCCGTCAGAAGTTCTATCACAGATTTCAAAGAAACTAGAAATTCCTGCTGGACAAAAAGCCCCCGCCTTTTTCATCACCTGTTATCTGCCTCTCTCTTAGTAGGAATCAAAGCCGGAAAAGCCTTGTAGCATGCTTTCAATATGGGAGGGCCTAATGCCATCAGGAACGGAATCTCTGTTGCAAATGTCCAAACTAGCCATAACAAAATAAAATAGGTTGGCGCATTGCGGAAGCCTCCAGGCAAAGGCAAAAATTGGCTGAATAACCACAATACAAAACCTATGATTGCGCTTCCCACTCCTAAACCTATTACTGAAGCGATGCCGTAATTTTTCCATTCAGGCCAAAAACGTACTATCAAACCAATCAAAATGAGACTCCCTGCGCTGACAACAAGAAATAGGATCACGCTATCAGTTTGTGATAGTCCGGTGAATTCACTGGATTCTAAGGGTAGAAACACTGTTGACATGAATGTACCTAGTCCTACAATTAAAAAACCTATGCCTGCGCCTAGGACAATTTTTTGCCAGTCCAATTTTCTTTGGTAAAGGTATCCGATCAAAAAGAAACATGCAAAATTTGCGGTAACACCCGCTGAAAGACTAAGGAGAGCATTCCCGTGAAATAGCATGTCCCTTATGAAGATTCCAATGCCAGCGCCAACGCCTCCAGTCCAAGGTCCGAATAAAACCGCGAAAATCGCAGGGATAACGGCAGCTGGCCAAAAAGCAACAACGCCTACAACAGGAGCAACGATGCCAAGGTCTGTTAAGCGCCCGATAACCGCGTATGAAGCAGCGCAAACACCTATCATAGCGACTTCCACTGTCTTCAATGATGTCACCTTTTTCTTGGAGACTGACCAATTATAGATAAGAATTTCGTATGGTTTGTTTAAACCCGTCTAATTTCTATGTACTTTTCACTGAACCATACAAAATTTGGCTATTTGCGTTTTCTGAAGATTTTACCTCCGTCCGCGTAGTCTCTGGTGACATACTCAAAGCTTGGTCTTTTTGAATATGACCGTTCCCAAGTCGATGTAGACTAGGATGTTGTTAATGTTCTTGTGGTACTTAACTAAGCAAGAATGCGCGCGCGTATACGTTTTCACAGCCTTACTATAATCTTCTTATTGACTACCGGAATAGTCTTGGTTTATGTAACAAGTCTTCAGAAAAGAACGAATCTTCGATGGCTGCCGTTGATTTACCTCTACTGGATCATAGAAACCTTCATAGAACATATGCGTTAACCCAGATTATCTTGAGAAGACCAAGACAATGGGAAAAAACGATCAAAACAGGAGCAACTACCAGCTTATCTTTGAACACATAGAAACCCTTGCTATTTTTCATATTTAACTAATCCTCTTTGTAGCTTAGGTCATCTTCACTTTCTGAAGATATTTCCTGCAACGCCAATATTAAGATGAAGACTTTTGGTTCCTAAGCTAAACAAAACCTAAATGAGCCAGCGGGATCGAGACTCTTCTCTTGCTTTCTCCTCGTCTATTGGAAGAGTCTCCAGACCGAAAGACTCAAGTATACTGCGGGTTGCCTCCGCAGCCACATCCAGCCTGCTCAAATCCACTTTCAAACGCAACATCTTGCAAACAACCTTCAAAACTTCGCGTGCAGCCGTTGCATCAGGGTAGAGACCAGGAGTCTCAGCAAGAAGACAGAAACCCCTCATACCCCGTAGCTTACCCAACCCCAAGAGAAGTCCTGCCACACCGAAAATGTGTCCGTGAATAACTTTGGCGCCGAAACTTAATGCTTCGCGCAAACTCTCCGGGTCAGAGGCTGCGCAGTATAGTTCAGGGATTTCAATTCTTTTTTGGTGCTTCAAGCCACCGAGTGTTATGATTTGACGGCACTCCAGTTCTTCGGCGATGTCTAAGACGCGTCCGCAAAGCTCGTATTGCCCGGGCACGGTCAAGGCCTGCGTGTTGCCGTAGAGAATGATAAAGTCTCGTTCTTCTCCTTTTCCCTTGTGGTAGTAAAGTTCGCTGATCGGGAACCGCGTTTTGCCATTCTCTGTGGATATGGCGAAATCTTGAAAGGATGAGGAGCGAATTTCCCCGAACATTTTCGCCTTTAACCCTTGAATCAGATGTAACGTAGCTATGTTTGCGACGAATCCTATGCCCGGCAGTCCTTCTATCAAGATCGGACTGTTTAAGACAGGTTTCTCGTATATCTGGATAACGCAGACCACGCTTTAACCTCCTAACAGCATAATTAAGAGATGCCTCCAATAATATAAGATATTTCGGCGGCTGCAACCTATGTCCTTTGAAATACGTGACAGAGATCTTCTTGCGAGGATAGGGAGGCTTGAAACTAAGGGTGGCATAATTGAAACCCCTCTCCTATTGCCTGTCATAAACCCCACTATTCAACCGATCACGCCCAGGACCATACAAGAAGAGTTTGGCTGCAAGGCGCTCATAACCAACGCCTACATCGTGAAGAAACACTTCGAAGACGAGGCGGTTGAGAAGGGAATACATGGTCTCTTAGATTTTAAGGGCGTGATTATGACCGATTCCGGAGCCTATCAAATTCTCGTTTATGGAGACGTGGAAGTTACTTCAGAAGAAATTGTGCGGTATCAGGAGGAAATCAACGCGGACATAGCCACGATACTGGATGTGCCGACGGGTTGGACAACCTCCAAGCAACAGGCACAATACACGGTTAACGAAACCCTGAAGAGGGCAAGAGAATTAGCAAAGATCAAGACTCGCGATGACATCGCTTGGGTTGGACCAGTTCAGGGAGGACAACACCTTGATTTTGTTGCTCGATCAGCGAGGAAAATTGGAAAGTTGCCCTTTCAGATTCATGCCTTAGGAAGCCCAACGCCAGTCATGGAGCAATATCTCTTCGATGTTCTCGTCGACATGATTTTAACAGCAAAGAAGAACCTTCCGTCGGAGCGACCTCTCCACCTCTTTGGAGCAGGACACCCTTTCATGTTTGCGTTGGCTGTAGCCTTGGGATGCGACCTCTTTGACTCCGCTGCCTACGCCATCTATGCCCGAGAGGATCGGTATATGACAGAATACGGGACCACTAGACTTGATGAACTTGAATATTTCCCGTGCTCATGTCCAGCATGTAACAAAAACGACCCGCAAAGTGTTACAGCGATGCCGAGGATTGAAAAGCAAAAAGTGCTTGCTCAACACAATCTTCACGCTAGCTTTTCTGAGTTAAGATGGATAAAGCAGGCGATAACTGAGGGGCGCCTCTGGGAACATCTGGAGTTGAGGGCACATGGACATCCATCTCTACTTAAAGCCTTAAAAAACTTAAAGAAACACGCTGATTACTTGGAAAAACAGAGTCCTGTTACAAAAAAGAGCGGTCTCTTCTTCTTCAGTTCCCTCGATCTGATCCGCCCTGAAGTTGTCCGCCATAGCGAGAGAATCTTCGAAAGGTATTCCCCACCAAAAGAAGCGGAGGTGCTTGTTTTACTGCCCCAAACCAGAACTAAACCTTTCCACAAGTCTAGGGAACATCGAAGAGCTCTGAGACACATCCAGCAAAAATTTGGTGATAAAATGGGCAAGATTCACATGTGCACGTACGCAGCACCCTTCGGGGTAACACCCCAAGAGCTTGACGAAGTTTACCCTCTCTCCCAATATGAAATCGCCACTCCACTTGACGATGAAATGATAAGGTATGTAGCAAAACAGGTTTCAAACTACATCCTAAGCATAAACTACAAGGGAGTGGTTTTGCTTCAAGACGTTAAAATGTGGAGGGGGAAAATAACAACAGCTTGTAGACGCGCTTGTATAAAAAAGAAGATCCCCCTTACGATGCTGTCTGTAGAAAAACCTTGGAACGAAAGAGCGTTGAACGATCTCTTAACAGCAATAGAAAACATGTTGTCGTGGGAGAGTATGTCCTCTATTTAGACCCTGATTTGGGTTAGCAAGGTTTGTTGTGAGCTTTGATTTGGAAATTGAATTTGAAAGATCTCCTTAGAAACAAGTTTTATTCTAAACTTTTATCTGAAACATTTGAACAGTTCAATCTTGGTGTTGATTTGAAGTGAAGATGAGCGGGCAAATGGAAAATATCCTTCTAGCTATGTTGAAGGCAGAGCGAGATCCAACTTCGACAATAGGTCAAATCAGAGCCAAAAACGCTGAGACTTATGGAAAACCCGGTTTAGGCACCATGGACCTTATGACTTTTATAAAAGGAGCCTTAACGTTCGATGCACAGGGTAAACCTAGACACTCGGTTAGGCGAAGCTACTGGCGGTCGCTGAAAACGTTGCTGAAGTATGGTTTAATCCATATGACCCTAAAGAATAGCCCGGGCAGGCATGGCGACCTCTACGAGTTGACATCTAAGGGTAGAGCGAAAGCGGAGGAAGTCTGGGCTGAGGTTAGTATGTTCGTCGAGGAACGGGGGAGACTTATCTAGAAACGAGCCTAAGAATGTACGTCGCAGAACATTAATAATGGTGACGAGACATTTTCGAATAGCGAAAAAATAAATTCTTTCAAAGCTATATACAATTGGTGAAACTACTTGAAAGTGGTTGCAGCTGATTCGGGCGCCGCCGTCTTAAACGATCACTTCAGACCTTTGTTGGTTGTCGCTGCGGCCGCCGTGTTGGTTGAGCCTCCCTACAGAAAAATCAGTTATTGTTTAGCCGAGCCCATTTTCGCTAAGGTGGAAAACGGTCATCTTTTAGTTGTTCACGAGCTCGAGCTCTGTCAGCGTGTTTTAAAAGAGGTAAAAGCTGATGAGGTTCATTTGGATATGTCCTTGGGCGGTTTAAGCCTAGAGGAGCTCTCTCTGATTCAGCTTTCCAAGATGAGAATCTCCAATAGAGCGCGAGGCCGGATCTCAATGATTTTGCCAAAAATAAGAAAGATTGCTTCTGACATAAAACGAGTTTACGGCATTGATGTTTTGGCCATAGGCAAAGACAGCATTCCAGTGAGGATTGCTGAATTAACCTGTGGCGCCTACGCGGTCTTGTATTGCGCGGAGAGATCGGTTAAGGAAAAGAGCGTGTTGAGACTTGGTTTGCCGGCGAATTGCAGTGTAAAGTTTGATATGGGCAAGGTTGCATTACGATCCTTGGTGCCAGTGGAAGAGGACATTATGGGCTGCGCCGAGGATGACAAGAAGATTTTGGAGAAGGTTCAGATTTCAGAGATGCTTAACCCTTGCGCTAGAGGCTTCAGAGTTTTGGAGATAACCCCTAAGTTCTGAATGACCATGCCCTTTTTCTCTCATTTTCATGTTCAAGACGAAACTCCTCAGTTCAACTCATCTTCTGTCTGCGTTTCAGTCCGAGGTACAACCCGTAAAAAATGGCTAAGCTCACCAGTGACCAAAAAGTGAAGAAGACTAGGTAATAAACGACGCAACGGTCGTGATAGCGCCTATACATTTTGGCTGTCTTGTAAACGAATTCCGCGAGCAACCACCCAAACAGGATGGCTGGAACATACCAGGGCAGGAAGAAGAGAGAAGCCGTTGCAAGGATTAAAATTAAACCTCGAATTAAGAGGTTGAAACGAACGAACGAGGGGTTAAAGCCGTGCTTTGCGAACAGTTGGCCCACCCCTATAAAATGGTGAACGCACTTCCGCGTCGCTGTTCTCAGTGTAGGAGACCCTCGGAACCAAATGATCACTTCCGGTTCGTAAAGTATCTTGTATCGTTGAGCTACCTTATAGGTGAGCTCAGTGTCCTCTCCGCGGTGCAGAGTTTCGTCAAAACCGCCAACCTCGAGAATCACTTCACGTCTTAGGGCGAGATTCATGGTGGGCGCTATCTCAACGTAAGCGCGTTGTGTTGGCATTTCCATTCTATTACCAACGCAAGCAAGAAAACGGGCAACACCGCAGTCCGTGTTCCATAAGCGTGTCTGACCCGTAACACCGGCGATATGGGGATCGGCGAAGTGCGGCAAAACCTTTTCAATCCATTGAGGCTCCGCGTAGCAGTCGGAATCTATAAAGAAAATGATGTCTCCTTTGCTTTCTTTGATGCCGAGGTTGCGAGCGTGTCCAAAGCCAAGCCCTGGCTCCGTAACGAGTTTGACAGGATACTGTCTTAGAATGTCTAGGGTGCCGTCGGTTGAACATCCATCAACCACCACCACCTCGTCTGGTTTGCGGGTTTGCTTGAACACGGATTCAAGACTCTTGCGAACGGTTGCCGCTGAATTCTTTGTTAAAAGAACCACCGAAACCTTGTAACCGTTGATTTGCAAGGAGGAGATACCAGCTTGATAGGTGAGGTCATGCCTTGCTCTTTTTCACTTTCACTATCTCGAGGCTTATGTCGAGCGCCCTTGCGTTGCCAGTTAGTTCTCCGAGGCTGAGGATGTCGGCTCCCGCATTGGCAAATTGGAGGATGTTCTGCTCGTTTATCTCCCCGCTGGCTTCGATTAAAACCTTGTTTCGAAGTCCCTTTTTCTCAAGTAGCACTATAGCCTCCCTTACCCCATGAGGGGAAAAGTTGTCAAGCATCACGATGTCAATCCCTGCCTTTGCTGCTTCTACGGCTTCATCTGCCGTGGAAACTTCGACCTCGATTTTCTTGGAAAACGACACAGCACTTCTAACTTTTTTCACAGCCTTATCAACATCTCCAAGAATTGCCAGATGGTTGTCCTTTATAAGAACTAGATCATCTAAGTGGAGTCGATGGGTGTCGCCTCCGCCGAGCATCACCGCCCTTTTGTCAAAGTAGGAGAGTCCCGGCGCCACTTTTCGGGTGCAGGCTATTCGAGCTTTGTAGCCTGATTTTCTAACCTTCTCAACCAGTTTGTTGGTGGCGGTGGCTATGCCACTCATTCTTGTGATGATGTTGAGGAGGGTTCTTTCAATGGAAAGCAGTGTTCTAGCGTCTCCAGCAACCTTCAACATAACCGTTTTTTTCTCAACCTTAGACCCGTCCGACACTAGGGCGCTGGCTTCAAGATCAAAGCTCTTCAGGAGCGTTAGTGCCTCTTCTACTCCGGCTACTATCCCGCTTTCTTTTGCAACGACCTCCGCCTCAACAATTGTTCCGGGAGGGATGGTGAGGAGTGTGGTTACGTCGCCTTGCCCAACATCCTCCTCTACAAATTTGCGAATTTTTTCTTCCAAAATTTTCTCGGGAAGAAACGTTGCCGGTCCTCCTTCCGCAATTTCTATTTTCGGGGGAGCTCTTTTGACTCTACCTTACCCTTTGGAGAAGCTTCCTCAAAGATTATGGCTTGAAACTTGTAGATGGTTGTGCCTTCAAGCAGCCAAGAGTCAGGTGGCAATCCAGCTTTTATGCAGCATTGGCAAAGGAATTCTTCTTCGTTCCACCTCCATTCGATGGGAACTTGGGGTAGAAGAAGACCCTTGTAGTATCCCTTCTCAACCATCAACCCGTCTTGCCCAACCTTAATTTTCGAGGGATATTCCGTGGGCTTTTTCACTTTTACTGGTTGGGGAGGAGTCAGTACACTAACCTCAAACACGATGTTATCAAGCTCCTCTAGAGAGACTGGGCGAAAACGGGGATCACGGGTTGCTGAGTTGATGGCGGATTCTATTATGGCGCGTGTCAAGGGGGTGGTTGGATAGGGGAAGCCGATGCAACCCCTCAATTCCTTTTCCCCATGTCTAACGCTTCTTAAGGTGACGAAGACTCCGCAGCGTTCCATGAGCTTTAGGGGTACGTCCTTGGGCACATCCATGATCCTTCCGCTCTTGAGGTGTTCCTCCACTGCTTTTCGGGCAAGTCCTACGAGAAACTCCCCTTCTTTGGGGGTTAGGTGAAATGACACGTTTATTCCCTTACCTGCGCATATCTAAGTCTAACTGCCAATTAGAGCTTCTGGTTGAAAGCTTATTTACTTTTGCCGTGCGTTTCTATAGAAGCATTAAAACTTTATGAATTCTCCTTGAAGCCTCATGAAGTGGAGATATTCTCCGCAAATTCCAAAAAAGGAAAAGATGATTGTTAGTGAATTGGCGTTTTTAGATCAGGCTTGCACTAACTCACCAATCGCGAACCTGTTTCCAACTCTTGTTATTTTGAACTTCACGTGTTCTCCTTGCTTAGTGTTTGGCACAAATATGATGAAGCCTTCGATTTTTGCGATACCGTCGCCTCTTCTGCTTACGTCCTCGATTTCGGCTTCGTATTCCTTGTCAAGCTCAACTGGTTTCTTCAGGTTGAATCTAGGTCCGCTACTTCCGAATCTACTTCGTCCACCGTATGAATATGACATTCTATCACCTCGCTTGATTTGTCAGCTAGATTTGCTCTGAAAAAAAGTAAAACCGTCTGTAACCGTTCTACCTTCTTCGGTAAGCGTCTAACTGCTTAGCCCCTCTGATACGTAGTCCTCCTTATTAACCTTTGTATTGTGTGGCTAAGACGAAACAGGCAAAATGTTTAGTGCAAGGGGGAGTTGGGGACCTCTGCCGCGAGCGCATGTCTTTTGTCTCTTTTTCTAGACTCACCCCGCCCAGACTATCTTCATTTTAGCGCAACGCTAATTTCTGAGAAAAATACTTTTTTCAACATTCTACCTTTATTAGGATCCAAATAGGTTCCCTACTAGATCTTCAGGAGAAGAAATGACCGCCGTTTATAAATTCATCTAGAACTTTATGGATTCTTCTTGAATTCCCTCTTACGCTTAGTTGACCAGATCCCCCTTCCTAAGGCGGCTGCAACTAGGGTGGCAATCATAAACAGTGGCATCACGTTGCTTGGAAACTCTTGAATTACCGTTGTCCCAAAGATGGAGATTCTGACGACGCTGTGGTGGTAGGTAAGGTATATGGAGGTGTGTGTGGCATTTGAGGTTACATCCGGTTCTGGACGTGGTGGTTCACCGTTCACCAAGATGAAGTAGGGGCCGCCGAGGAGTTCGTGGGGAATCGTGATTTCGCAGTAGCCGATTGTCCCAGGTGGTCCTTCAACGGTTAAGCTTATTTCCTTGTCTGATTGGCTGAAATCGAAGTCCGTTATTGTGGAGTTGCTGAGGGTAGTCACAGGATATTCTTCTCCGTTCCATTTAACGATGAAGCCTTGAAGGCTAACAGTGAATATGAGGTCTTTGAGGTCGCTAACAGATTGGTTGTACCAAACCATGGATCTTTGGTCAGGGGTGGTTATGTCCGGTTCCGGCACGGTTCCAGGTCTAGACAGTATAACAACATGGGTGGTGTTGCTGCCTCCTTCAATTATTACTTTAAGTTTCTCTCCTTGTTTTGGCGGCTCGTACGGCTCTAGACCCGTGGTGAGGTTGAAGAATCTTTCAAGTTTGAAGCTCGTGGCGTTTATAGTGTCTATGGGTGGCAGAACCGCTAATCCCTCTAAATTGCCTGTAACTGAAGTTTCTTTTACGCTAAAGCTGAGCTTGAGGCTGCTTATGTCTATTTCCGTCTCGTTAAGGAAGAGCAACTGCCACGGAAGCGGCGGTGGAGGAAGTGGCGGTGATGGCTCTTCTTGCACTATGAACTTCCCCTCCATGCCTCTATCACGATCGTCAGAGATTGAAGAGTAATACGTGAAATTACCGGCTTGATAAGCGTCAAACACTAAACCGTAGGAGGTTCCAGGCAGTATTGGATCGGTCCAGAGGTCAAGCTCATCTATTACGAAATTATGCTCAGATTCATCATTGTTTATTAGCAGTATTTCAACGCGGTCATTTCGATTGACTGTGATCGTTGGATTTGTCTCGTTGAAGGCATATTCGTCCATGTTTAAAGTGAAGCTTTTGGTTGGTGGCGGACGCGGTCCAATTCCAGTCTCGTTTAGGTAATTGATTAAACTGTTCTTTAAGTAGTTAAGTTCAGCGTTGAGATCACCGTTGATAGCAACAGTTGCTTTAAGGTCTGCTTTGGCGTCCTCATATGTTAACGAAACTTTTGCTGAGTTTATAGAGCAGAACATCCGTGCTAGGAACATCTCTATCAGCGTCTTCATCTCTGGCACCGCTTCTGGCAATATTGTGACAGCGTCTTCCCAAAGTCCGTACGCGTCGTCGACAGTCTTCAGATTAAGTTCAAATTTGCCTTCTGCCCTAGAGTATTTTAGTTTGAAGGTTGCATTTTCAACTGAATTAAACGTTGCGTTCAGCAGCTTTGCCTGCGGCTCCGTAATTGCCGGTTGCATCATCGGAGACCTGACATAAAGTGGCAGAACGTCGTTCACAAGGCTTCTTACATCGTCGACAAGCGATAATCTTACCGAAGCTCGTTTGTCGGCAGAGGTATACGCTACGTTGAAGGAGACGCTTTCAACTGAATTGAAGGTAGCGTTTAACGTTGCGTATACTGTTGCATCTGGACCCAAACCCCATTTTGGGCCTCCAGAGAATAAGATTGCTACTGCATAGACGAAGTCTCCATGAATATCTACATCAAAATCAACCCGAGCTCCGTATTCGTCAAGTGGGGTCTTTGTCGTTACCAACTTAGTGCATTCAAATTCTCCCCACCCGAAAGTCATATTGTACAGGGAACCTGGTCCTCGTCCTGGAATGGTGCTGTTAAGATACTCAAGCCACCCATCAAGGGACGTTTCGTTCAATTCGAAACTTTGTCCACCCATCTGGTATGTGCCGTATACGATTGTTACGTCGCCATTGACCGAAAGGTATGTTCTGTTCCCCTCAAAGTCCATGTTTAAATCACCAAGCGCAAAACCTGGCAAAATATGAACGGTGACGGTGCCTGTTACCTCATTTTCCGAGTATTCTCCCTGTGCCGTGAAAGTCGTGGTGTTGAAGGGAAACTGGGATGCCAAACTCGAGGGCAAGATCACAGAAGAATCGACTTGGGCTTCGAGAATACCATCGGAATATGTTGCGATTATCGTGGCATCTGTGGCGTTAAAGGGAAACTCTGATGCCAAATAGGCTGGCAAAGTCACTGTAGAGTTTATCCCTAAGTCGAGATATTTGCCAGAATATTCGGCGAGCAGAGAAAGAGTTGATGAATCAAATGGGAATTGTGATCTGTAGTCTGGTGGGATGATAAATGTGCAATTCGCTGATGCCAAAGCTAAGTCATCACTTTTCGTGAACCCCACGACGCTCTGTATTTCGGGACCCATATATTGAGGCACGGGATAAGTATAGTTTAATGCTCCTCCCAGCAGCACTCGGCCGTCTGGGTAAACGGTGAATCTTGCTTCCATGTCGTTAAATGGAGCATCGAACTCGGTGTAGGAGTACTCCTCAGACAGAGGGATATTCCACAGACTTCCAAGATACGGAGAGGCTCCGAAGTATTCTACCTTAGATAGCTCTATATAGTGAACTAGAGCTGGATTTTTGCCCGAATCGTAGATTGCTGGTCCATAGAGGTAGAGATCGACCACCCTTATGCCAGCATCAAGGTATGTGAAGTTAGAGTCCCATACGGATATATAGTAATCAGCTGCGTCCCTCAAACCCCCTAGATGAACACTATAAAGCCCCGGATCGGTAACCTCAACTTCCACACCCACGTACAGATACTCGAAGTATCCACTGCCGTCGTTGTCAATTCCTTCATCGTGAATGACGCCTGTAAGACACGCAGGAATTGGATTAGCACTCACGGGACATACTTGTGCTCCAAGAATCGATAAAATTGACAGCGTCAGAACAAAAATCATCGAGACTGTCACAATTTTTCTAATAATTCCCACTTCCCCTAGCAAATATTGTATATTTGTCTCGTATATATGTATTCGTATTACAATGATAAAATTATAATCATGAGCATATAATTGTATAGATGGAAGGATCAGCCATGCGAATCACTATGATGTGTCTGCGAAATCTTCTCCGCAGAAGATTTAGAACCTCACTCTGCCTCCTCGGCATCGCCATAGCCACAATGTTCATAGTCGGAATAGGAGCAACAACCACAAGATACGCAGCGGTTATCAGAGAAATGAACGTGTTTTTCAGTGGAGATGTTGTCGTCGTCGCCAAGGGCTCATTTGTTGTCCAGGGGTTCCCTATCGGAGGTGCCCTCCAGGAAAGGACAGTTGAAGACGTGAAGGAAGTAGAAGGAGTCAAGAATGCTGTTCCAATGCTGTTCGTCATCGCTTCTGAGGGCTTTATCCAGCCCGTACCCCTAAACATCAGCATAGGTGTACCCGCAGGAAACTGGTCGGTGCTAGTTGGCTTGACGCCCCTCAGACCAGGTGGAACATGGCCTTCAGGAGATTTGAGTGAGAAAGAAACGGTTATCGGACCTTCTCTGGCCGATCAGCACAACTTCACGGTTGGCTCGAACATAACAGTGAAAAATTATGAGTTAGAGGTTAAGGGAGTTCTAGATACACGCTCCGCGCTTCTATCCCGCGTAATTATCCTTCCCCTCGAGTTAGCCCAAGACGTGTATGGATACAACATGTTGATCAACATGGTGATTGTCGAGCCAGACGAGGGGGTGACGGAGAGCAAACTGGCAGACAGGATCGAAGAAGAAATAGGAGGCGTTAGGGCGCTAACAGGAGTTGAAAGAAACGAAATGGTTGAACCGCTTCTTCACGACATTGAAACCTGGAATCTTGGAATAAGAAGCGTGCTTTTCTTTTTGAGCATAGTGCTTGTGATGACGGTTGCTATGATAAACGTGTCTGAGAGGAGAAGAGACTTCGCCACCTTGGCCGCCATCGGCGCTCCCAGAAGCTCCATCGTTCGCATGGTTATCACCGAAACAGGACTGATAGGGCTGTTCGGCGGTCTCGCCGGGATACTCTTGGGGATGGTGGCAACGCTTCTGCTAGCAAGCTTCTACACAAACATTCCGATTTCAGTGTTTATCCCCGACATTTTCATCATTGTTTCACCAACATTGATGACGGAGATTCTTTTATCCACTATCGCCATAAGTTGCATCGCAGGCATTCTACCAGCTATAACCGCTGCTAGGGCGAGTATCGCAGAAGTTTTGAGGGCTGAATATTGATAGTTAAGACAGTGGGATTAACGCGTACATACCGCCTCGGCGCATCCATCATAACAGCAGTAAGCGAGGTAAACCTGGAAATAAAGGAAGCCACCTTCGTCTCTATTTTGGGACCTTCGGGCGCTGGGAAGACAACGCTTCTGAACTTGATCGGGCTGAACGACTATCCAACCGCAGGGAAAGTCATTTTCAAGGGTGAAGACACGTCGCTTCTAACTGACAACAAGCGAAGAAAGATTAGGCTTCGGGACATCGGATTTATTTTTCAGACATTCAACCTGCTGCCGACACTCACAGCCCTTGAAAACGTTGAACTACCGATGGCGCTAGCCAAGATTTCGCTGAAAGAGCAGAGAGAAAGAGCTACTCAACTCCTTGAATCTGTTGGGCTCAAAGACAGAATTCAACACAGACCAAAAGAACTAAGCACCGGAGAAATGCAGAGAGTTGCGATAGCTAGGGCTCTTGCAAACAGCCCCTCTTTGATCCTTGCAGACGAACCTACAGGTGAACTCGACTCAGAAACAGGATCTGAAATCATAAAATTACTTTTCAACCTATGCAGAAAACAGAAGACAACCGTGATAGTCGCGACACACGACAAAAAAGTGGCTAAGATAGCTGACATAACGTATGAAATCCGCGATGGCTCACTTCATAAGCTTACGCGCTAAGACTGAGAAGCTTCTGTTTGGTTGGATTAAAATTTCATTGATTCTTCTTGAATTCCTTCGTTGGTGATTAGGAGGAAGTCTATTCCGTCGCCGCTCATGATGTCTCGGCTCACCGCCGACTTTACGGCTCTCACCACAAGTTCTTTCGCTTCCTTAAGGGGCATGTTCTCTTTGTATCCTTCTTCTAGAACCCCAACTGCGATTTCGGCTCCGGAACCAACCGCGGCGTACTTGTCGGGTATAACCGATCCCAGTATGTCCAATACATAGATTGACGCTCCTTCCTCGTCCATCCCACCCACAATAGTTTGGGTGATCAGTGGAACAAGCCTCCGGTTGAAGAGGAGGTTAGACATAACTTTAGCAGCGGATTTAACAGGTATGGATCTTCCAGCATCCAGCCTAAACAGGTTTGAGTAGGCCTCCACCTCACGAACCAAGATCTGCATGTCAGAAACCAAGCCCGCGCATGCAGCACCGATTTGGTCGGTTACTTTGAAGACCTTCTTTCCAACCCTGCTCATCACTAAAGAGCCGTAAGAAACTCTTTTCTCAGAGGCTAGGATCACGCCATCAGAGCAGACCACGCCCACCGTGGTGGCGCCTGGCACAAATAGGTAGGGGGGATATTGCGCTTGTTCGGGCAAGTCCTTGTTCCTCCAGTTCCATGGACTAATGTGTTGAGAGACTATTAAATTTAACCTTTATAGGCGTTTACTATAAAGCATGTGATTGGTCTGAAAGTGTCGCTCGTTAGTAGATTGTTTCGCAAATGAGAAATGTCAGCTATTGCAATAATTACCTGAAATGCCCACCAGGATGGGAGAGTTAGCGAGGGAACGTGACTTTTCATTCGGAGGGGGAAAGGGTTCAAGTTTTATCCTCTCGATTCTAACATTATAAAAGGAGGAGATCCTATGATCTACATCTATCATCTGAAAATAGATGAGATGTGGTACGCCGCTGCAATAGGAAATGAAAAAGTCTTTGCAACAGCCTTCTCAACAACCGAAAGAGGAGTTTTGCAGGAGTTGCTGGAAAGCCTACCATACGACACACCTTTTCAAATGGCGGGAAAATCAAGCTCGTTCTCCGCTGAGCTTCTTAAAACCCTGAAAGCAATTTTCGATGGAAAGGACGTTTCTCTCCGTTTTGAGGTGGCAATGGACCATGTGCCAAGCTACACGCGAAGGGTGCTTGAGTGCACATCTATTATTCCGGTTGGATATCTAACCACTTACGGTGCTATAGCCAAGGCTGTGGGAGGAAGCCCTAGGGCAGTGGGCAATGCCATGGCGTATAACCCGTTTCCGTTGCTGATTCCGTGTCACCGAGTTGTGCGCGCAGACTTCAGTTTTGGTGGCTATGGAGCCGGCGAGAAGATCAAGCGAGAACTTCTTCAACGTGAAGATAGAGGCTACGAAAAAGATGGGAGAGTGAGGATAAACGACGAAACTTTGCTCCTTTTCCCTGTAAAGCGCCTCCGGAAAGACTGAGGATGGATAAAGATTAAGTTCTCGTATACAATATGCACACTGAGTTTGGGTGGGAAGAAGCCATGGTGAAGCGTGGACTTTTCGTGGGAAGGTTTCAGCCCTTTCACATGGGTCACCTAAAAGTCGTGAAGGATATTCTAGAAAAGCTTGATGAACTGGTGATCGTGGTGGGCAGCTCACAGTACAGCCACAGAATGGACAACCCCTTCACGGCAGGCGAGCGCATAACTATGATCCGCAGAGCCCTAGAGGGAGAAGGAATCTCTCCGTCACGGTACTGGATTGTTCCAGTGCCCGACGTACACGTGCACATGACTTGGGTTGCCCAAGTTATAGGCTACACCCCAAAATTCACTGTAGTATACACAAATGACCCACTTACCCGCCGACTTTTCATTGAAGCCGGCTACGAGGTTAAACCGGTGCCTTTCTATAAGCGGGAGCTCTACTCAGCCACCGAAATACGAAAAAGAATGTTGGATGGGAAAAATTGGGAGGAACTTCTTCCAAGTAGTGTGGTTCAGTTTATCAAAGAGATCCGTGGTGTGGAGCGGTTACAGGACTTAGCTAAAACCGGCATCATCTAACTATTTAGGAGATTCTTAGGGTGAAGTAATTTTGTTCGGATTTACACCCACCACAGCGTTGATCATGATAAACTTAGTGGTTTATGCGTTCACTTCGGTGGTTGGCGGTAATTTCCTTTATACAAATGATAGAATTATCGTAGATTTGGGGCAATACAACCGTTTTGTTATGAGTGGCAGATGGTGGCAACTTTTTACAGCCATGTTTGTTCACGTTGATCTATTTCACCTTCTCGGTAACATGCTTTTCCTTTTAATATTTGGTGTTAGGGGTGAGGAGCTATTTAGCGAGGAAGAGTTTTTCTTCATCTATTTTGCTGGCGGACTGTCTGGCAACTTGTTAACTCTGTTGATGGACCCATCAACGGTTTCAGCTGGGGCTTCAGGTGCAATATTTGGAATGTTCGGCGCCTGCGTGATATACCTAGGGCAAACGCTGGGACAATCAATCGTGGGCGCCTTAGTCTATTCGTTCTATCTTTTGATACTGACCACTGGCGCGGGGGTTAATGTACTCGCGCATTTCGGCGGACTAGTAGCCGGACTAGCAATTGGCTACACATTGGCGAAAAGCCGAAGATTAACCAAAAGCAGTTTGGATTGGATTTCACCTTAAGACTTAAAGATGACGATGCACATTTCCACTATCTTGTTAAACTTTGCAGGGAGGAAGCCTTCGCTTGGGAGAGAAGAAAAGTCTCATAATGGTGCCCGGACCCACTAATGTTCCAGATCGAGTTATACGGGCGATGACAAAACCCATGATCGATCACAGGGGATCAGAGTTCCACGCTCTCTACGAGAGCATATTGGACAATCTACGTTACGTTTTCCAAACAAAAAACGACGTGTTCGTGTTGACATCTTCAGGAACGGGTGGAGTTTACTGTGCCATCGCTAACGTAGTGAGCCCCAACGACAAGGTGATCATCCCGGTTTTCGGAGTGTTCAACGAGAGAATGAGAGATAAAATTGTTCACTGCGGCGGAAGGGCTGTGGAGTTGCCGCTGGAGTGGGGGGAGGCTCCCACAGCAGACCAGATAGCGCGAATCGTGGAGAGAGAAAAGGACGCGAAAGCCATAGCCCTCGTCTACAACGAGACATCCACAGGCGTCACCGCGCGCGACCTTCCCAAAATCGGGAAAATAGCTAGGGAAAACAACCTCCTCCTCGTGGTGGACGCGATTTCCGTGCTGGGAGGAGACCGCCTACCCGTGGACGAATGGGGAGTAGACATCTGCGTCGTAGGAAGCCAGAAGTGCTTAGCCTGCCCGCCAGGGTTAGCGATGGTTTCCGTGAGCGACCGAGCTTGGGAGGTCGTAGAGAAAAAGGCGGCTAGACCCTACTATTTTGACTTGGTTGAGATGGGGGAGTTCGGCGAAAAAAATGAGACTCCTTTCACTCCGGCAATACCACTTTTCTATGCGTTAGACGAAGCCCTAAAGATGGTACGTGAGGAGGGATTGGAGAAGCGGTTTAAACGACACTCAACCTGCGCCAGAGCGTTCTACAAGGCTGTGGAAACATTGAAACTAAAGCCCTTCCCCAACGGAAAGGTTCGTTCAAACACGGTTATCGCCATCAACACGCCCGCTGGGGTGGACAACACCGAACTTCGAAAGATCATGGAGGAAAAACACAGAGTTTCGGTGGCTGGGGGACAGAGCAAGCTCAAGAAATTAATTATAAGAATCGGGTGTATGGGAATTATCTCTGAAGACGAAACCATTCGGACAATCGGTGCCCTCGAAGACGCGTTGATAGCCCTCAAGCATCCCGTGCATGTTGGAACCGGAGTCGAGGCGGCGCGACGAGTCTTCCACTCATAGCGTGTCCTTTACTGCTGACTTTCCTTTTTTAGCGCAACGCTAATTTCTGAGAAAATCTGTTTTCAACATTCTACCTTTATTAGGGGTCCAAATAGCACAAAAACCTAGGGGATAGGGTCCGTATTGGTGAAAATTTCACGCAATAACATTGTTTTCAGAAAAGCCCCCTCACCCCTTTCAACATTCTTTGAGTGTCAGGCTCCAAATATGATTCCTAAGGTCTCAGCTGTCAGAATCTTTATTGCGTGTGTTTAAGAGATAGTTTCTCTCTTTGATATCTTGGTAGCTCTCATTAGGGTGGTTCTTTGCAACAGAGCGAAACTGTGTCCTTAAAGCAACTTCTGGAGGAAAGATACGGCAGAGTCATATGCTACCCGAAGTATGATCTGAGGGAGCTGAGGCGCCGCGTCAAGGAGTTGAAGAAGCTTGGTGTAAAGGCGGTAGAATTTGCTGGAGGGAAAACTGCTTTTGATGTGCCAGTTTTGGGCAAGGGCTGCGTTGGCATTGTTGTCGCTGCCTTTATCGACCATGGAAAAGTTGCGCTGAAGGTTCGAAGGGTGGACGCGGACCGAGCTGGGATGCAGCATGAAGCAGAAATGCTGAGGAGGGCGAACACCGTTGACGTTGGACCGCGTCTGCTGGGCACCACTGATAACTTCCTTCTCATGGAGTTTGTTGAAGGAACGTTGCTTCCTCAATGGGTTGAAATGTTGAAAGGAAGGGAAGCGAGATTTAGGATTCGAAGGGTTTTGCGAGAGGTTTTGGAGCAGTGCTGGAGACTGGATGAGTTGGGTCTGGATCACGGAGAGCTAAGTAAAGCTCCAAAACATATTATAGTAGACTCAAGCGATAGCCTCTGCCTAGTGGATTTTGAAACTGCCAGCCTCCACCGAAGGATTTCCAACGTAACCTCCCTCTGCCAATACCTTTTCATAGGAAGTCAAGCCGCAAAAACAATAAGAAAGAAACTCGGCGAAGCCAACCGAGAAGACCTAATTAAAGCGTTAAGGATCTACAAGCAACAGCGCACACGAGAAAACTTCGAAAAGGTCCTAACTGTGTGCAGACTCCACAATGTTTAGAATCCCGTTTGAATCCAAACCAGCATCTGTAATTTGCAGTTTTCATCGGTCGGCGGTTTCAGCTTTTTCACCTTCTCCTTTCCCATGCATCATTCCCTTCAAAGATTAGAAGACCTACGTAACCTCCTCATATACGTATATGCTTTCTTGTCAACTCAATTTTCAATGCGCGCGCAAAAGTGCTGTCACCGCTAGTCCTGTTGCTTGCAATCACCGCATTAACCTAAACACGATGAGGTGCGCGCGCAAAAAACGGTTGTGCGCTTTGTAAATTTAAATTTTTGCATGGAAACGGCCAGACAGCCCGTTTTATGTCTGCACGGCGTTAATTTCGATAGATAAGGGTGCCTGTTTTTCCTTCAAGTGCTTTAACAGCTTTGTCCAGTGAAGTGATTATTGCCTTTTCTCCATCTGATTCAAGGAATCGTATACACGCTTTAACTTTTGGTTCCATGCTTCCTGGAAGAAAGTGCCCCTCTTCCAAGTACTTTTTTGCTTCAGTGATGGTCATCTTGTCTATGTCTTGCTCGTTACGCTTGCCGAAGTTCAGCTTCACTTTCTCTACATCTGTCAGAATTAAAAACAGGTTGGCGCCAACAACTTCAGCCAGCCTTTCGCCAGCCAGATCTTTATCTATTACCGCCTCAACACCTTTGTGGTGTCCATGCTCATTCAATATTACTGGTATGCCTCCGCCTCCAGAAGCGATGACGATAACGCCAGCGTCAACTAACCTTCTTATAGCCGCTCCCTCAACGTTAGCTATCGGATCTGGAGAAGGGACGGTTCTTCTCCATGCTCTTTTTCCCACCATTTTGACCTTCTTAATAATGTACTCCGGATGTTCCCTTTTAATCCTCATAGCTTCTTCCTCTGTAAAGAAGTTGCCTACTGGTTTTGAGGCGGCATCACCAAAGAATTCTGGATCATCCTTGTTTACTAGTACTTGGTTCACTATTGCAAAGATAGGGGTCTTTATTTCTTCATCTTTTAGGCAGTTCATTAATGTTTGTTGTAGCATGTAGCCGATCTGTCCTTGCGTCATGGCTCCAACTATATCCATAGTTTGAGCGGGCACAAGATGTTTGGTTTCTTCTTGTTGTATCATAAGGTTACCGACTTGTGGGCCATTGCCATGGGTTATTATTAATCTGTCGCCCTTCTTCATTGTCTTCACTATCTCTGTCAAAAGCTTGCAAGTTATATAGCAATTCTTAAACTGCTCCTCTGGGCTTCCTTTTTCGTTTGCTTGCTTTATGGCGTTGCCACCAAGGGCAACTAGAATTCTTTTTGCCATTTTGGATGGTTCTCCAGTTTAGTTAGGGATAGGCATAACAGCGTAACGTCAAGATAAATGCTTCGTTGTTTCTCAACGGGTGGTTGAAAACGACGTCGAAGAGGCAACTAAATTAATTGAAGCATGTTTTGAATGCGTCATTGGAGAGTACATGGACGGAGGCAAACTGTTTAGAAAAAGAAAAGCTTCATATTTAGGGTCGAGGACCATCCCCAGAGGGGTCGTGGTCCAGTTTGGTCTAAGATTCGCGCCTGGGGCGTGCGAGGTCCGGGGTTCAAATCCCCGCGACCCCACCACGTGGGTCCTGGGACACTTACTTGCGTTTTCTGAACAGCATAATGTCGTTGTAGGTGCAAACGTACTCGAAGCCACCTTCAATCAGGTTCTTTGCGTCTTCAACGGTTTTCGCTACCGCTGAGTGAAATTCGTCTTCCTTGAAGCTCACAAGCTGGGTGTACATCAACGTTGAGTTTATGCTCTTGTGGCCTAGAAGCTGTTTCACGTGTAAGATGTCCTTTGTCTTGTGGTATTCCATTGTTGCTTTCCAGTGGCGTAGAGTGTGGAAGGTTATACAATTGACGCGTGGATTCTGAAGTTTGTGGGCAATTCTCTTTCGCTGCCTTCTGAAGCTTCTCCCGAAGTGGCGTAGCAAACCAGGAAACAATTGCTGCGAAATTTTCGGCAACGCTTTGAGCATGGCGACCAATTCACTAGAAATTCCTAGAGCTCTTGGATTGCTACCTTTCTCCGGCGTGACTGACACGGTTCTGTTTTCAAAGTTGAAGTCTGTCCACTTTAGGCTCCAAGCCTCTCCGCTTCTCATTCCCGTCTCCTTGAGAAGTTTGAGGAAAGCAGAAGTTTTCCGGTTGCATCCCGCGATTAGCTCGTTTACTTCTTGTTCAGTGGGAATGAACGGTAGCTTTCTAACCCGATTGTATTTCGGTGGCTTCCATGTTCCTCCAAACATTTTGAGAAAACTCGTGTAGGCTGTAACCGCGTGTTCTTTAGTGGTTGGGTTCCACCCTTCCTGCTCTGCTATCGTGAGTTTGACGGATTCTGGATCCAGTAAGTCTGCACCCCGTTTGCTGAGTGTCTTTAGAAGCCTCACTCTTCTCGTGATTGTGGATTCTGCGAAGCCTTCCTTTTTCATCCACCACAGGTATTCGATGATTTTGCCTTTCTGTTCTGTCTGTGTGGCCCCCGCTCCGGCCTTCTCCAGTCGCGGTTCTTGTCTAGCCAAGTCTTTCGCCCCTTGTGTCTCGGTGACGCATACTTGGCGAGTGTTAGGTATCGCAGTGATACCCATAAAAGGGTTCCCGGTTTTGCGACTTTCGCTGAACCTGTAGCCACATGACCGGCATAGGTAGCGTTGTACGTCGCCATTCCCGGTTTTACGGAGACCATCCTTCCATATCTGGGCAGAACCACATTCTGGACATAGGGGACTAGCTACAGGCGGAGATGCGATCTCCGACTTCCAACGTCTTTTTTCCCTGCTTTTGCCAAGTCAGCACCGCCGCCTGTCTTGTGGGACAAGCTAGGAAATTATGCACTCACAATGTACGCTGCTCTCGCTTTCATTTTAATCAGCGGCATTTTAGCACTAGTAGGTAGCCTAAAAGTTGGGAAAAAAGGAAGAGTATTACTTTTTGTCGCTGGAACATTTGCTGTGTTTTCTATGGTCAGCTTTGCTGGCGGTTTAGAATCTTATATAACCGTTGGGACTTGGCCGTTTCGGTACGTCGGTTTTCCACATGTATTTTCCATCAGAGGCAACCGGCTTGCTTACTTGTCATTTGGCTTCTGGACTGCACTAGCTTCGGCCATCTCGGCATTCATTGCGTCGCTAAGACACCGTCTAAGTCCATCTAAGCAATGATGACTTTGACTTTTTCACCGATCACCTTCTTTCACGTGAGAATTACGTCTTAAGCTACGTGATGATGAAGCATGTAACCATGGGTTCAAATCCCGTAAAACGTTACAGCTAGGTATGCAAATAAGATAAACAACACAAAACCAGCCATTGTCACTAAAAACCAAAACCAAGGATACCGTGACCTCAGTGACACATGATATATGCGTGGTCGTTTCCAGCCTCTAGCAACAAATATATGTTCTCCACGCCGCCAAAGAGCACCCACACCGAAAAGCATCAAAATAAAACTTTCCCAAAAGAGAAGGTTAAGCCACGTGTTTAAATCCGTTAGAAGGTTAAGCATCCAAAGTGCAACACCATCAACAGCCAAAACGGCCACAACAATAATGAATACGTAAACGCATATCATTGCTCCGAAAAGAAGCAAGTCTAATAGAGTCTTCAACAAAGTCGCTTTATCAACCATTTCAGTTCAACCCAAAACCACGTAACAACTATTGACCTATAATATTCTTTCTTAATTTTTGGTACAACTTTATATTCTCTTAATTTTCTCTTTTATACGAGTAAGTATGAAGAAAATCAGGTATATACTGGTTCTCAGTATTGGCTGTTTATTATTCTGGGTGGTCTTAGGGTTAGGTTGGTACCCCGTCGGACTCGGATACACTCTGAAAGAGTTCAAGATATGGACAGCATGGATTGCAGCGATTGGACTGGCATTATTGACAATATTCGCAAGTTATAAGAACCTAAGGCACAATGTCACTTTTGCTAGTTTCTACTTTTTTATTTTGCTAGCTTCCTATTTGCTGGGTCTCTTCTATCCATTTTTTGTTCCGTATGGTTGGTTTGTTATTCCTGTAGTAGCCAACTTTTTCGTAGGGCAGTTTATTAGGGAGGTGGGTACTACAGTAAAGATAATTATTGTATGCTTTTTCCTCCTTGTGGGAGTAGTTCTTGGATTGCTGAATGTCTCTTTAGTCTATGAGGCTTTCTTGCAACATGGAGTGATTGGTGATGACCCATCTGACTGGGTACTAACACTTATTTTCGGTTATCTTGTACTGCATATCTCCTTGGGTATTGGCGTATCATGCGTAGGAATAGCCATCAGAGAACATCTAATTAGATAATTACTTTGAGTGCACTTTTGGTGAAGAAAATGAAACAGACTATTGAGAAGCTTTCGAGCAAAATTTATACGCACACAGAAGGGAAAATGAAAGAAAACATCCATAAATGATTTAGAGACGGGCAACCATGAGATAAAGGTGAGAAATGAAATTTGACTATTAGAGAAACATTGGATGGTGCGTTGTATCGTCTTGATAAAATGAAAGAGACATATCTTATTGGGGACTTCAAGCATGAACTAGGGGCTTTTCTGTCAGTCATACGAAGTGTTCCCGAGCATTTGCTCGAAGACTACAATGTCAAGTATTCATTGAACATACCAGACGAGAAAAAGCTGATCAAAGAATTTCAGACAGAAGCAGAGCGACTTGACAACAAAGCGGCTCTCAAATTTTTTGAGTGGTGGAAGAAAGAAATGAAAAAGCTTAGAAAGGGTCCGTCATCGACGCAAGCAACCAAGACAACTATCCACTTATGAATCCGTGGAACCCTTAATGATAGCAACCAGACACTAAGGCGAGACTTAGCCACACCTATCCATCAAAAGGCAAACAGAAAAAAGTTCAAAATAGAAGCTCCTTCCTTCCCTTTTTTATTGTGCACCATTTTAAAATAGCCACTTCTAATCATTCTTCTGCATTACAAACCAGAAAA
>Ga0315306_10000223_pt1 | contig 27891 bp, 27 predicted proteins | sample TDP1_MG_FD_203803 | JGI IMG/M metagenome (GOLD analysis project Ga0315306, IMG submission 203803) | Freshwater sediment microbial communities from Lake Towuti, South Sulawesi, Indonesia - TDP1 | ecosystem: Environmental > Aquatic > Freshwater > Lake > Sediment | place: Indonesia: South Sulawesi... | reverse complement strand
TCTGTTTCTGGATGACTTGCATGGTGATCGATCACGACAAGGGGCAATGAGAATCCCGTAATACTTTTCCCCCATTCCCCAAGCTGCTGGATTGTGTTCGTGTCCAACATGACAATCAGATCGGCATCCTTGAAGTTCGGTTCCTTGAACGTTACTTCCATGGGTAGATAGTCAGACAACACCCTCGACAATCTGCTTATGCCTTCCGGCGACGCGATCTCAACTTTGACCCCAGGACTCATCTGTTTCAGCAGTTTAGAGAATGCAAAGGCTGAACATAATGCATCTGGGTCTGCGTTCTGGTGGCAAAGAAGAAGGATGAACTGCGCATGGAACTTCTCTATAATTGACTTTACTTGCTGAATTGACATCCTAAATCCCTCAGTTGCTTTTCTATGGCTTCGAAGGCTGCTTGAACAGCCTCTTCTGCCAGCTTTTTTACGTTCAAATCCTTGAGAAGGGGCGATGGGTTTAACTCAATGTCAACTTCTATGTTCAGCGTTTCTGAGCCGTTAAAGTCGACGGCGATTGATAAGTCTGAAATTTTTTGGCTCGGAACCTTCGACGTGATATGCCTTCTAGCAGCCTCTTCACCTATCTCACAGATCTTTTCAATTTGCTCAGAAGAAAGGGAAGATACTCTCAGTTCTACCAATAACCCCACCATTAAGAAGGCGAAAGCGGACGCAAGTCTTTTTGAAGTCTCTCATTAAGCTCTTTAACTTGACCTCGAAGACGCTCTTCCTGTTTGCCTAGGACTGAGATCCTCATGTTAGCCAACTCTTTCCTCTCGTTCAACTCTGTCGTCACTCTCGTCTTCTCCGACTTTACGAGAAGCGAACCTATGGACTTGTAGATTGCCACGTCGTCCGATGCCTTTTCAAGTTCACTCAATGCCTGATCGACCTCCAAAAGCTCAAGCTCAAGCTGCTGCTTCTGTGTTAAGACAGTCTGAAGCGTCTGCTGCAGCTGTTGCAGTCTCAGCAATCTCTCCTGAACAGCTGGGGGAAGCTTGACTTCTTCACTCATATTCAACCAACACCTTGTTAATGATACGTAAATGTCCTTGGCATAAATATGCGTGGCGGTAGTTAAAGTGCTTTTCACTCCGGTTGGATTGATGGGTTCTCTGAACCTTCTTTGGATAGGTGAGCGAAACACTAACTGAGAATTTTCTCTACCACAGGCAACGGTAATATTTAACTGAGAGCATGCAAATTCAATCGAGATATAAAGAGAGGATCTGATGAAGCAGCTGATCCACAATGGTGTCCTCATACCGAGATATGAGTTAAAAGGGCTCCATATATCTGTGAGAGGTATCGATTATGAACTTGCGCCGGACCAAGAAGAGATGGCTCTTGCTTGGGTTAAGAAGCTTGGAACTGTCTATGTCAAGGACAAGGTTTTTGTCACTAACTTTTTCAGAGATTTCTGCGACGCATTGAACTCAAACGAGAAGTTAAGCCAGGATGATTTCGACTTCTCCGTGGTGCAAAGCTGTATTGACCAAGAGAAAGCCTTAAAGCTCACCCTCAGCAAACGGGAAAAGAAAAGGCTTAGTGAACAACGTAAAGCGTTGAAGGAGGCGAATAGGCAGAAGTACGGGTATGCGATTGTCGACGGTGAAAGAACAGAGGTCAGTAACTACACAGTTGAACCATCCTGCATTTTCATGGGAAGGGGGAAACACCCTTTTCGTGGACGATGGAAAAAAGGTCCTCGTGAAGAAGACATTGAGCTTAACATCTCCCCAGACGCCGCTAGGCCGCCTGGCAATTGGAAAACCATTCTCTGGCTACCTGATGTAATGTGGATCGCACGGTGGCGCGATAAGCTCACTGGCAGAATGAGGTACATCTGGCTTTCCGAAAACAGCCCGCTCAAACAGAGAAAGGAAATTGAGAAGTTTGACAAGGCCAGAGAGCTTCAACGGAATCTGGCAAAGATACAGACCCATACATGGGCGAATCTGAATGCGGACGATCTGAGGAGGAAGAAGACGGCTACTGTTTGCTACCTCATTGATAAATTGAAGATAAGGGTCGGCGACGAGAAGGATCCAGACGAGGCTGATACAGTCGGCGCCTCCACCCTTCGACCTGAACATATTAAATTCGATGAGGATGGCGATGTAACCTTCAGTTTCCTCGGAAAGGATTCTGTAGCTCACATTTTCAAGGTTAAGCTTCCTGAAGAAGTTGTGAGGAACCTTAAGGAGTTCTCGTCAAGAGCAGAGTCAACGCTCTTCAACGGCGTCGACTCAGAACGGGTGAGCGGGTTCCTTGGTGAAGTGCTCAGCGGACTATCAGCCAAGGTGTTCCGCACCTTTTATGCATCCGAAGCCGTTGAAAGCAAGCTTAGAAGCACCCCTTTGAAGCCTGAAGCCCCGGATTACATCAAGAAGTATGTCGCCACGATGGCAAATCTTGAAGCCGCAACGGTGTGCAACCATCGACGCATCATTCCTAAGACCTGGAGACTCTCTCTGCGAAAAAGCGAAAATCGTCTGAGAGAACTCATAAAAAGAAGCAAGGATACTCAAGAGAGGACAAGGATGAAATTTAAAGAAAAGAATGAAGACTGGAAAAGAAAAATCCGGAAACAGAAGGACAGGCTTGAAGCCATGAAGCAAAGGCTGGAAGCTTACAAAGAACAGATTGCCGAGAAAAGGCAAATAGGAAAACCTGTAACGACTCTAAGGAGACGTGTTGCGGTTGTGCGAAGGGTTGTGACGCACCAGAAAGACCGCATCAGAGACCTTTCGGATAGGTACGAGGAACAGATGAGCAAGCTGAAAGAAAGTCTGGAAACTCAGAGGCAGCGCGAGGTGAAGAGGATTGAGAAGACGAGGTTCCAAGTGAAGGCGAAGAGGGAAACTCGAGACTACAACCTCGGAACTTCCCTCAAGAGCTACATTGACCCGCGCATATATTTCCGTTGGGGCAGAGAGGTGGGTTACGACTGGAAACTCTACTACCCTAAAGCGCTTCAGAAGAAATTCTCATGGGTCGAAACAGGCTTGGATGAGCCAACATAAAAAACTAATGACCCGAAAAAAGGTCGTAGGGAATCACTTTCTCAAATGTTTCTGAGGATTCTGGCTTCTCAAGGCCATATCTCGTCAAAGGCTTGGTCAGATGCCTTTGGGACCTGGGAGTTGTGATGAAAAGCCCGGGCTTGATGGACCTTTCTGCCTCGACGGTGATCTTTTTTAGGTTGGGCCTGTGGTAACCGCATCTCCTACACTCAAAGCCCTGATTTTTTCCCATGGATTTCATCCTTTTTCCACAGGCTGGACATGCCGGATTCTGGGTGATGATGTTAGGCGCCAGCTTTAGGATCCGAATCTTCTCAAGGTTGACTGTGACAGGGTTTCTCGATGATACTGTACGTATGCCGCCACATGCCTCCATGACGTCTCCAGCCATCAGCTCCTCCGCGATATTTCGAAGGATGCCCGTTGGTTCGTAAGCTGCACAGTCCACCCGGCCCGTGTCGTCTTCAATCTGGAATACTACGTGACCGCCCTGAATAATGCGTGGCTTCTGTACTACTTCGCCTTGAACTACCACAGGATTGTGAGGTTTTATCTGATTGATCGAAATAGCTTGCTTTAGATGCGCATCTGTCCCCTGATTTGTTCTGAAGATTACCCATCGTTCCACGGGCTCTCCTGAAACGATAAACTTGTGAGCCAGTCTCACAGCCTCAGCAGACTCCCCTCTGATGCCGTACAGGATTGGGTCAGGCCCTCTTGGGGTTATGAGAACTCGTCCGGTTTCCTCATCAACGTTGTTAAAGGTCAAACGGCCCATCTGCTTCCCCATCTGGATGACGGATGGTGCATATACTTTCCTAGGAGTTCCTCGATTCTCCTGAGTCCTATATGCAATGTACTCATAGGTATGATCCCCTTTGAGCCTCTCACCTATCGCAGCTAAGCCGCCGACTATACCTCGTCCCTTCTTGTAGCCGACGGCTTCAGCTCCGAATCTTCTTATAAGGCTCATGGCTTCATCTTTCCGAACGATGCCAGTTACGGTTCTCCGAGCGAAAGCTTCAATCTCGCTTGGCACTTCGTCGGCAAGAAGGACGATCCCTGGGTCTGTGCCTTCATAGCCAAGGTCGGCGTTCTTCTCAACGGTTTCAATGGCAATCTCCTTGACTTCGTCTGAAAGGCTGTCTGCGCATAGGATTCTGAGGCAGAGCGCGCCGTTACCTCGGGTCTTCCATGGAACGTTTGGGTTGAGCCTAATGAGGTTTGGGTAGTCGATGAAAGAGACTCCTAGTTTACAGAACTTTTCAACTATGAGCGCCGCTATGTACGTAGTACATCCCATTCGAAGAGAGTCTGTGTCGTCGAACCCAATGTGAAGCTTCATCCTCAGCTATCAGCCCAATTTGAGCTTCCTTCCATACTTGTGAAGGAAATATCCACTCTTATAATTATAGTCTGTCAGATCAAACCTTTTGGGTCAAGGAACAACCTTTATTACAAGGTGCACCTAAGATTTGAGTGGCCGGATGACGAGAAGGCATTTGATTGAACCCAATGATATATCAGAGTTAGACTGACGGCTGTACGTATCATACTTTTTATCGGTCTCTTTGCGGTTTCACGAGATCATGCATTAGATTTGTAGACCTCTGAGTGTTTTCATTAAAGAAACAGTGTTTGCTTGCCTTTTCCATGTTCTTGGCAAAGGTCATCCTCGATAAGAAGCAATAGACCTAACATCGAGGAATGGACGTTCATCGATAATTGAGAGTGAAAATGACATGTAAATCTTCATACAATCGGCTATTCTGGGTTTTTCACTCGCTATTGTTGCCTATTCCGCCACCATCGTAGTTGACTCTATGAAGGAGATAGCTGATGCGACAGGTCTGGGAAATATAGATAGTCAAAAAGAACTTCGCCTGAAAGAGAGAAGTTGAATCCTTCAGGGGACACTCAAGACTAGGATTCCAAGGATGCTCAACAAGTTGACTAGGTAGAGTGTAAGGAGAACCAAACCCTCTCGGCTTCCCATCTTTCTATTGTCTAGAAAGTACCATAGCAAAAGGTTGGAGATTACACTGAAAAGTATAAGGTCGGAAAGGACGAGTACATTAACCCTGAAGGGCGTGAAAGTCAACAATAGACCTAAGATTAACGTCGAATTCAAGAAGCAACTTCCAACAATATCACCCATCGCGATTTCAAAATAGCCTCTGACGGAAGCCCTGACATCAACCACAAGCTCGGGAAGACTGGTCCCAAAAGCGACTAGAGTCGCACCTATGACCGAAGCTGGAACCCCAAAGAAGGTTGCGATGTCTATTGCAGATTCAACAGTAAGCCTCGCACCAATAATGACGCCAACTACACCAGCGAAAGTAAGCGAAAGCTCCTTTCGAACTCTTTGATCTAGATTCCCGTTCGAGATGTCTTCTCTGTCTTCCTTAGACTTCAGCGCTAGGAAATAGGAGTACGCGAAGAAAACGCACAGCAACAACACACCGATCAGTCTACTGATGTACTCGAGATAGAGAAGCATGAGAAGCGTCATTGAGAGAATCATCAGTCCGGTCCTGAACTCTCTTGTATCTTCCTCCTTGAAAGTTATCTTCCTCTCACGAGAACGACTCATAGTCGCTAGAAGAAGACAAGCACCGATTATGAGACAGATATTGGTTATGTTAGAGCCGAGAATATCTCCAAGCGAAATAGACATACTCCCAATGAGTATGGCGTTGATGGCGACAGAGAGCTCGGGTAGTGACGTTGAGAAGGCAACTAGGAGAAAGCTTAGAACGGATTTTCTCAGCCTTCGCTTCTCGGATATGGCAACTATGTTGGATACGACTATCCCGCTCGCGCCCCCAAGCAATGCTATTCCAATTGCAAGCAACAGTGGGGATAGCCAAATCACTTACGTCACTCTCGTTTTGATGGGAATCAGATAACTAAACTGCAGGTGATTTAAATTTGTTACCCTAGGTCTAGTCAATTTAGATTGTTTCATCTGTAACTAATACCATTAAGGTCCTCTTCCCCTCTTTTTTCCGAATAGTAACTCAGAATAGATACGAGTTCTCATCTATGTGCTCTTCCAAGCGATACTCAGACAAAAACATCATTGAATGAAGTTACTTTAGATTTAGATTTGACATGGGATAATCAAAGCTCAAATGGGAAAGCTTCGATTCCAAGTTAATCTTCGCTGATCCCGTCGAATACGGAGACGCAGAACTTTTCTAGTAATCGGTGTTTCCAGTTGAAGCTTTAGGCTGAAAAAGAAAAAACTAACGGCCTTTCAACTTCTTTTGCCTTAGGATTATCCCAAAGCAAGCCAAGTCTGGCTCAGGTCCAAGGACAGCTGCCAACTCAACCTGAGAATAGGAAACCATTTTATGTATGAAAGAGACAGAAAAGATTGTGTTCAATTATGGCGCATGAGTTTAAAGGCTTTTACAGCAAGCTCAAGAACAGACTCTTTCTGTCTTCCATGATGGGCGTCACTGACGGCGCCTTTTGCCTAGAGAGAAGCGAGGGTTGCGTCATGGTTCAGCTTGGAGCCTACTTGGCCGAGCCTACTGAGTATGGCACAGAATCATATTTCCTGCCTCCGACCGCTGAGCAATGCATAGAATTCCTGTCTGAGGAGAATAGAAAGGCCAAAACTAGTCGCAACGTTCTTACGTGTCTCAACTTGGCCACACCTAAGCTTGAGTGGGGATTGCAGGCTGCAGACTGCTTCTCTAGAGCTAGCGGTGACTTTGTGGAACTCAATGTCCATGGTGCTTACGAACCTTATCTAAGCATTGGGAAGGTGAGAGCCATGGTTCTTCCAGAAAACCGAAAAGAGCTCTTTAGGTGGGTTGAGGCCTTTACGAAGCTAAAGATCCCGCTAATAGTTAAGTTCAGAGAGGGGATAGTTGATGATTACCCACGAGTTCTTGAGAAACTCATGGATACAGACATCTTCGCCGTCCACTTCAATGTGCGAGACGAAAGGACGAAGAGACCAGACTTCGACTTCGTCCAGAACATCAAAAAGCACTGTCCTCTTTTCCTTCTGGCAAGCGGCTATGTGAGATCCGCTGAAGACATTAGGATGCTGTTTGAGTGCGGTGCTGATACGGTCGGTATAGCTGAGCCTACTATAGAGAACCCGAATTACATCCAAGAGATCGCGAGGAGACTAACCACATAGTCAAACTTGGCTGTAGGGGAATCTGTTCTGGGCAATGAGGCTAAGTAATTCCGATATTTCGTTAAATTTGACACAATAGGTGTTCGATTCTCCGTAAGTGTTAAATGTCCGAAGGATTTGAACTTTCTATGCGGGTTTTGATTGTCCGTTCCGGCGAAATTGGCTGACTATGAAGAAACTAGAGCGCTGCTAGCGAGACTTAAAGTAGGCGAACTTAGGATACTGGCAAGACAAAACAATGTCGGACTTGAGAAGAAAGACTGGATGGATAACGTCAAGCCCGCGAAGACCAGAGAAGAGATCATAGACGTTCTTGTAGATTCCGAGTTCAGAGAATCTGATATGGTCACACTGCTTGGTCTATCACGACTAACAAACGTAGAACTTCTGCATTACATGACTACTAAACAGCTGAGAGCACTAGCCAGACAAAGAAATATTGTGTTAGAAAAAAGCACATTTCTTGGCAGCAGAAAAGCAACCAGAAAAGACGATATCGTCAATCTGCTGAAGACACTCCCGTCCTCCCAAATCAGACGCTTCAGCAAAAAGGCTTCTTTGATCCAGAAGAAGGTCGATAGAAAAGGAGCAATGAAGCAGAAAACTAAGAAAAGGAGAAAATCCAAGGCAGAAAAAACCATCAGGTCCATAGGCCTTCTAGACGAAAGAGAACACGGTAAGTTCATAAAGGTGCTCAACACCACACATGCCATAAGAGTTCTTCTCGCTCTCGATAAGCTTCAAAAACCAAGTACAATCCATGAGATAAAGGACCAGATGCATCAAGCAAAATTGTGGCTGGACTCCGCGCAGTTACGGTACATAATTGGGAAGCTTGAAGACTTGAATGTAGTCAAACATGACTATGAGTCTGTAGGCAAGAGACGAATCCGTAAGTTTCAAGCTACCCAAGATGGAGAAAAGTTCATAATGGCTTCGAAAAAGTTTCTGCAAGAACTTGGGAGATGACTCCTATGCCCAATCTTGATGCTTGACGGCCTTCCTATCCGCTACACATAGCTGGCTAAAATTGTTCCTGGCGCCAATGTTACCTGTGAAAGCTCTATCACCTTATGCGGACGGCGTAACGCCCCTTCTTGTCAAGGTTCATGAGCTTCGCAATGGCGGATTTCTCCGGATCAAGAATGACTACTATACCGGTGAAATCATCGCTCAAATCTGTGGATTTGCAGTTGGGGCAGGCGCTTCTGTCAGAGATTAAGTTGCAGTTTCTGCATGCCCTATCAACCATACCTTAGCCTCCACCGGTCCTTTATATTTTTGTCTTGACTTCGGTCTCTGCCTTCAGCCCCTCAACATCCTTTTGAATCCATTCGAGCTTGCCCAAGAACGGCTGGCGTGCGGTAACGCCTATCTTTCCGAAGCTACCTCCACGGCCCAGTGATACAGCAGTTGTGCGGACGCGCATCTTGTCTCCAGTTGTGATCTTGCGCCTAGACTCTTTGCCCATTAAAACTCCCTGTTTGTCGTCGTATGAGATGAAGTCGTCCATGATCTGAGAGACGTGGATTAGGGCATCAACTGGTCCAACTCGGACAAACGCACCGAAGTCAGCAATCTCAACAATCTCGCCCTCAACTATCTCTTGGACCTTCGGGTAGAAAGTCAGCAGAGAGAAGGTGACTCTGTGATGGGTTGCGCCGTCACCGGGGATTATCTTCCCAATTGGTGACACGTGGATGTCGGTGACGGCGATCACGTAGCCCAACTCTTCGTCAATAATGCTCTCGTACTTTATCTTTAATTGTTCTCTGGCAACATCCTGCAAAGACCCGCCAAACTTCTCCGGCGGGATTCGCACCGAATCCTCTAATGTAACAACATTAAACATGAACAACCACTCCTCACATGTTGACTGGTCTATTCACTTTGAGGACAAATGACAACATTTAACCGTAAATGCTAGACAAAAGAGGTTTAAAAACCTTCTGGATGTCAAGAAAAAGCGGGAAAGTTGACAGACTTGCAGAGGTTCGAAGCCTGAATCAAACACTATTTCATACCATAACAGCGACCTATCACAATACTTGATGTATTGAATCTGTTGAAATGTTGGCGGGCCCGCTGGGATTTGAACCCAGGATCTCCGGCTCCGGAGGCTTGCGCGCCGCTTGCTTCGGCTCGGCGCCTTCATCCTGTCTGGGCCACGGGCCCGTTTTAGCAATGGACTAATCATTTGGGCTTTCCTGCTGTTTTTCTATGAGCCCTTCGTCTAGCCACCATGCTTTCTTTTTGCCCGCCTTCTCACCTGCGAAGTATTCGACTATGGGTTTTCCAAGCTGCTTTCTAGAACGTCCCACGATTCTCTTCAAATGGTTCAAAATAAGCCATCGGTTCAGCTTCAAGCCTTCAGCCAGCTCGGGGGTTGTTGCCCCTTTGTGGTGTATAAGATGGTCTATGATTGCATGATCGATTCTGTCGACGCAGAACATGTGTGGGTTTACCTTTCCCCTTTCGTAAGTGAGGAACTCGAGGTCAGCCATATAACTCTTTATCAGAGATAGGTCTTCTTCGATCCTTTGGATTCTCTGCTCAAGTTCAAGAATCTTGTCAGGGGTTGGAGTCTTCTTAAGCTTCTCGATTATGGCGTCTCTGAGGAAGCTGCTCCTTTCACCCTCAGGTATACGTATAGCCAACTCGGCGTAGATGTTCTTTGGGATTTTCACCGAAACCGTTACTGTTTCAGACATTTCTTTCTCTTCACTTTTCACTTCGAGGTGTTCATCATAATTTGGTTAGAACACTAATAAGCCTTAACTTGGGAGTTGACAACGGTTACGTTTCGGGATACTGGACCTTATATACGCATACAAGTGGTACGATCGAGGTTCCGGGTGCTGCTTGGGGCGAACCGTATTTTTGAGAGAAGTATGCCTCCTCAAAATATTGCAGTTTGACTGATGAATAACCGTACACCGTCACCTCTCTCCCATACGTCATGAGCTTATAAAGCGTTGTATTCTCCCCTAACTTGTTTGCCACTGAGGTGTCAGAACTATCGACTTGACCGTTCTTGTTTACATCTATCCAGTCTACTCCTAGTGTGTAGTTCCCGAAAGGCGTAGGGTCAAGACCTGGTATTCTGGCCATCCACTCCCATTTTCCCTCGTCTCCTCCAGCCATAGCAACTGCTGGATAGGAATATCCTTGGGATGTTTGCTGAACCGTGAAGGTTGTGAATACAATCACATATGTCACATCATATTTCCTGAGGATCTTGATCGCCTCAGTTTCGTTTGACATGAACATGAGGCCAATCTGCTGAATCTGCGTCCAATTCCATGTGCCGTTGTCCGCAAGGGTAGTCCTGTTTGCCATCGCTGTGATCCAGTATCCGTAATCCCACCAGCTGGCCACAACAGTGTTTCCGTATGGAGGCGAAGGAGGCGTATTCTCTCGCAACCAGATTAAAGTGTCTATCCAGTCTCGGGATATGGATGATGGTTTGGCCGACATACCTGCCGAAGCGATTGTTGAAGGCGCAAAGGCTTGGGTGTAAACTCTCGGCCCTTGAGCAAGCGGACCCGCAACAAAATCGGCACCGACGACATAGGTCAAAGTCAAGAGAATGAACATCATCGCCACAATTCCGGCCGCAGTTTCTCTTCCAAGAATCCGGCCGAAACGCGTCTTCTGTCTAGGTGCTTGGGGAGTCTCCATAAGAGATAAGATGAAGGGTCTCAAAAGGCGAACCACACCTAACGCCCAAAGCAGGCTCAGTACTGGGGACATTATGATGTTCAATCTTATCATCGAGCTGGCAAAGAATATCGAAGTCAAACCGAATATAATCATAAAAAGGCTTGAGTTTGTCGCCATGATGCTCGCAAAGAAGAGACCGACAGGCATAAAGAAGACTCCGACTCCGAAGTTGTAATAAAAAGTTCCCCATGCTGAAGGCCTATGTTCGGCAACTGACTCCACGATAGGGCTCTCAAAGCGCACAAACGGATTGAGCACAGACAAGAATTTTGTTTCAAGCCCCTTGATCATTCCCCTCGACCATAGGAAGACTGCTAGAACTGTTGCCAAAGAAAGAATGATGAGGATGTAAGTCAGTTTCTGGCGTGATGTTTTCGCACGCTGATTAATCTCGGCAATCAAAAGAGCGAAAAGGACAGCATAAACAGGTAGAAAGAAAACCTCATAAATGAACCCAAAGCCCAGGTAGGGGACATTAACGGCTACTAAAAGCGTCAGCAGAAAAATTATTGCGTACGACAAGAGCAAACGCGACGAATACCTATGGGCAACAATAAGAACTAAAGCGAACATAGCAGTCATGACAACCGGGTATCGTGAAGCCCCCCAAGAGGCACATAGATAACCCAAAGACAACCCAGCAGCCACGGCGTACTGCAGACCTGTCTTCAAAGGCTTGTTTTCATCTATTGACCTAAGGAAGAAGAGAACGAAAAGCAGTATACCGAAGATTCCTACGGTTTCGTCATCAAACCATCCCAGCGAAGTTCGATTAATGTAGGACGAATCCAGTGCCAGAAATAGGGCGGCAAGCATTCCAACGGACTCCCCGCCCAAATCTTTACCAACGAAATATATGACAAGGCAAGTTACGGTAGCCATTATAACAGGAAAGATGACGCACAGATTGTAAACAGGGTCTGAAAGCAGAGGATCGAGACTGGGACTGGGAACAAGCTGGATCCCTAACCCATCCAAAGCAAAGTACAATGCTGCAGCCGTCAGAGGGAGCCCTAAGTAGGTTGTACGAGCCACTCGATTTCCATACGGATACCAACTCATGAAGTCGCGCCATTCGATCCATCCGTTCTCGCCGTAGAGACCGTGCTCTGTAATGTACTTTACTTGGCGGTATTGGTAATAGGGGTCGAACTCGCTTAGAAAATATCCCCAACGGATGGGCAGCAACCTGACGCTGAAGGCTATGATGAGTATAATAGGGATTAGGGCGCCCTTTATCAATGAAAAGTGGGATGTCTTTAAGCGTATAGCTTGAACTTTCTTCAGTCCTGCAACGATGGTCTCTACGCTCGGCATCTTTCGGACTCCGCTTTGCTAATCCTGTGTCTACATCGATGCCAGAACCGTTTTATTTAGTTTGCGGTTTAGTACTATACCTAGTCCCGTTCGTGCAACTTATTAAGAAAACTTGCATCCAGTTATTCCCATAGGGCTTGATTGTTACGCTGTGTGCGGGCGGTCTTGAATGCCTTTGAATACTAACTGGCTCAAGTATCTTTGGAAGGAAAGAAGGCCCATTCTTCTACGTCAGACCTTCCGCATAGCGGCGCTTCACAGAACTCCTTTCAGATCGCTTCTTGAAAATATCCTTCGCATTACTGAAGAATATCAAGCCGGTTTCACCTTCCCAATCGTTGCCTCTTCGGCTTTGAGAAATCCTGAACTCATACAACTTGTCCTGAGCTTTCACCAAGAGGTTGCATCTCACGGCTTTTATCACGTAAACTACACCTACCTGTCACCTGATGCGCAGAGCACCGACATATTGAGGAGCATTCTGGCATTCAAGAGTCTGAAAACCGTCATCCGAGGATTTAGAGCGCCCTATAACGTATGCACTGATCAGACCCCCCGATTGTTGGAGAAGTTTGGCTTCCTCTGGGATGGAAGCTTCGGCTTCAAACCGCAATACCGCGAACTGAGCAGCTTTTTCAGAGTTGAAGTTGACAACCATATGTCGAGCTTCGTGTGCATCCCATTGTATAAGTGGTCCGATGACAGGATGATCGATGTCTACGGCCTAGACAGCACCCAAATGGCGAAGATACTGAAAAGGGCTATGCGACAGACTAAGGGGAAATGCGGGGTGATCATGTTCGACCTCCACCCGATAAGGATAGGACAACCAAAGTACAACGACCTACTCAAGCAGGTCTTGGCGTACGGGACGGAGCTGAACGGATGGTTCCCGACAGTCACTGAAGCTGTGGAGCAATGGTTCAAACATCACGAGTGGAAAGATGGCGCGTCTTTTTGCTGCCTGTTAACAGGAGACATTGACAGCCTCGCTCTTCTTGATTATCTAAGGAGACTCTTTTAAAATACCTAAGAAGAACAACGGTGACTGATGTCCAAAGTGAGTTAGTATCCGTTAGAATATGCTAGATTCATCCATTAGGTCTTCAGTCTCCTTCTTTGGCTTTTGTGTTTTTGAGCTGTAAAGACTTAAGGAAAACATTAAAGCACACAATAAGCTAAGCTAGATGACGGAGGCTGGTATACATGAGCGAGCGGTTGACTATAGTTGGCGTAGGCACAATGGGACGCAGTATTGCACTGGCCGCCGCCCTATCAAAGCTAAAAGTCACACTTGTAAGCAGACGTGGCAGAAGAAGTTACTCGGATTTTCTAGGTTTCTGTGAAAGAGAACGGAAGAAGGGAAGGATTAGCGCTGATGAGATGTATCTACGTTCCTATGTCAGCTGGAGTGAATCTCTCCGGGAAGGAGTAGAAGACGCTGACATCGTGATTGAGGCCAGGGAAGAAGACGATAATGTAAAGAAGGAACTTTTCAAAAGATTGGATATGCTATGCCCCAGTGATGTTGTCCTATCTTCTAACACATCCTCTCTGAGCATCACAGACATCTCAAGCGTAACTGAACACCCAGAGAGGGTCATCGGGATACATTTCTTTAATCCCGCCCATATTATGAGACTCGTAGAGGTCATTCCTTCTCAAAAGACATCGAAAGAAACTCTTGAAAAATCATTGAATCTCGCCCATAGGCTTGGTAAAGAACCTGTCGTCGTGAAGGACTTTCCAGGGTTTATTGTCAACAGAGTTCTTTTCACAATGATAAACGAATCGTCATATTGTTTGATGGACGGTCTTGCAGACGCTGGGACAATTGACAAAGCCTTAGAGCTTGGAGCAAACCTGCCGATGGGTCCCCTAAAACTGGCTGACTATATGGGAGTTGATGTCTGCCTGAACATACTGCAGAACTTATACAAAAGGACTAAGAAGGATAAATACAAACCTTGCCCAATACTGGATGAGCTTGTTCAGAAAGGATATCTTGGCAGGAAGACTGGGAAAGGCATTTATGACCTGCAATCAAGTAAGTATTCAGTCATAAATAGTGAAACGTAGAACCACCAGCCTAGTGCACTCGGTACAAACGCAAGCTTGTAAGATGATGAGGTCGGGAACATGGTCAAAGGCTACCTCAAAGGATTGGTAAACAGAGTATTGAATGTGCTTGCCAGGAACATTGTCGGCGCCTACACCGTTAGGCCAGCTATACACCGAATGAGGGGTGTGAGGATCAATGGAACAGTTTGGATAGGAGCTGGCGTATACATCGACGATGAATATCCTGAATGGATAGAAATAGGCAACAATGTGATGCTCGGCGTCGGTTGTATGCTGTTTGCCCATTTTAGACCTAAAGGGGAAAAGCAGGGAATAGTGATCGAAGATGACGCTTTCATCGGGCCCGGGGCGATAATTACCCAAAGCGTAAGGATCGGCAGAGGTGCCGTGGTCGCCGCTGGGTCTGTAGTTAGCAAAGATGTTCCGCCGTACACGTTTGTAGGAGGCGTGCCTGCCCGCCCCTTGGGCAAAGTCAGACATCCATTGGGAATAGTAGGGGATCCCGAGAAATTCTCATCAACATTGGTTCGCTTGAAATCCAGCAATGAGAAGACGAGTGGCTATGATAGTCTGGCTAGGTAATTTCATGCTTTTCAATACTTAGCAGAACAAGATATCCTTAGCTAAAACGAGACAACTATTCCCTTGTGAACTTCTCGACTGTCCACCTTCCAGCCGGCTTGACATCCACGTTCTGTGGCGTCAAAGACAATCTTTTACCGCATTTGGGACATTTTCCGGTATGAATCTGGATTATCTCTTCGGGAGACTTAAGATCGTCGCCCCGGTAAAGAACCGCACCACATTCGTGACAGTTTACCTGTTGAGGCAAGCCTCCACATCCTCTCGGGCGGTTAACCAGAGATAAAGTGGTTCTTCCTAATAAGCAAAACGGCAAGGCACATTTAAATCTCTCCTGACATCAGATAACTAGATTCAAGAGCGTAGTCTTGTGAGCGCCTTAGGAGGTACGGGTGCTCTGAAAGATCGTTGCATATTGAAGCGGAGGAACAAGCTTGAATGGAAGGCAAGAATGTTCTAGTCTTGTGCGAGAAGCCTAGCGCCGCGAAGCGTCTTGCTGGGGCCTTAGACGAAAACGGCAGCCCTCAGATAAAGAAGATTGAAGGGGTTCCTTATTACGAAGCTGCTAGGGAAGGAAAGAAACTGACCATCGTCGCTGCATTAGGTCATCTCTACACAGTTGCTCCTACAGTGAGAGACCGGAACGTTTTTCCCATTTTCGAGTTTCATTGGGTTCCGAAATACGTGGCTGAAAGAAAGGCGAAGGAAACAGAAACTTGGATCAAGGTCATCTCAAAGCTTTCAGAGCAAGCGCAAGAGTACATACTAGCTACCGATTATGATGTGGAAGGAGCCACTTTGGGTTATACGATCCTCAAGTACGCTTGCGGCGGTAAAGACAAGGAAGCTAAAAGGATGAAGTTCTCGACGCTTACAACGGAGGAGCTCAGACAATCGTACAATGAGCTTTCAGAAAATATCGAGTTCCCAACCGTAGAAGCTGGAGAGTGCCGCCACTTCCTAGATGCGATGTATGGCATTAACCTCTCGCGGGCCATGACTGTCGCGGCGAAACGTTGGAGTGGAAGGTACGCAGTGCTGACCACGGGTAGAGTGCAAGGTCCAACTCTGAAGTTCTTGGTCAACAGGGAAAGGAGAATCAACTCCTTTGTTCCGACACCGCATTGGGGGATAAAGGCAAAAGTTGAGATTGACGGCTCAATTTATGATGTTGAGTATGAACTAGATGTTATAGAAAACCGAGACGAAGCCCAGAATATTGTACACAAATGTGAGGGGAAAAGAGCAAAGATAACAGATTTGGAGATCCGAAGATCGCTCCAGAACCCTCCAATTCCCTTCGATCTTGGTACGCTACAAAGCGAGGCATACAGCCTTTTCAAGTACACACCAAGGCGGACAGGAGACATAGCGGAGAGGCTCTACCTTGAGGCTTTAATCTCATATCCCAGAACAGCCAGTCAGAAACTTCCACGGGTAATCGGTTACCGCGCTATACTTGGGTCCCTAAGCCGTGAACCGAAATACCAGAGACTGGCCCAAGAACTTCTCAAACGGGACCTTGTCCCAAAAGAGGGGAAGAGAGAAGACCCAGCTCATCCTGCGGTGTACCCAACAGGGAACCTGCCGGAGAGAACTTTGAGCGACCCTGAAAGACGACTTTGGGATTTAGTCGTGAGACGGTTCATGGCTGTTTTCGGTGAGCCCGCTCTGAAGCAAAGCGTGAAGGCATCCATAACAGTGAACGGTCATCTATTCTATCTGCGGGGAAGGCAAATTCTCAAGGAAGGATGGATGGTCTTCTATAAGCCTTTCATACGTGCAGAGGAGGTTGTTCTGCCTCCTCTAGAAAAGGGGCAAGAGGTTGAAGTCAAGGAAGTTGTATGCGAAGACAGATTCACAAAACCCCCTCCTCGTTATAACCCCGGCAGTTTACTCAGGAAGATGGAGTCTGAGGGCATCGGAACCAAGGCGACGAGAGCGGGAATCATTGACACTCTCTACAGGCGAGGATACATAAGCGGGGAGCGAGCCGTTGTCTCAGAATTGGGACTGGGTGTTATCGACATCCTTAACATATACTGCCCAGAGGTGATCTCGGTTGATTTCACACGGGAGCTCGAAGAGAGCATGGAAAAGATTCAAAACGGCAATGAGAAGATGGTGAACACGCTTGACAAAGCCGAACATCGGCTCAGGCCCGTTCTAGAAGAACTTGCGTCACACCAGGAACCTGTGGGTGAAGAGTTGAGTGAGGCAGTGAGAAAAGCTCGTATGCAGCAACGTATCGTTGGAGATTGCCCAGTCTGCGGGACAGGCAAGTTGATGATCTTGTATTCTCGGCGAACTGGGAAAAGGTTCATAGGCTGCACAAGTTTCTTCAAGGGCGGATGCAAGACTTCTGCTCCCCTCCCGCAGAAGGGCACGGTGGAACCGGCACAGAAAGGTTGCCGAACGTGTGGGTGGCCTATGATTCGTTTCAAAGTACAGGGGAAACGTCCCTGGATATTCTGCATCAACCAACAATGTCCATCTAAAGAAGGAAAGACATAGATGAAATGTAAGATTTGTGGCAGAAAGGCCGAAAGCGGGCTCTGCAAGCTGCATGAAGAGGCTCACAAGAATCTCATAAAGAACTATGACGCTTGGAAGAAGTCTATGGGTATATCATGGAATGAATACCTGAGGGAAATACAAGGAAACCTTCTTACAGGCGTTTGGGTCAAGGAGGTTGCTCAGCACCTCTTGGCTTTGGAGTCTGCCAAAGAACAGGATAATTAAGCAGGCGACATGCATGTTGTTGAATAAGGTTTAAATCTCGTCGCGTTGTTATGATAATCACACCCCGTAATTGTCAGTGATCAGAGGGAAAGAACATGTCGAAGAAAACAAGGAGAAGACTGTCATCAGCCAGTTACTCCCTCCAGAAGGCCGGTCTGAAGCTGGCAACCTATAGGCCTTCTCCTATCTTCATTGCCATTATTGTCATGGGCATATCCATTTTCCTCTTAGGAGGGGGAATATATGATATTTTCATGGAACCCCTAGCGATTCTACCTATAGGGTCGGGCAGGTTTCTTTCCTACATTCCCTACCGTATACATGAACAGCTTCTTGTCGGAAGCATAGGAGTTATGATTCTATATGCCATAGGCGTTGCGGGGTTGTTGCTGATCTACCATAGCACAAAGTATGTCCGCAACCCACGTCAGGTCTCATTTCTCTCCATAGGAGGGGTGACTCTGCTTCTTCTAGCTTTCATATCCACCGAAGCCGTTATGTTTTGGATTCTGAACTATCAAGGATAAGGAACCTCGGTAGAACTCTGGGGCTCGGATGACAGCTGGTTTGGTCTGTGCTGAGACTGTGAGGAACATATTCAGCAAATGGAAAGAATATTAATAGTATAGTATCTGTATTTTCAAGGTAGTCGGTAAATTGTGTTAGACGGTGGCTTCATGAGGACGATTGAATGGAGAGAGGGCGTCGTCGTCACGATTGATCAGTCAGCTCTACCTAACAAAGAGATTTTGATTACAGTTGAAGACTGCGAGGAAATGGCCTCAGCCATCAAAGAGATGAGGCTGAGAGGCGCGCCGTTGTTAGGTGTCGCAGCGGCATATGGGATGGCGTTAACAGCTTATCATTCGAAGGCTAAAAGAAGAGATACACTCCTAAAGGAACTGGAAAAATCAGCGGAGACCCTTAGGAATACCAGGCCAACGGCTGTTAACCTTTTCTGGGCAGTCGAAAGAATCTTAAGCCGAGTTAAGGAGATAAGTGGCAATGTTGAAATGTTAAGGCAAGCCGTTGTCAACGAAGCCCAAAAGATGGCTGATGAGGACATTGAAGTCAACCGTAGGATCGGCAAGCATGGCTCCAGCCTGATTGCAGACGGCGACGTTATTCTGACCCACTGCAACGCTGGAAGCCTAGCAACCGTGGATTATGGCACGGCTTTGGCTATTGTGAGAGTGGCATGGGAAGAAGGAAAACGGATAAACGTGGTCGTAGACGAGACTAGACCGAAGCTCCAAGGCGCACGGCTCACAGCCTATGAGCTTATGCGCGACGGGATACCAGTAACTTTGATCACAGACAATATGGCTGGGTATTTGATGTTTAAGGGCTCAGTGAACAAGGTTGTTGTGGGCGCTGATAGGATCGTTCGGGATGCTGTTATAAACAAGGTAGGCACCTATACAGTTGCGGTTCTAGCGCACGAACATGAGGTTCCTTTCTACGTCGCAGCTCCTATATCAACATTCGATCCGTCACATAGAGCAAGAGACGTAACCATAGAAGAGAGAAAGCCAGAAGAGGTAACACATATCGGGTCAGAAAGGATTGCCCCTCGGGGCGTGAGGGTGACGAACCCAGCCTTCGATGTCACCCCCCTCAAGTACGTTGAGGCTATCATATGCGAAGAGGGCGTCATGTCACGACAAGACTTCGAGAGATTCATGGATAAGCTAGCCCCTGAAAGCTAATGTCATAGACTTTGGAGAGGGAAAACATGCAACCACAAGAAGATGATGAGGCAGCCCCTGAAAAAGAAGAAAAGATTGTTATCAGAACCGTCCTTAGGGAGGACGGCGTCTTCGTTCGGTCTTCGGAGGATACTGAGGGTCTCACTACTCGGGGTTACGGAAAATCCGAGAACGGGAGCCTAATTTTAGCCTTTCATGAGGCGTTGTATCTTCTCGACAAAGGCATAATTATGATTGAAGATGAAAAAAGGCGTGTCAACATTACATTTCAGGAACTTCTTGAAAAAGCTCGCCTCGTCGATGAAGACTCTTGGGTCAGATACCTAATCTACAGAGATCTGAGAAGCAGAGGTTACGTGGTAAGGGAAGGGTTCGGTCTAGGCATAGACTTCCGTGTATACAAAAGAGGCGAGTACGGCAAGTCTACGGCAGACTACCTGATCCTGGGTATTAAGGAGGGGAAGCCTGTTGCGGTAGAGGATTTGGCCCGAATCCTGACGCAGGTCCAGAGCTTAAAGAAGGCTTTGGTCCTTGCTGTTTTGAACAGAAGAGGTGAGATTGTTTATTACTCTCTTTCGCGTTTGGCTTTCGAATGACAAGCCTTATATGTAAAGGAACCGTGCGTAGAGTCAGGTTTTGGGAGATAGGATTTATGACTAAAGTTCGGAAAAAGGTTCTAAAAGGTGTACCCCGCCTCGGATGGGGAATGGACATTGAATGCACATTCTATGGGGCGCTGGATGCGACGCTTCGTTACCTTGGCGAAGTAGTGGACTACGTTTATCTGATGGGTGTCTCAGGCGCAGCCTTCCGCCTCAGGTTTCATCAGCCGGACTGGTGTCCCAGCTCACCGGACGCGGCTCTTGACGAGACTTATGTGAAACCTGCTTTGAGATCCGTGGGTTATAGTGGGCAGTTTGTATCTGAGACCTCGAGACCCGATGAGATAAAGAGAGTCGTAATGGAAGAAATAGACCAAGGTATCCCTGTTGTTGCTATTAATTTGGTTAGGGTCCCAGATTGGGGCGTCGTCACTGGCTATCAGAACGGTAAGCTTCTCTGCCGAAGTTATTATGACCAAGGCGACGAGTATTTAGTCGCAGAAAAAGATCCGTGGTCGATCCTCAAGCTGGAAAAGGTTAAGTCGGCGCCAAATAGACTCGAGTGCATCCGTGAATCGTTCAGGCTGGCCGCTGAGTTGGCGCATAAAGAGAAGATTGATGATTATGTTAATGGTCTCGCCGCATACGATGCTTGGATTAAAGACCTGGAAAACGAAGATCTGTTCAACAAGTTGGACGAGGCTGCTTTTCATCATTACTGGCATGTTAATGGTTGGGTCTACGACAGCCTATTCGATGCTCGACTAGCAGCCGCGAGGTACCTGCGAAGAGTAACGGAGGAATTCCAAACTAAAGAAAAACAGGTAATCAGCAAAGCCGCCGAACAGTTCGACAGCATAATGAAGGCTCTATTCGACAAATGGATCTACTTCCCGTTTCCCCACTGGGTAAAGAAGGAAGAGGGGATAACCTGGACGCCAAAAGGCATGATTGACACAACGACATGGACCACAGAAATGAGGAAGAATGGCGCAGAAGAATTAAGAAGGATCAAGGAAAAAGAGGAAGACGCTTTTGAAACACTGAGCAAGGTGTTCTAGACCCCTGGTTCATCATGTATTAATATATTGTCGAACTGATTCAAGAGACCATTGCAGGTCTTCAGTCTCCAAAGGAAATCTTTATAGTCTTATTACCCACAATGCAGCTTGATGCCTGCTGAAATGAGGGATTCGATTGTCTTCGTCTTTCCGTCGAACCGTTCGAGGGATGAGGGACTTCCTACCTGGAGAAGCCGAGAAGCTTAGGTTTATCGAGCAGAGAGCTCGAGAACTGGCGAGGCTTTATGGGTACAATGAAGTCATCACCCCTGTTGTCGAGAACTTTGAGCTTTTAGCTGCTAAGGTTGGTGAAGAGAACAGGAAACGCATGTACGTCTTCGAAGACCGGGGCGGAAGAATGGTTGCCCTTAGACCCGAGTTCACAGCCTCTGTGGCAAGGCTGGTAGCCTTCAAGATGCAGACCGTTCCCAAACCATTAAGGCTCTTCTCTGTCGGAAGCCTTTACCGCTACGACGAGCCGCAGTTCGGCAGGTACCGCGAGTTCTGGCAAGCGAATTATGAACTCTTTGGCTCAACCGAACCTGTGGCGGATGCTGAAATCATCGCTTTGACTAATGACCTCATGAAGAAAACGGGCCTACGCAACTACTACTTCAAGGTCGGTCACGTAGGAATTCTCAGAGGCATTGTGGAAAAGGAAGGATTCAGCGAAGACCAGCAGAACTGCATCATGCAGCTGCTCGACGGGAAGCTTTGGGATGACGCGTTGAAGATGGTGCGCGAGTTGGGAGGATCCAAAACATGCCTAGACAACCTAGAAGCGCTTCTTAAGACAAGAGAAGCGCGTAAGAAACCTGAGGAGGCTGTTGAAGCCATACGGGAGATCGTAAATGATTACCCGGAAGCCTTAAGTGCCCTGCAGAATCTAGAAAAGATTCTTAGCTTTCTCAAATCCGGCGACGTAGAAGTCGATCTTGTCCTAGACATCGGACTTGCTAGAGGCCTGGAATATTACACGGGCATGGTTTTCGAGGTCTATGTTCCTGAGATGAACGTGGCTCTCGGCGGAGGAGGCCGATATGACAGACTCATAGAGCTCTTTGGTGGGGGAAAGATCCCAGGCGTGGGCGTTGCCCCAGGCATAGACCGTATCTCGCTCGCGTTGGAAAAGCAAGGAATTGCCCTGAAGACATCCAAAGAAGAGAGAATTCTTGTCATCCCTGTCGATGCTGAGATGATTGGTACAGCTTTCAAGATCTCCTCGCTTCTTAGAAATGAAGGGTTCTGCGCTGAGATTGAGGCCATGGGAAGGTCGGTTTCTCAAGCCCTTTCCGAAGCTGATAGGAAGGGAATCAAACGCACCGTCATTGTCGGTCCAAGAGAAATGGAAGAGGGTAACGTCGTCTTACGTGACATGGAGGAAAGAAGGCAGGAACCAGTGAGTCTAGAGCATCTCCTTAACAAACTTAAACACTAAAGAGATAGGTCATAGGATCATCTATCTCATTGGTATAATTCATAGTATTCTGATGTGAACAAGCTTGAGTGAAGACGAACCCATCTTTACGCCTTCTGACTTTGTTCGTTACATAATAGAGAGTAGGAAGGTGCCGCTGGATACCGTAAGAGTTCCAGAACGCCTAGTGATAATGTATCAAAGAGATGTGTATGAATATGGGAGGGAGCTCATCGGCGGCAGACTTCCTGATTGGTGGATATATGGAGAACGCCAACCTTTCTGCGTCGGCAAGTTCGGTGATACCCAGATCGGTCTAGGTCTCTTCTGGATTGGCGCACCTGCAGCTGTTATGACATTAGAGGAACTGATTGCCTGCGGAGGAAGGATCATCTTCGAAGTCGGTGCATCTGGGGGTCTGCAGGGCTTTCTTGAGCCAGGGGACATAATAGTGGTCACAGAAGCGGTTCGAGACGAAGGCACCTCATATCACTATCTTCCGCCGGAAATTAGGGTTGAGTCCTCGGCGCGACTCAGAGAGAAGCTAATCAGGCATTTAAAACAGAAAAAAATCGGGTGCCTCGTTGGTCCTGTTTGGTCCACTGACGGGGTCTACAGGGAAACACGCGCCAAATTCCGTAAATTCAGAGACCAAGGCGTCTTAGCCGTAAATATGGAAACTTCAGCGATCTTCTCTCTTGCCAAATATAGAGCTGTCGAGGCAGCTTCTGCGCAGGTTATATCTGACGTTCTAAAAGAAACTGGATGGCTACAAGCCTTTGAGCATGAGTCAGTTCAGAGGAACATGAAAAAGCTTCTAGGGGCAGTTATAACGGTTCTTTCAGAAGTCTGAAGAATTGAAGACTACTTGGAACAGATGAATGATGTATGATGAGGGTTAACCAATTAATAGTAGAGGACACATATTCTGATAGAGATGCAAGGAGGCAACTAAGCTGTGAAAGGTGTTCCTTATGGGTGAAGACAAGCCTGAAGTGGAGGATGTGCTACGGCGCATCGACGAGCTCATCAGAATTCTGAGGTTCCTGTCGCAAGACCTCAGCGAGCTCTCTAAAAACCTCAGGGAATTGATGAACATCCCTTCCACAGAGCAGCCAGCCCAGCCACTAATGCCGCCTACATCGGCTCAACAAACGATATCTTTTGAAGGGCCGGCTCCTCCTCCAGCTACTCCAATTTCGGTCGGGTCGCGAACCATAGATGATGTTCAAAAGGTATTTCCTCAGGATTTGGCTGGCATGCTTTATTTTGAAGTTACAGAAGATTACGTTCTGGTGAAGCCAAGGCAGTACTTAGGCTCAGACAACTTTAGGCGCATAGCCGCCTTAATAAGGGAGCAGCTCGGAGGAGAATATGTCAGCGCGGGAAAAGACTCACACTTTAGAATACCAAGAAGACTTTAGTCAAGGAGAGCGAAGGTAATGGTCACAGTAGAGTAGGCTCATCAGTAAGTACTTTCAATTTCACCTAGAAAATCGAATTTCCACGTTCTCTATTAAGGCTCATGAAATAGACAAGGAAACGTGGAAAGATTCAAATCCCGATAGAGGCTGACAGAAATAACGGACACGGCTCCTTCAAGAAATTTTAAATAACTAATAGTTCATATTCCCTTTTCAGTGACTCGTATGGAAGAAAAAATGATGAGGTGTATTTTGGCAGGGATTCTTGTTGCAGTGACGATTTCTGTAGTCCCAGTTTGGGCTGCGAATTATAGCGTGGGCGTAGAGGTAGGAGACTGGATAAAATATGTCGTTTACGGAACAGTTCCTCAGCTAGATCAATATGAGTGGGTAAAGATGGAGGTTCAAAGTCTGAGTGGCACTGAAATCACCGTACTGGCGACTATTCATTACGAAGACGGAAGAGAGGAGACCAACACAATTAATTGGGACGTAGAGACGGGTGGTCAACCATGGATAGTCCCCGCTGACTTGAGCAAAGGGGATGCCTTTCGTATTGGATACGCTACTTGGATCATAAACGATACTGTTACACGAACATATGCAGGGGCAAGCAGAAGTGTAAATCTTCTTAATGTGTCAGAATACGATGTTGACACAGAAATGGTTGCCTACTGGGATCAGACCTCTGGGGTTCTTGTTGAACTTATTCTAAATAAGTCTTCGCCCACTGAAAGTTGGGCTGGCGGATATACTGCTATAGAGACTAGCATTTGGTCTCCGACTCTGCAAGCAACTGCAGAGTTGTCTTCTGACACTCCAACCCAAGGAGAGACTGTGACAATATCAACCGTTGTAAAGGATGAGGCAGAAAACCCGATCGAGGGAGCAACGGTGAGTGCAAGAATAGATGAAAAGATTGTGAGTCTGTCAGATCTGGGAGGTGGCAACTATGAGGGGATACTTGAGACTGCTGATCTGCCAGTAGGAACCTATAGCATCATCATTACAGTCGAAAAAGATGGATATGAATCGACTCAGACTTCGCAGAACTTGACCGTAAAGGCAGCACCAGAGATGCCATTGACGTTGTATGGAGGAGTAGCAGCGGTTATAGCCGTGGTTGCAGTGGTACTTTACCTAATTAGAAAGAGATTTTAGATTCCCCTCTTTTTCATAGAACCTCCATAAATTACACGCTTCTTCAACCCCTTGGAGGGCATTTAAGTGCAAAAATGAGCACCCGGTGATTGTAGTGTTTTGAATCGAAAGTATCGTTTACTTAAGGTAAAGGTAGAATCGAAAGGTAACATTCAGCTTTGTGCAGTTGAAGATTCCAGAGGTGACAGTTGGTCGAATTCACTTTTTCCATACCGGATCTACAATGCAAATAGGGGGAGAATCACTGTTATTTACTTGCTTCAATGATCGAAAAGCAATATTTTTCACTTCTGTTATAATGAAATCTACTTCTAGAAATGACCAATCTGAGCCTCACTGCCTCAAAAAACAATAAGAGAAAAGAATCATCATTAGTTAGTATTGTCTCTTTCATTAGAAGAGAAACAAATCGTCCTCTATATTAAGGTTCAGCAATAGAAAATGAGACCACTAACGATTTTCCCTATGAATCAACAAACATACATTAAGCAAACAATTCATCTTCAGACTGAATGGCTTGTTACTTCAGCCTTCCTATATGTAGAAGATGTCCTCCGGCCCTCTTCTGGCTCTTTCTTCGATCTCACGTCTTGTCTTCTGGGCTGCCAAGTTCTTATCAGCCCCCTTCTCTGTTATCTCAACATCATACTCTATAAACTCTTGAACGTATTTTACGAGCCTCTCATTCATCTCGTCAAGCTCCTCTTGCTTGAAAGAAGACATTATATCAGGATTGCTCACCCAGTTCAGCCAGCCAAGGATACTTCTATGTAAGGCGTAAAGAGAGAACCTCATCGATTGAACCAAGTCCAACCGGTCCTTATCCTTTTTCTCTGAAAGCTTCTTCATCTGGTCAAGGATATCTTGGCAGATTTGGACCCAACCTTTGCTCAACCCCATCACCTCGATCCGGTCTTTTGAAATGTTTTCTCCTCGTAATCCACCTAGACTCACCAATATCAACACCCAATGACTAATATCCCTTTTGGTCCAGCTTAACGTCTTACTAGGATAAGGAGCAGGGTCAATAACGCACCTGAAAATCTCTAAACTCTCCAGTTGGTTCCTCCCAGATGACCTCAACATTCTTCACAAATGCGCCGGGTGGGCCTCTTTGACAAAAGGTGATCACAGCTTCTACATCCCTGCTCTCCCCCTCAAAGACCGCTTCAACCCTTCCATCGCGGAGATTCCGCACCCATCCGGTTACACTGTGATGATAGGCTGCCTTTCTAGTCTCATGCCTGAAAAAGACGCCTTGGACAAACCCCCTGACAAAGACGTGAGCCCTAACCCTCAAGAGCTACACCTCAAAGGCGCCTCTTGATCATCGGAATTGCCGAATAGTCACAGTTAGCCCTTGTTCTTAAATGAAATATGAGTAGAAGTTCAAGAGACCTTCCTAAACTTTATGGATTGGCTTGATAGTTCGACCTCGTAAACTTGGTTCACATCAAACCGTACGCCTAGCTCTTCGTATTCTTGTTCTGTAAGAAATAGGATAATCTTTGGCGTGCTAAATTGTGTACGTACACCGAGCATGGGTATCTGCTGCTGGAATGCCTTGACAACATCTTGAATCATCCTTGCCTCCTCACTTGGAGGTCTGATTGCGAAGCTTGGCACCATGTCTTCTTCAACCAGTTCTATGCGTTTGCCAAGGTTCCCCGATGGATCCTTTATGGATTCTATGCGTTGAACTATGACCCTCATCAATACCCTTTCGCCCCTTTCACATTTATACATACGTTACTTAAATAGTGACTTGTCTGTTTCTCTCCAAACCAAAGTCTACGGGACTCATTCCATCTCAATCGTTGCAGGTGGCTTAGGTGTCACATCATAATAGACAGCTGAGACATTCGAACACCTCTTTAGGATACCGTCAGCAGTCATTTGCAGCGTTAACCACGGCACGTCTGCCACTTCAGCCGTAAGAAAGTCCCTAGTTTCAACAGCCCTAATCGCAATTACATATGGCTCTCGACCTTTCTTTTTAGATATCTTGTACAAGACCCGAGCGACGAATGGACTTTCGCTTATGACCGCTCTCTGGAGCTTGATCAAATCCTGTAGACTGGGCCAATAGATCTTGCCTTTGGCATCAAGACAACTTAGAGCCGCGATATCTCCATACTTACGAACCTCACCTTTGATACCCGTAGCCTTGTCCACAAAGACTTTCGCCGAAACCATCTCACGATCAATCCCTAGACATCTCGCAGCGGTCTCTCGGATTCGTCCTAGATAAGGGTAGCCCTGCTTCTCTTGATTGTCTATAATAGCCGCGAAGTACTGGCTCGGCTTGTGTTTGGCTAAGTTCTCCTCTGCTATCGCCGTTGCCCTTTTGAGCGAAGCCAGCTTCTCGGATCGCACTTCGCCAACAACCCTGACAGCCAGCCCAGGCCCAGGAAACGGTTGTCGCTCAGAAATTTCTGCTGGAATCTTCAGGTATCTTGCGACCTCTCTGACCTGCCACTTTAAAAGAGACACCAAGGGCTCGATAACTTTAAACCCGTAGAGTTCACGTGTCCTGATTCCTATTTGCTCAAGAACATTATGCTGAGTCTTTATTCCTCCTTTTGTCTCTATTATGTCCGCCAATATTGTTCCTTGAACGATGTATCGGCTTCCTTCTCTTTTGGATATCTCGCCGAGGGTTCTGTAGAAGGTTTCCCTGAATGCCTTACGTTTCTCTTCGGCATCTCTCAGCCCTTTTAGACCGTCTAGGAATCGTTCTTGAACCCGTTCTATCTTCATCGGCAGGTTCAAAGGAGGCTTTGAGAGTAGCTCGGCGACTCTTTCAGGTTCGCCTTCCCTCATGAAGGCGTCGTCCAGTATCACACAGATTAGGTTATCTCCGACGGCA
>Ga0315306_10000222_pt1 | contig 27908 bp, 33 predicted proteins | sample TDP1_MG_FD_203803 | JGI IMG/M metagenome (GOLD analysis project Ga0315306, IMG submission 203803) | Freshwater sediment microbial communities from Lake Towuti, South Sulawesi, Indonesia - TDP1 | ecosystem: Environmental > Aquatic > Freshwater > Lake > Sediment | place: Indonesia: South Sulawesi... | reverse complement strand
GACAAACTTTTCCAAATTCTCCAACTGATACTTCCCAAGTATGGCAGCAATTTCGTTCATGCGCCAATTATGCCCCAAAATAACCATCACTCCATCAGGGCTTTGACCATGGTTCCGCATGCAACAAGCCGCTTCTGCTAGACGTGAATCATCCGTAGTTATCATGCCGCCTTCTCCTGTGGTCATAACCTTGGTAGGATAGAAAGAAAAGCACCCGGCATCACTCAGCGTTCCGGCCATTTTTCCGTCGATCATCGCTCCGTGCGCGTGAGCACAATCCTCTAAAAGAAACAAGTCGTGATCTTCACAAAGCTCAGCAAGCTCCTTGATCTGCGGACATACTAGACCAGCAATGTGAACAACAATGACTCCGGCAGTACGCGAAGTAATCTTCTCCTTAGCATCTTCAGGATCAATACACAGCGTATCCTCACGCATATCAGCAAAAACCGGTTTGCCACCCGCAAAAATGACAGAGTTCGGCGTCGCCACGAAAGTGTTCGTTGGAACAATGACCTCTCGACCTTTCAATTTGAAATACCTAAGGCAAATCTCAAGATTAGAAGTCCCTGAGCTTGTTGCCACTGCATGCTTAGCTTTCATGTAGGCAGCGAATCTGTCTTCGAACTCTCTAACATGCGGTCCACCAGTCAACACCCCGCTTCTCAACACTGATTTGATATCTCTCAAGATTCCGCTGACGCTTTTGTCATCGAAGCAAGGTGAAGCAGATTGAATTCTCTTTTTGCTGTTCATGATATACTCTCCTTCAAAGTCATGTCCTCAGATCTCCACGGTTTTTCCCCGACCCAAAAAAGATAATCCACAGCAGAGAGATTCGGCGTAAACTCCCCGGCAAGTTGAGGATAAACAGGATACTTGAAATCTTGAAAAACAACTCTTATGCCCTGGTCCTCAAAGCGTTGAAGATCCAAATAGGCTCGAGCTCCCGCACCGGAAAGAAGCGTGGTCGCTCCAAGGGCTTTGCACTGTGCAAGCACCAACTCGCTTTTCTTCCCTGAAGCGCCAAGAGACGAAGCCATCATCAGAGGCTTTTTCTCCAGATTCAGGAACTCCATCAACCCTTTTATGATGTGCATGTTGAGATCAATCAGCTTCATCCATCTCTGACTGTAAGTCCTCTCAAAGAAGCCACTGTATTTCTTCCAGTAGGGAGCACGGGAATAATTGAACTTCAGAGCAAGCCAATGATTTTTCGCCCAATCTAGCTGAGCCTCGTTAGCTATAGTCACTTCATTGATAGGCAACGATTTACCTACATGCATTATTGGGACAGTCAGCCATCGGGCGCCATTGGACGTTTTTATCTTAGTTCTATTCTGAAAACCCTGTTCCTCAAACTGCACATTATCCTCAATTATGAAAACATCGCAGAGAAGCATCTTGTCAAAAAAACCCAGCCAAGGCAAATAGTGTGGCTGATGCCCAGACACAATCATGCTTCTCTACAGCTGCCTTCTATCAAAGGCTTTCCACGTATTTCACTACTTCAAACGCCTCAGCATCAGCAAGGCCAACTTGACGCCCTCTGAAAGAAGCCAAGTTGATCATTGACTCATACGTCAAATATCGCTTAGCTTGCTGTGACACATGGCACCTCAAAGCTTCCCACTTCTCCTTTACGCAGTTAGATATATCCACAAAATAAGTTGGAGAGTACGTAGAAGGATTAACTCTGGGAGTCTCATAAGCAAGCATCTTCGGAACGTTCCTGAACGCCGATATAGAAAGCCAGCCCACCTGCCGATGATCTTGGTGGATATCATTTGTGGTATGAGTCAATACTATATCCGGTGTATACTTGATTTGGAATTGCTCCAGAAAATCAATAGTTTTCCTCGAATTCGGAATCTCAGCGTCCGGAAAATCGCCGAAATAAACTTCCTTAACACCAAGAACAGAGAACGCATCTAAGCTTTCTTTTACTCTAACCTCAGCGTCTCCACTCAGCTCTCCTTTGGTTAAATAAACTACGATGACTTTTGCCCCGTTTCTAGTTGCCTGGCATAATGTTCCACCGCATCCCAATTCAATGTCATCTGGATGCGCGCCAACGGCAAGGATAACCTTGGACTTGTAGACCATCCTTAAGACACCTCGCTCAAAAACTTGTTTCTCTCACACGACAAACAATACTTGTATATTAATATACACCTTGTTTTGCGATAGCCAATATGTCAAGTTCAATAATAGGGCCAAGAGTGCTTCAGGAAGTTGTCATATTGAACCATAAACCAACAGAACGTTCATGGTACCTAAAACTGCTTGTCGCAGCATCGTAAATCCAAAGCTCAAAAAACAGATTATACAGAAAACCGCTACTCCTCGAATCCCACCCTGTCGTGAAGCCTGTCACATCTATACTAGCGTCATTCAACTTCAAACTGGAGAACTCAACCCGCGACAACGCCTCATTGTATACGTAGTCAAAGGAAAACGTCAAAGGATACTCCCAAGTTTCTTCATCGGCTACGAAAGCAGTAATGTTGATAAGCGACGGCAAACTGCTCGAAGTGCGATTGAAACTGTTTGGAGCTGACTGAGTCTGATTACGCAACTTTACTTCAACAACATAGTAAGCAGTGTGGCCCAAATGGTTTCCAATCCCCAAGAAAACGCTGTAACTGGCGGTGCGTGTAACGTTGAAAGGATAGTTCTCAGCTTTATGATTCGAATCTAGAATCCAAAACTCAGTGAAGAACTCAGTCTTAGGAAAGACCAACAACCTGCTCAATGCTGGCGAAGCGACGAGCAACGCCAGAATTCCGACAATGGCTACAAAGAGAGCGCGATACTCATGAAAATTCATGGAATCTAACTTCCACTTTTTCCATACCTTCGATCCAAGCGAAACCAAACAAAAAGACCGCCACAAACAACGCCGACGGCTCCAAGAACAGACCCTACTACATTTACAAAAAAATCCCGATAATGGTCTTGTATCGCTGTCTCTCTTAAACCATCAGATTCAGCAACAAAACCACTCAGCCTTTCTTGGCACAGATTAGCCAGCTCCAAAGCATAATCAAAATCTCCCAACCCATACGCAGCATGCGCACGGGTCAACAACCCTCCAGCCTCATTCAACCGAACCAACAAGCCCGACACGTTTGCTCCAGCTTCATCTGCTTTCAGAACAGCCTTGTACGCAGAGACCACATTAGCTTCAGCATCGGCCAAGGCCGAAACAGCCTGCGATTGATTACTTTCGTCAGCTTCTACGTGTGACACAAGCACTGGCGACAAAGAAGCCATAACAAGAAGCATACTGAGAACAAACAAGGGTTTCAGATCGAGATGCACTTCCCGTCTCATTCCATTCGATTCCTGTTCCTGCTCGAACGATTCAAACTTCCCTTGACCTTACTTGCGCCCAAACACATTTTGGCTAAAGCATTCCTCTCATCATTAACAGAGTTGAGATGCTCCTCCAAACTCTGACAACGCCTCGCGTACTCCACATGTCTAATGAGAAACTCTTTACCTTTCGCCGTAAGCACATAACAGTCACCATCCACGGACCTAACCAAACCCGCATCTAAAACCTCATCCAGATAGCGACAAAGAAGCCTATAACTTAAATTCGCCTGATACATAATCCTCGTCTTCTTCGCCTTGCCATTAACAATGGACAGTATGTCCGCGATAATCTGCAACCTATCCCTGTAAATGCCCATTGGAAAACCTCCTAAAAGCGATTCATACACAAAATTCCGGGAAGAATGAACAAAGAAACGGGCAACTAACTTTCACATTTTCTAGAAAAAGGATCCCTTAATCCTTTCAAATGTCGTCGTAATTTAGAAGTTGGCGCCGACGACATTTAAGCTGAGCCGCATGACTCAATTCATTGGCACGCAATCCTTATCTTCTGAAATGGAGCCAGCCTCTCCCGCCTTTCTTCAGTTGCTGATCAATGTCCCTACCAGGTTTTTGTGGTACCCGCCGTCTTTGTCTTTTAAGGTTCTGAGCGGCTAAAGCGGTTCTTATGAATTTCCCCCATCCACCAACAGAAGGATCAGAAAGAATAATCTCGCCACCTCCTGTCAACTTATGATGTTGCAAAAGCTCATAAAAGTCCAAGAGCCTGAACTTCCTCGTCGCAATGATTACAGTGCCACGATCAACAGACAATAACGAATAGTCTTTGTCAGCTATTCCTTCAGCTCGCACCTTGTCATCTAAGCGATTGCGCCACATGCTTTTCCATTGGCTCTTGAACTCATCTATGAATTGTTTCTTTTCGGAGGTTTCCACTCTATAAATCCCTCCTTGACTGGAGCGGATGGGACTTGCGCCTAACGGTCGCTGATCAACTCTTCTTGGTTGCTGCCTCCACGAACGTTCTCATCAGAGATCGGATGGCTTCGCTTCGGTTGGAGAACCTCGACTTCAACATCGCATCAAAGGCATCGACTAGATCCTTAGGTGCCTTAAACTCAACCAGCAGTATTTCCTGCTTGCTTTTGCTTTCGCTCTTAGGCAACGCGAACTCCTCAACATCGCCCTCGGTTTCACGAATTCTCCTCAACCGTAGAGAAGTTGGTAACTACATTGTCGTTATCATATTTAAAGACCGAAGAAAAGAGCTTCTAGGGAAATGTTCTAGAGCTTTCTTCCATTTTTTCTAGAGAGTTTCTATGAAACGATTGCTCACAAGCCATTTATTCGTTTAAGAATCATAACACGTAAGAGCAGCGAAGGAGAACGCCCAAAACATGCTCGCCATTGACAAGATCTTCGAAATCCTCGACAACGGCGATTGGCACGAATTGACGGAAGTCGCTGAAAAGACGGGCACACAGAAATCAAAAGTGGAGTTGATTTCTAGCTTTCTGGCTAATTATGATTTCTTGGAATTTGACAAGAACGCTGGTAGGATAAGGCTGTCAGCTCAATTGCAGATCTTTCTGAAAAAGATCCGAAAAGTCGAGCGAGAGCAAGCGGTTGAAAGAAAGCGTACTGTTGCTATGAGCATGTTTCTTTTATGAGAAACGCCCTTTCACTCTTCTGTTTCTAACTCGCTTGTTGAGAGAAGCGCGCGTATGCTGCTATAAGCCTGAATAAAAGCTCTTCCTTTGTTTGTGGTTTCGTATGTGTAAGAGTCGTTTCTTTCCTCCATTCTAGTCCTTGTGCATTTTAGCAGTCTTCGTTCTCTTAGAAGGTCCAAGTACACATGGAGTTGCTTGAAGCTGAGATTGCATTTGTACATTATGTGAGTTTTCTTGGCTCCGCTATTGGCTGCGCGCAGAATGTTTGCAATTATGTCTACGCGACTTCGATGCGCAAGACTTGATTTTCGTTCAACTTGAACCAAGGACTGCACCGGAAATAGCGGCTTTTCTTTTGTGGATAGTTGTGTACGATATCTGTGCATATTTAAGAGTTAGAGACAGAAAGCATGCAATGAGTTTTCGTGGCGCTTCGACTGTTTTATGGTGAGCGTGACATTCGTTCTGTAAGAACTTTATAGAAAATCTGCTGAAATCTTCGATAAGTTCTAATAAAGCCGCCTAGTCTGAAATCAGACTGTTGCAAGGTTTTTGTCGGAAGAATAGCTTGAAAACAAAACTGTTTGAACACCTCAGGCATTTTTCGGGGTTTACATTTTGTGCCAAGTATCCTGTGAATCTCCGTATCAATCGCCAGCCAAGCCTTCTCATCTGGCGAGGTCCCAGCCTTTTCTAGTTATGCGTTTGAATTGCTGATGTACTCAGAAGATGTTGCATGATGGTGGGGCTGCCCGGATTTGGACCGGGGTCAAGAGAGCCCAATTGGAGAGAGCGTCTAGTCTCCTAGCCTAGACCATGCTAGCCGACAGCCCCAAGTTTTCCGTGTTACTGCTGTGTTAAGAATGCGTGGGCACAGATAAAATTTGACCTAGCGTTTCATGGTAGCTTCAGTGGTTGTGTCTTTTGATGTAGCATTGCATTACTTTGGGGCATACGGCGCATTCGTCTGGAATGTCCGCGTTGTCAGGCATTTCTCCTAAGTATCCAAAACTGTGTTTGCATTGTGTGGGCGCCTTTTGACCGGCATTGAATGCAGTTTCTACCTGAATTAATTTGGGATGAGTTGGGTCTTCTACTGTTATTTCGATTTTTGATCTGCAATGTGGGCAGGCGTAGTAGGTTTCTCTTATGAGTTTAGTGCTGTCGGTTAGGACTATAGGTTTTTCAAAGGTCTTGTTGCACATAGCATACGGACAATGAAGTTTGCCCGACTGATGAAGGGCACCCATTTGCCTGGAAACCCCAGATATTACTTAATATGCCTCAGTATTACTAATCAACATCAAGCTTACGTGAACTAATAAACATTTTTGACCGCGGGCACAACACAAATACAAGAATGCTTCTCAGAGGATAGTAATACGCTTTCGGCTGGACCGGAGGATCTGTGTGAACCATGAGTTGGATGCAGTATGTTAATGACCCGTTGTGGCAGATACTTGTCGACACTGTCAAAAGCATGGTGATGTTTCCGCATCACAAAATGTATGTAAGAGACGTCTTGCTCGTTGGACAGCCACAAATAACTGCTGAAGACCTCGCTCTCAAATTGAACATATCGCTTGGTGAAAGCCTCGTTATCCTATATGAACTCCAGAAACTGGAAAGTCAACCCAGAAGTAGCTAAACGATTTGAACTGACGAAGCTTTGAAGGCGAGAAAAACGGTTGAGTTCAGGTTCAGTTGCATTTCGTTGAAAGATTTTTTCGTCACCTGAACAGTGAAGCCCTTCCCAGCCTCAACCTTCAACCTGACAATTGAACCCAAATCAGAAATCTCAGATACTCTACCTTCAAACCTGTTTCTAGCACTTGAGATCAGAGGCTGAGTTGAAAGAATAATGTCTTCAGGTCGAACATGAACCGACACGTTTCCATGTCTCTGTAAGGCTACCTCAATCTGCACACCATCACCGACGTCTATTATCGACACGCCCTCCTCGGAGACTCTTGCAACACCTGAAAAAACGTTTTCCAGTCGTGCAAACTTCGTCAAAACCTTTGAAGGCAACATGAGAATATCCTTAAGTTTTCCGATTCTTTCAATTCGTCCCTCCATGAGAAGCGCAGCTCGGTCAGCAAGAGCCTCAGCCTGAAACATATTGTGAGTGGTCATAATGATAGTGGTCTTGCGTTCCCGGTTTATCCGCGAGAGCGCTTCTTCAACGATGGAAACGTTTCTCGGGTCAAGATTCGCAGTGGGCTCGTCTAGAAGTAACAGCTCTGGTTCGGTGACTAGCGCCTGAGCCAAGGCAACGCGCTGACTCTCTCCACCTGACAACTTCAACGCGTTTTTGCCCTCAAACCCCTCAAGCTGCACGATCCTCAACATCTCTTCAACCGCATCCCTGACATCTTTTCCATTTATACCTCTGACTCTCAAGCCATAAGCCACGTTGTTGAAGACACTTGTGTTGAATAGCATCGTCTGCTGGAAAACCATCCCCATCCTTCTACGCAAGACTTGCCTATTTCTCGGAGAATAACTCACCTCAACTCCTTGAAACCATACCGTTCCACTTGAAGGCTCATCGAGCAAATCCAAAATTCGAAGAAGGGTCGTCTTTCCAGCACCGTTTGGACCAATTAGGGCAAAGATTTCTCCGCTTTCAACTCCAAAGCTTATGTCAGACAGTACTTCTCTTCTTGAGTATTCTTTGCACAGGCCTTGTGTTTCAACCAGAAACGTCATTGTTTATCTTTTGACTCCTCTCAACTGTATCACTGTTAATGCTAGGTTTATCGCAAAAGCCATAGTCAACAAAATGATTCCTAAAGAGATGGCTAAATCGAAGTTTCCCAGCTCGGTTTCAGTGACGATGGCTGTTGTCAGAGTCCTAGTTACTGACTCATCTCCACGCATGATGTTTCCTCCAGTTATCATGATGCCGCCCACTTCAGAGATTGCTGCCCCAAAAGCCACTATTATGGCGGTTAACAAGCCCATGCGAGCCTCTTTCAAAACCATCCGCGCTGCTTGCCCATCTGTGGCACCCAAAGACAACGCTTTCTCTCTGACCGCTTTTTCAACGCTTCCAACAGCCGACATTGTTACGCCAACTATGATGGGAACCACCATTATGAGCTGAGTTATTATCATGGCCACGGGTTTGTACAATAATCCTAGTGGACCAAGCGGTCCCGACGTAGTGAGTAGTAGATAGACGATTAGTCCAACGACTACGGGCGGCAACCCCATGAAAGTGTTTATGACGCTTCTCAACGTGAGGTCTATGAAACGTATGAGGCTCTGTTTTGCCCTGAACTGTCCTAATCCGAGAATCGTGCCAATCGGCACACCTATGAAGGCGCCAATTAGAACAGCTGTTCCAGACACTCTCAAAGACAGCAATGTTATGTTCAAAATCTTTGGGTTTAAAGAAAGAATAAGCTGAACGACGCGTAGTAGTACTTCAACCAATGAGTTTTGCATAATCAAGCCTCCATGTAGATGTTCTAAGGTTGTTGCGTATCATACCATGTAAGCTCGTGCTCTTGATCGGGAAAGCCTAGATTCCTTGCTAGTTCTTGGTTACGGGCGATTGGTGTGAACAAGGTTTCTCCTTCCTTGTTGAAGCTTGCTATGAGCCCTTGACCTTCTTCTGAAATCATGAATTTGATTAACGTGAGCGCTCCCTTGTAGTTTCTCTGGGGATATTTTTCTGGATTGACGAGTATCATTGCGTAGGGATTTAGCAAGATTGAGTCGCCCTCAACCAAGACATCCATGTTTGTCAGTTGACTTCGGAATGATAGCCAAGTTGCTCTGTCTGTTAGTGTGTAGGCGTCTTTTTCGTTAGCCATTCGTAGAACGGTTCCCATACCAGCGCTGGCTTCCAGATACCAGAATTGTGTTGCGTTGGAAGGCGTCAAGCCGAGCTTTCTCCACATGCTCAGTTCCAGCATGTTTGTGCCAGATTTGTCTGCGCGAGAAACGAATATGGCGTTGCCTTCTGCGCCTTTGTCAGCGATTCTCCTGAAGGCTTCGGTTGCGTTTGAGAAGTCTTGTATGCCAGCAGGGTCACTTGTGGGTCCGATTATTAGGAAGTCGTTGTACATTATGCCGACTCTGTGGATGCCGTATGTGCTGTTGATGAATTCTGATTCTAAGGTTTTGGAGTGGACCAGAGTAAGGTCGGCGTCACCTTTCTTAGCTCTTTCTATTGCTTGACCTGTGCCAACTGCGATAACGTGAACCTCTATGTCATGTGTGCTTTCAAACTTGGGCATCAGGTAATCTAATAGACCAGAATCGTAAGTGCTCGTTGTCGTCGCTAGCACAACAATTGATTTTTGAGAATTGAGATACTGCTCATAAGCTAAGACGCTCACAACAGCAATTGATAGTAAGATGACCATTGTGAGGATTCTTGAAGGTTTTTTCAACTTTCATCGCCCGATGGAGTCGTTATGTCTGAGCGTATATATCGGTTCGTTATATCCATATATGCATAACGGTTGATATCGATGTACTGTCTAGTCCTTCATAGTTGAAGGTAAAAGACATACATGGTCCTAGTTTCGCCGTATGGGTCTGCTTCCTTTACGCCGTAGGCTTCTTTGTACCCTCGTTGACGACAGGTAGCTATTGCAGCAGGGTCAAACGCATAATAGACAATGGAGTTGTAACCCTCTATGTTCCTGTGTTAGCCAGAGTTCATGAAGCTCGATGAAATCCGTTTTTCCTCTGAAAAATCTTCGCAGTATTTCCCTATCCTCTTTGTCTTTTGCATCTCCTTTTCTGTGCTCCTCTGTGTTGGATTTGTGCCATATCGCGTGACCAATAATTCGGTTGTTCTCTCTGAATGCGATAAGGTTGAAGTGTTTGCTGTCGAGATAGCCTTTTAGCTTCTCAAGCTCTCCCTGCGCAGTCTACTGCCCAATCTTCTGCAAGTATGCACTGAACTCTTTGAAGTTGCAGCGTTCAACAAGCCTCACAGCGCATCAGCCGTACCGTAAACTAGCAGACTGAGCGATCTGAATATAAGACTATCATAACGATGTATTTTCATGTTCTTCCGCAAGACTCTTGCAAGGTAGTCATTTATCTGCATGTGTTCTTAACTTCACGTTAAGGGAAAGGACTATGTCTGCTGCTTCGGGCAGATTTGTAATTCAGAAGCATCAAGCCACTCATCTTCACTATGACTTTCGTTTGGAGTTGGATAACGTGTTGAAGAGTTGGGCTGTGCCTAAGGAGCCTCCATCTCAACCTGGCATCAGAAGGCTTGCAGTGCAGGTTGAGGACCATGAATTGAGCTACATTGATTTCGAGGGCACAATTCCAGAGGGCGAATACGGCGCAGGCACAGTGGAGATATGGGACAAAGGAACCTTCGTGTTAAAGAATCGCTCTGACAAGATAATCGAGTTCACTTTAGATGGCTCAAAGCTGAAAGGCAACTACGCCCTCATCAACTTCAAAGAAAACAACTGGCTCCTCATCAGGAAGAAGAGCTGAGTTCTCTATCAGACTCACGCTGCAGAGTGTATGTTTAATGAGATTATGAGACCACTCCAATTCGTGTAACAGAGACTCCTCTTTCTGCAAGTGCTTTCAAGAAGGGATTTATTCCAACTGAGTCGCTGGCGATATGTCCAGTGATGATGAGGTTTCCTGCACCGTCTGCTCTGAGGCGGTCAAGGTCAACAAGGCTTATGTGAATGTATATCAATGTTCCAACGCCATACTTGAAATATATTTTAGCTACTTCATAGCCACCGTTTGTGGCGGCTGCGTGCGAAACAACCACTTTGCCAGCCTTGTTGGATGCTCTTCCTAGACGAACCTTGATATCCGTCTGTGCCTTCCTGAATTCTGGGAGCTTCTTTAACGCGGCGACAATGTCACCAACCGTAACATCGGGGTTTCGACTCGTTGCCAACTTCACTTGCTTCATCATTCTCTGTCTGCCGATTTCATCAAGAGGCGCGTGAATGTTCATGTACGGCATCTTCAGCATACGGGCAACTGAGACCGCATGACCATAGTTCCTTGTGTGATTTTCAACTTCCAAAGCGTCACGCTTTTTGCAGATGGCTTGTTCAGCTTCTTTCGTTGGCACGCCTGCCTCAACCATTTGCTCTACATGCCGCTCAAACACTTTGTGATGGTCTATGATAGCTAAATTACCTTGAGGATGATGCGCAATCACAGTATCATAACGCAGCTGCTTTGCGAGTAGGATTTCTGGGACTCCAGCGTCTATGCCAAACAAGATTTTTCTTATGTTCTTGCCTTCAACGTAGATGGCACTGTCCGACGGGATTCTTTTGAAACCAGACATTTTCAGCGCGAGTTTCATTATCTCTCGAGTGCTCATCATTTGTCTCATCTCAACAGAATAGCCCATCTGTGTCAGCAGCGCCTTTTCTCATTTTCGATATCTGCAGTGGAAGTGGAAAAAGAAGAAAAAGACAAAAATGTTGAAACTGATTGGACAAATTGAAGTTATTAGCTAAGCGCAAGCTTGTTTCTAATATCTTCTTGGTCTTGATTGTCGTCTTTTAGCCCAGCATTCGCGGCAGTAAACGGGTCTGCTAGGATCAGGCTTGAAAGGAACTTCGCATTCCTTGCCGCAATCCGCGCAGGTTGCCTTGTGCATCTCTCTGGGCTCACGTCCATAAGCCATTTGGCATTTCACTCCTATTTATTGATTCGACAAGAACGAGATCTCTTAACGAAACCCGAAGTTCTTGTACGGTCTACATATCACGATGTCCACGGTTTATAAGCTTATCCAAATCAGAAAGCGTCTTTCGTCTGAGGGCGCTCGCAAGAAGTGAGTAGAGAATTGAAGCTGGCTCTGCTCATTCTACCTTTATGGGTTCGCCTTTGGGCCTTTTCTCTTCTTTAGCCTTGGTTAATGTAACCTCGAGAACGCCGTTCTTATACATTGATTTCGCAGTTCTTGGATTGACGCTTGTGGGAAGGTCAACTTCCTTGTAATACTTGCGTTCAGGGGTATCAACGGAAATCGTCAGGGTTTTCTCGGTTGTGTAGAGTTTGATGTCGTTTTTGTCAACGCCTGGCACTTCAGCAACAACCTTAACCTCGCTGTCGGTGCTTATGACGTCGACAAGGGGCTCCCGCTCCTCTTTTATGTCTACTGTTGGGCGTCTTGCTCCAAATGGTGCCTCAGGTTTCATTGAAGGCTTGACGTTTCCGAACTCTCTGATTTGTGGTTTCCCATCAGGACCGATGGTCATGGAGTAGCCGTAGACGAAGGGTCCCCATTCTTTAGCAGTTGACCCATCTGGTAGACGGCGTTCACGAACAAGGTCTTTTGGCAACTTCGTGGTGAATTCCTTGAACTCCTTCTCCATCATTTCCTCCATTTCGCGAAATATGTCGTCCACGTCGCCGAACAGCCAATCTCTTGAATAGGGTCGGCGCATGCGCCTGCGGAACCATTCGGGGAAGTCTTCTTCGGGCAAGTTTTACACGCTCCAATGAATCTAGAAGAACCAAGGCTTATACGTTTTTCTTTTAAGTTGCCAACACGTTAGCCAGCAGCAGAAGATTCAAATCTAGAGGTTTTGTTGTATGGCACGATTTTTCCATGCTTAAAGTGCCTATTTGACCGTTTTGAAGCCCAACTATCTTGTTGTTTTGCCCTTTCAACAACAAGTCAACAGCTTTATTTCCGAACAAACTTGCCAGCAATCTGCTTCTCGCTGTTGGACTTCCGCCTCTTTGAGCATAGCCTAGTACGCTAATTCTGACTTCAGATCCAAGACGTGTCTCAATTTCTCTTGCAAGCGCCCTTGCGTCTCCTGCGCCTTCTGCCTTTACGACAATGCTTGACTTCTTGCCCTTTCGCTGGTTCTCACGCATCGTTTGAATTATGGTCTCATTTTTGGTCTTGATCTCAGGCACAACAATGATTTCAGCGCCTGATGTAAGACCTGCCGTGAGCGCGAGAAAGCCGCGGTCTCTTCCCATGACTTCAACAATGAAGGTTCGTTCGTGGGAGATGGCGGTGTCTCGTATCTTGTCGATCTCCGCGACTGCCGTGTTCACAGCTGTGTCAAAGCCTATGGTCTCATCTGTGCCGTAGACGTCGTTGTCAATGGTGGCTGGCACGCCAACGATGATCGCGTCAGATTCTTTGCTCAGGTCACATGCGCCTCTGAAAGAACCATCACCTCCAATGACAACAAGGCCGTCAACGCCAGTTTGTGAAAGGGTCTTAGCGGCTTTTCTGACTCCTTTCTTTGTTTCGAACTCGCGAGACCTAGAAGTGTGGAGTATTGTGCCGCCAAGTTGTAGGATTCCGCCAACCGAGCGAGGTGTTAGAGGCTTCGAATCGTTTGACATGACGCCTTCCCAGCCTCTTTGAAAGCCGACGACCTCCAAGTTTATGGAGTGAGCAGTGCGGACGATGGCTCGTATGGCTGCGTTTATGCCTGGCGCGTCGCCGCCGCTAGTGACGATTCCTGCCTTTTTCAAGTTTTCAGCCTCTGCTTACGCGTGAGTTTCTAGAAAGGCATGTTAACTGTGGATCTTAGAGATAACGTTTGGTGCTGTAAGAGAGACTTGGGAAAGGATTAAAAGAGAACAGAAATGTAGAAATTCTGAAAGGGTTGATAGGAATGGAAGCAGCCAAATTCTATTCTTTGCCGAAACTGTCATATGGATACAAGGATTTGGAGCCGCACATGTCGGAGCAGCAGTTGACCATTCATCATCAGAAGCATCATCAAGCATACGTGAACGGAGCAAACACTCTTCTGGAAAGATTGGACAAGGCACGTAAGGAAGGCACAGACATAGACATGAAAGCCACGCTGAAAGAGCTATCATGGAACGTGGGCGGGCACCGACTGCATTCGCTTTTCTGGGAAAACCTGGCACCTGCAGGCAAAGCCGGTGGAAAACCCGGTGGAGCACTGGCCACTGCAATCGACAAGGAGTTTGGCGGGTTTGATCGATTCAAGAACGAATTCACTCAAGCCTCGATGGGTGTTGAAGGCTCTGGCTGGGGAGCCCTTACCCTTTGTAGACTCACTGGCAGACCCTTACTAATGCAAATTGAGAAGCACAACACTAACATCTATCCGGGATTCAGAATCCTCATGGTCCTTGACGTGTTTGAGCACGCTTACTACATTGATTTCAAGAATGACAGAGCCAAGTTTGTGGAGACTTTCTGGAACATCGTCAATTGGAACGCCATTGCTAAGAGGTTTGAAGAAGCTTCGAAATAGAGAAGCTACAACTGAGCCTAGAGGCCACCACGCTCCCCATTTTTGATGATTTGCCTTTTTCATCTGCCGAGATCATTCTATGTTAGAGTTGTTTGAGTCAAGGGATTTTTTGCAGTGCAGTCAGCAAAGGGACGCCTACAATGAATGAGACCGTGACGACGAGCGCGTCTTCTATGAAGGAAGACCCTGCGCCAGTTACGAAAATGGTGCATACGGCGTTATGGTTCGTGTGGTTCGCTAGTGCCCAAGGAGTCTTGTGATGACTTTGGCTCCTTTTGACGCAGAGCCTCTGTCTTGATGTTCAACGTGGTCCATCGCAATTGCGTATCCGAGAACTAAGAGAGGGTCGAAGCCTCGTTTGACTATTTCTATACAATATTCATCTCGGATTGTTGCCCAGTTGAGGTGAACTTTGGCGATTATTGTTTTGTTCGGTGCGATGATGTCGTACGTGTGGTGGACGACGTTGCCGTTTATTCTTGCCAGTTCTTTTCCGTCTGAGCCTTCCATCCACCATTCGCTTCCAAACAGCTTGAGAATTTTCTTCTTAACCTTAGCTTTTGTCTCTCCATCTTTGTCTTTGATTTCGTATTCGTGATGCACTGTGACTACTTTGCCGTCGATTTCGCCTAGATGAAGACCAGTATTGTCTTCGAGCCAGAATTTTGGTCCCCAGCTGACGAATTCCTGCTTGATGAAGCCTAATTGCTGACCGTGTTTGTCCTTAACCACGTAAGTGTTCCTGATTGATAGAAGTCTTTGGTCAATGGTGAACTCTCTGTTTTCTAGCATTGCCAATTCTGAACACCTTTGAGTTGCTCGCTCAGTCGGCGCGGTATCTATGTCTTGCTAAGTCGCAATACTGATTCTGAGTTAACCTAACGCTTCAGGGAAGCCTCAAGATATCGGTCGTAAAATCCCCTTTTTTGTTTCTGAACCCCGGACATCTATTCGATTCTACTTAGCTTTCTTGTTCCGACGTAAAGAAGGGAAACCCCTATCAACGAAAAAATCGCGGTCAGCAGCAAATGGTCACATAAGACAACCGTGAACTCGCCCAAATCTTGAACTATCTTCCCAAAACTCAAACCGAGCCTGGTTGAGCCGATCTCAAGTCCTATTGTAGCGAAAAGTATCACCATGAGGTTTATTACTACGCCCAAGTTGCGTTCTCTTGATTCTTCAGCGAAGATCGGATTAATGAGGGCTAGACCAAGGACAAGAGCCACCGAAGCTAGGGTTCTAAGCGATCCCAATAGCGTATTGATCAGCAGGGAAGTCAACGTGATTTGTGGAACTGTAATCGTTGAGATAGCTGTTAAAGCTGCTGCAATTGGGACCGCTACGAGCCAGCTTTGAAGCAACCTTGCCTTCACGAATTTTTCGATTCCAGAGGGCGTTTTCTTGTATAGGAAGATGGTTTCCCTGCCTCGGCTTACCGTACCGACCACAAATGCTCCTAGAAACGGGATTCCAAAAGCGCTCATCTGCAATAACGGTTCTTCTAGTTTCGTAACCGGGTCTGCTATGAATATGCGCAGCATGGCGAGCAGGATAGCAACGTAGAGGATCCATGATAAGTTTTCAAGCCTTCGACCATAGTCTTTGAAGATAGAGACAAGAAGTGTGCCAGATGATCCGCTGCCTCCAAAAAATCTAATGGTCTTGTAGAAGCGGCCGTCTGGCTTGGCTTTGGGAGCTATGAAGGTGACTGTTTCGAGGCTGTAGGCGCGATTAGCCGCTTTTGCGCCCAGCCACAGAGTTGCTGCAAAGAACACGATAAGTCCTCCGAGGCGCGTTAGAGTTTCAATATCAACAGCCGCGGCGTTGCTGGGGTTAGAGGCGAAGCTGACGAAGATTTCTGCTCCCCAAGAGCTTGGCAGCACTGAAAGAACTGCTCTGAGCATACCGCTTGTCTCAGAACTGGTCAGAGCAGTGAGCAAGCCTCCGCCATATATCGCGTACACTGCTGCAATCATGGGTAAAGCGAGGATTACAGAGAGTGCTCTTCCCACATCTTTTCCACGAACCGTCTTTCCAAGTTTCGTTCGCAGGATGGCGGAGATTACAGTGCCGATCCAAAAGGCAGAAAGAAGTGCGATTACGAAGGTGACGATGATTATTGCCTTTTGAATCATGTCTAATCCTAGTGGAGTTAGAAGTGCAGTGAAAGTGCCTGTGATGAGTGTTATCGCAATGGCGTAGAATGGTATTGCGCCCATAAATTCGCCAAGTAGAACGTCGCTTGGTTTCAACGGGGCGCGCACTAGGATCTCTAATTGGCTAGTCTGTACTTCTCTCAATGTATCGGTGATTGGGATCAGTATCAGGTAGAAGAAGAACATGAAGAGGATGATTTGTACCATGGGTACGGCGGCTTGGGTTATGATGAATGCTGTGAAGTCGTCGATTAGCGGAGTCACGACTGCAGGTGCAATGAACATAACGTAAACCGCTAGCAATCCAATGACTAGAGGTAGAAAGTAGGGTCTTATGCTGCGGATGCTACTCGTGGTAGTTCGGTATCGGTTCTTGGCTATCACGAGCCACTTAGCCGCTGGCACCTCTGTGTTCCCTCCATGCTAAAAGTTCCTTCTCGTCTACACCCCCAGTTATGGCGATGAAAGCTTCCTCCAGAGTCTTGGTTTTCGTTTTGGCCATGATTTCTTTGACTGTGCCCACTGCTATGAGCCTGCCACCATTGATTATGCCTATTCGATCACAGAGCTCTTCAACCACGGGAAGAATGTGACTGCAAATGAAAATGGTTTTGCCAGCTGTGTCTGCCAGCTTCCTGAGGAGGTCCTTCACTACTAAGGCTGCAGCAGGGTCTAGATTAGATGTGGGTTCGTCGAAGAACAAGATAGGAGGGTCATGGATGAGAGCCGCGGCAATCAGGACTTTCTGTTTCATTCCGCGGCTGTATCCTTCAAGCAAATCATTACGTCTATCATGAAGCCCGAACAGCTTGAGCAAGTCATCTACTCTTTCAGATAGAACGTCTTTTGGGACGTCATAGAGAGCTCCCATGAACTCCAGAAACTCTCTGGCGCTGAGTTTCTCATACAAACCAGGCGACTCCGCGAGCAAACCTGTAACTCGTTTTACTTCCGTCTCATCTTTGAGAATATCATGGCCGTTCACAAGGGCTGTACCGCTGGTGGGCTTTATTATACAGTTTAATAAGCGAACGGTCGTCGTCTTGCCAGCTCCGTTTGGACCGAGTAGGCCAAAGGTTTCTCCTTCATAGACCTCGAGGTCAAGCTCGTCTACTGCCTTGATCTCGCCTCCCTTGCCATAGTACTTTGACAGCTTTTTGGTCTGTATGACGGCTTTCAATGTTCATCACCGAATCGATTTGTTGGTTTTACTATAACCTGTCTTACTTAATAGTGGATGCCGTGTTGTTCTCTTCAAAGATGAATAGGTCATCAATCGTTGTTTGTAAAGCTTTGGCAATATCATGTGCTAGCTTTAAGGATGGATTGTAGTTTCCTTTTTCTATGAAGAGAATGGTTTCTCTTCGCACTCCAACCTTCTTTGCCAGCTCTTCTTGAGTGAGGTCGTATCTTGCCCTCAATTCTTTTATTCTGGTTTTCACAGCTGTCAAAGGTCTCCTTTTCTGCCAAAGTACCATCGCAGCACAAGAAAAGACAAGCTGGACACCAGAAGCGCAGCTATCATGGCGTAACCTGATTCGATTTCCGGCATGCCAAAGAATTCTCTCCCGACAAAGGTAACCCACAGGTACGCTAAGATGAAGTATTGACCCATGAACATGGCGTAGAATCCAGCTTTCCAGTTTAGCTTTCGAGTTCTCTCATCAGCCAACGGAAATCCAGACTTTTTTTCTCTGATTGTTCTCCAAATGACTAGAATCCCGATTAGAATGATTAATGCAAGTATTCCCCCGCTTGTGATCAGCCAAGTGAAATCAGTCATTCAACACACCTCTAGTTGATGATTTTGCTCCTTCGGAACTCCTTTTTGATGATCTTGCTATATTGCCGATTGCTATAATGCCGATTCCGACAATTCCTATCACAGTTGCAATGCCAGCATGATCCTCTCCTAGAAGCCCTTTTCCGAATGCCATCAATGCAGCTCCGGTTAGACATACCGCAACCCCCAGTGCAAGAAGCGCATATTCTCTCATTTTCTCAACCTCCATTATTTATTTCTCACATTTCATTATGTTTAGCGCACTTTAAGTTAGATAAATGTAACATCAAGCATTTAAGCTTTGCTGGGTCTGCTGCTCGGAGGCTTCCAACAAGGTTGACTGAGACTTGTGGGCATCTTGTACCTTACTTCTCTTCTTTGCCTTGCTCACGTTTGCGTGAATGTTAAGTATATGCCCATGAGGACGATGAACGCAGCAAGCGGTTGGATTCCTGACATTTGTGTTTGAATGAGCGTTGAGATGAGGCTGCTTGTGACTATCAGGAGCAAGCCCCAGAGGAGGCTCTCAAACGGTTTTCTTTTGTATTCTTTCCTTGTGATTTTGAAACCCAGTTTCTCCAAGCCTAGCCCTATAACCAAGACAATAATGCCGGTGTTTAGGTAGGGAAGCAAGTTCACGAGAAAAGAGATGATTTCCTCGATCGACATCTCCGGGTCAACAGGAGAGTAATTGATTCGGCAGCATAAATAAGATTCATGTATCCATAATTAAGACAGATAAAAAGTGGAGAAAGAACTCATTAAGTATAGTAGGGCGCAGATGCGTCAACAAACCTAGGTTCTTCGGCTATCAGACGCGTTCAAACCTCTGGCTTCTAAATACTCTTCAAGTTGTCTCAACAAAACGCGGGCTTCCCGCTTAGCCTCGATGGAGAGGTTTGGATTCCTCTTGGATTTGTCTGCAATTCGTGTCGCTTCTTCAATGAAGGTGTCGACGTTAACCATACTTGTCACTTTGAGCAAGTCAAGAACCCCTATTCTATTTCGTTCTCAATCAGCTTAGTAAGCATTAATGTTCAAATGTTAATCACAAAAACAGAAGCAATCGCCCCAGATTTTTTTCTATAGGCGGCGCAGGGTGGTGGGACTTGAACCTAATGATTGCTGGTGATGTGTTTCTGGGATTATTATGACTTATTGCAAGCTGGCGCCGTTCAATCAGCTTCTCGCTGGTTATGTTCCACCTGAGGCTGCCTCGGTCTCCAAGATTGCTTCCACAGTCCATCCTGCCGCGTTCTCGGTAACCTGCCCGCACACCTCACGCGCGCGTGACTGCTGTTGCATAAACGCTTTCATCTGGACAGGATCAAGGGAATCGTAGCTGCGACCAAACAGTCTGTCTTGAATATCACAGCATAGGTATCCTCCGTATTCGGTCACAAATCGATTACGCACGCGCATCACCGCTTGACGAAGTGTGAGATACCACTTCCCTATTTGGGTGAGATCGGATTTTTCAGCATAGGCAGCGCGAGTTCGACCGAAGCGTAAACCAAGGGCTACGATAGCTCCACAGAGCGCACCGCACCCACCTGCGGTACTCGATAACCCGGTCGTCGCCTTGAACACGTCATCGTTCACGGGCATGTTCAACGTATCCGCTACCGCTAACAATGTTCCCTCTGCGCAAGGATACTTTCCCATAGATTCTCGTCCTAATTGTCGTGCACGCGCTATCAGACGACTCGCCTCGGACATTGATTCATCACTCTCCATGGTATTAGACTTCCCAATCATGTAGTCATCGGTTACCCACGGCGCTATGTTCCACAGTTATTACTATTTTTCCTTTGGCATGTCCTTCTTCAAAATACCGGAAGGCTTCAGCAACCTCGCTTAACGGGTAACGCCTATCTATGACCTGCTTTATCTTGCCGGCTTCAAGAAGCTCTTTCAAGAAAACCAAATCCTTCTGGTTTAGTCTCGCAATCCCCATGAAACCCATTTTCTTACTTCCGACCAGTGAAATCAATGGACCCAATAGCATAGCTTGGAATAGCTGAGCCATGGAACCTCCGACCATGACATAAACTCCCTTAGGGTTCAATGCACGCCTATAGTGTAAAATCGGATGGTATCCGTTGACACCAATGATCAAGTCATAACGCTGTCCACTCTTGGTGAAATCTTCTTGAGTGTAGTCTATGACGTGGTCTGCCCCCATCGAGCGCGCATTGTCCATATTCCTCGTGCTACACACGGCTGTGACTTCAGCTCCGAAGGCTTTGGCAATCTGCACCGCAAACGTACCCACACCACCAGACGCACCATTAATCAAGACCTTTTGCCCTGGCTGAATCTGTCCCTTGCGGAGACCCTGCAGGGCGGTGATTGCCGCCAAAGGCACGGCTGCTGCTTCCTCGAATGCCACATTGGCGGGTTTCAACGCCAGCAAATCTTCACGAGCGCATGCATACTCGGCAAGACTTCCCCGACAGCCTCCGAACACTTCATCACCTGACTGAAACTGCTTCACTTTTCTGCCAACCGCTTCAACCCGCCCAGCTATGTCAATACCGAGTATCTTGCGTTTTGGTTTTAGTAGCCCTTCTCCCAGTAAGCGGACCAACAAAGGCCCTCTTAGGCGAGCCAAGTCAGCTTTGTTTATGGATGCCGCATGGACTTTTACCAGTACTTCATTGTCTGTGGGAGTTGGCTTTTCTACTTCTTCAAGTTGAAGAACATCTGGCGATCCGTATTTGGTGCGTACAATCGCTTTCATTTGTGATCCCTCTTTTTCTTGGTTGATGGTAGGCATATTAATTGCCTTATGGAGAGGCTGAAGACGAAGGGTGCCCCATTTAATAGATATAGTAATCCTGCCACTTTTGCGGCGTTGTGGGTTGGCAGAGAGTCTGCCGTCATATTCGTATCCCTTCAATCACACAATGGAGTGGACATTCTAGTTAGGTGTTCTGTGCAAAAGTGACCAGCCTAGTGGTCATCAAGTTTCAATACGTTTGCCTTGAAGACAAAAAGTGCTGTACAGTCAGAGTCTTGTCTGTTCTACTGCCTTGTTGACCAAGTCATAGGTCGAGGTTTTTCCATAGGTAGTGCGGGGGGTGGGACTTGAACCCACGAAGGCCTTCGCCAGAGGATCTTAAGTCCTCCCCCTTAGACCTGGCTCGGGTACCCCCGCCCCGCTTGTGTTAATGCCTTCAATATTATCTGCTCAACTTAAGCCTTGCTTGAAATCATAGAAGAAGTAGTAGTCCACATACACGCGGCACAGACGACTACTTCTAAACCTACTAGACTCTCAACATCCTAGAAATTGTTGTAGCAGACCTACCAGAGTCAACAACAACTTCGACACTTCGTCTACACACGCAGTTGTTGATGACACTATAGAGCAGTTGCGCATCAACACCCACACAACCAGCCCACCATGAAAGAAGTCGTACAGCACAGTTCAGCGTGTACAACTACAACAAAACACACGGCCGCACGCCGCATTCTGGATGATGTCGTCGCCCGGAACAGTCGTACGATGATGTCCACACAACTTCAGCCAGACCCATACATGATAATGATGACGCCATAGGGAGAGTAAACTTCATCACACACAGACAGTCTACGTTTGCATGTTCAAGTACAACTGTTCCAACCTGCCCGCAACACTAGTAGAAGACGGGCTTAAGCGACACCCTCCTTCTTCTTGCACAAAGTCTTTCACAGCCACCGCTACCCAACATAGCCAATCGCCACGCATACCAACATTAAACGTCACGCTTAGCAACATTGAACGTCACGCAAGAACACTACCCAACAGCGCCGGAAACACCATACAGAACCAGCAACAGAGCCTAAACCACAAACAGAAAAGCAGAGCTTTCACCGCAAGAGAATTTTTCTGCACCCATACTAACCCTCTTCCCACAAGAACCCGCCAACATTCAACCATGAGTAAGCATTATATCATGGTTTCCTATTCTAGCCCTAATCTCTGAGAGAACCAAAACCACGAAATATCATAGGAGCCCTACGGCTTCTCTGAGAGAGTAAAGGAAAAGCATCGAGATGAGTACCGCACTAAGAGTGCTTAGCTACCTGCGCAAGTACTGGCACCTAGAACTCCTAGTAATCCTATGCCTCCTAGGAGTCACACTACTAAACATCATAGTCCCACTGCTCATCAGAACAATCATAGACGACGTAATCGTCCGAATGAACTACCAACTACTACTTTTCTTAACACTAAGCATACTGGGCATCGCAGCACTCAGAGGAGCCCTAGCCTTCGCACAAAGATACACAACCGAGTACGTAGCTCAGAAAGCCGTCTACGACGTTCGAAACCAGATCTACGAGGCACTGCAACGTCAGTCATTCACATTCTACGACAAAATGCCTACGGGTCAACTTATGTCAAGGGTCACCAGCGACGTCGACTTGCTGCGAGGGTTCCTAGCCTGGGGATTTCCTCAATTCATCAGCATCCTGGCCACGTTCATAGGCGTGTTCGCAATAGCTGCCTCCATGAGCTGGAAACTAACCCTGCTTTCACTTTCCCCCGTGCCAATCGTGTTTCTAGTCACATACAGGTTCGCCAGAAAGATAAGACCAGTTTTCACAGAGGGACAGGAAGAACTAGGCGTCATAAACGCAGTCCTTCAAGAAAACATCACAAGCGTGAAAGTCGTCAGAGCCTTCGCAAAGGAAGACCTCGAAGAACGCAAATTCATGGAAAAAAGCAAAGACTACTTCAACACCAATGTACGAGCAGCAAAACTCAGAGCAATTCACATACCCCCAATTGAATTCATGACAGGCCTGGGAACCGTTGTGATTCTGCTCTACGGCGGCATACAAGTCATATCAGGAGAAATAACCATTGGAACCCTCATCGCCTTCAACAGCTACCTCCTACTCCTCCTCATGCCCATGCGCTTCCTAGGCTTCATCACATCATTCCTACAGAGAGCCATCGCTGGAGCAAAAAGAACATTCGAAATCATGGACGCCGTCCCCGAAGTCAAAGACCAATCCAACGCTGTAGAACTCCCTCCAATAAACGGACACGTCAAATTCGAAAACGTTTCATTCAGCTACGGTCAAGAACCCGTGCTCAAAAACGTGACGTTCGAAGCCAAGCCAGGCGAAACCATAGCGCTACTCGGCACAACAGGCTCAGGAAAAAGCTCAGTCATCAGCTTGATTCCTCGATTCTACGACTTCAACAAAGGAAAACTCACCATAGACGGCTTCGACGTTAGAGACGCAAAGATCGAATCCCTGAGAAAACACATAGGCATCGTTCACCAAGAGACTTTCCTCTTCTCATCCACAATCAAAGAAAACATAGCATACAGCAGACCCAACGCAACCACGGAAGAGATCATCAACGCTGCAAAATCAGCTGAAGCACACGACTTCATAACGTCATTTCCCCAAGGCTATAACACAGTAGTCGGCGAAAGAGGATCCACACTTTCAGGCGGACAAAAACAGAGAATCGCAATAGCCAGAGCCCTGCTGAAAGACCCAAAAATCCTGATCCTCGATGACTCAACCTCAAGCGTCGACATCGAAACCGAATATCAAATCCAGAAAGCGTTACATGCACTTCTCAAAAACCGCACAACCTTCGTGATCACACAGCGCTTGTCAACAATAAAAAACGCCCACAAAATCATCGTGCTAGACCAAGGACAAATCGTGGAAATCGGAACACACGACGAACTGATGGAAAAGAACGGAATGTACAGACGTATTTACGAAACCCAACTCGCAGTTCAAGCCAAGCCCGAAGCTCAGGTTCAAGTCTTGAAGGAACATGCCAAGCACAAAACAAAAGGGCACGCTGGAGGTGCGCCGTGATGGGTTTCCATCAGCCTTTTCTCATTGATGAAGAGGAAACTAAGCGCACTGTTCCTGATCGCGTCTTAATCAAGAGACTGCTCCAGTACATGGCTCGTTACAAGTTGAATTTTGGGATAATCATCTCGCTACTTTTCGTCTCTGCAGGCCTTGGGTTGGCGGGTCCATACATACTGGCTGTCGCAATCGACCAGTACATTGCACAAGGCAACCTCACAGGACTCTACTGGATTTCAGCAGTCTACGTTGGCATTTACGTTGTTGTTTGGATAGTCAGCTCTCTTCAGACCTACTTGAGGTTCTGGCTTGGGCAACGATTAATCTTCGACCTCAGAATGGACATGTTCTCCCGCTTACAAAAGCTATCGATGAGCTTCTACGACAAACGGCATGTTGGACGAATCATGTCACGTGTCACGAACGACGTGGAAACGCTGAATGAGTTCCTGACTTCAGGCGTGGAAATCGCCATCGGCGACATATTCATCCTAGTTGGCATAGTGATTATGATGCTCATTCTAAACGCTCAGCTAGCGATGGTGACCTTCACAGTGATTCCAATTGTCTTGATCGGGACTATTCTGCTGGGGGAGAGAGTCAGAGAAGCTTACAGACTGACGAGGAAAAAGATCTCAGGAGTCACCGCCAACCTTGCCGAGAGTATATCTGGAATGCGCGTAATCCAATCCTTTTCAAGGGAAATGGCGAATGCCCAACAGTTTGACCGGGTGAACGTTGAGAACCTTCAGGCAAATATTCAGGCGGCAAGGGTTTCGGCGCTTTTCTTCCCTATAGTAGATGTGCTTGGAACTGTTGGAACATGCCTTGTTCTCTGGTTTGGCGGCACCTCAGTGATAGGTGGTTCTTTGACACTAGGCATCTTGGTGGCTTTCATGGCTTACGTTACGCGGTTTTTCATGCCAATCCGCGAGATCAGCATGCTGTACAATAACGTGCAATCGGCTTTAGCAGCCACAGAACGAATAACGGAAATCCTTGACGCCCAATCTGAAGTTGAAGAGGCTAAGGACGCAATAGAACTGCCGAGAATTAAAGGAGAAATCAAGTATAACAGTGTATCTTTTGGATACGACCCGGGCAATTTCGTTCTGAACAGCATAAAACTGGAGATTAAGGAAAACCAGCGAGTTGCGCTGGTTGGTCCAACAGGTGCTGGCAAAACCTCTTTGGCTAGCCTTGCTGCCCGGTTCTATGATCCACAGAAAGGAAGCATAACCGTTGATGGATACGACATTCGCAAGGTTTCTCTGAAATCGCTTAGAAGTCAGATGGGTATCGTGCTGCAGGATCCCTTGTTGTTCAGCGGCACCGTTCGAGAGAACATAGCGTATGGCAGGCCAAGCGCTGGTGAGCAGGAAATCGTTGAGGCAGCAAAGGCTGTGGGAGCCCACGATTTCATAATGAACTTCACACAGGGTTACGACACTGTTGTAGGCGAGAGAGGCATCAGGCTTTCAATGGGACAGAGGCAACTCATCTCGTTTGCTCGGGCTTTGCTGGCTGATCCAAGGATTCTGATTTTGGACGAGGCTACTTCCAGCGTGGACGCCTATACAGAGCTGTTGATTCAGAACGCCTTGAAGAAACTCTTGGAAAAGCGGACAACGTTGATCATTGCTCATCGCCTGTCCACAGTTAGAAGCGCGGACAGAATTGTGGTTGTTGACAATGGTCGCATTGTGGACATGGGCACTCATAACGAACTAATGCACAAAGACGGGCTATACCGCAAACTGTATGAAATGCAGTTGAAACCCATCGAAGCCAAGTAAGGATGATCATCGCTGAACTGGTAGAATAGGGTTGGGAAGTTGCAAAAAAGAACGGTCTCAGCCATTCTAGTGTGGGTTGCCATAGCGTTACTCATTCTGAATGGTTACTTAAGATCGCTGTTAATATTCTTGGTCTGTATTGCTATTGTGATAAGTGCGACAGCAGTTTATTTCATTCCACGAACGAGAAGACGACAGATTCAAACAAACGAATAGTGCCAACTCTCTTCAATGAAAACGTCTTATTTTTTTAGGTTCTCGTTGAGAAATGCTAGTGTTCTTTCCCAAGCGTCTTTGGCTGCCTCAGGTCTATAACTGTCCTTTGTGTCGTTGAAGAACGCGTGTGGAGCGCCTGGATAGACTTTAACGTCAAACTGTTTTCCGTGTTTAGTGAGCGCCTGTTTCAAGAGGTTGATGTCTGACTCTGTTATGCCTTTGTCAGCTCCTGCATAGTTGCCAAGTATCGGGCATGCAATATTCTCGACTATGTCGATTGGCGTGGGGTTTCTGCCGTAGAATATCACAGCGGCTGCGAGTGAGCTGTTGCGGCAGGCTAAGAGAAGTGAAAGCCCTCCTCCCATACAGAAGCCTATGCTGCCTATACGGTTCGGCATCACGTAATCAAATGTCCTAAGATAGTTGAATGCGCCGTTTAGGTCTCCCATCGTTTTTTCTTCAGTTAAAGTTTGGCGTATTTCCCGGCCTTCTTCCAGCTTTGTTACAAGTTTTCTGTCAAAAAGGTCAACGGCGAGGGCAACATAGCCTTCTTGCGCCAGTCGAGCAGCAACATCCTTGATGTGGTCGGCAAGCCCCCATATTTCATGAATGACTATTACGGCTGGATACCCATTGGGTTGCTTGGGTCTGGCTAAGAAACCCAGGGTCTTTTTCGTGGGGTTTCCGCCGGGAAATTCAACCATGAAGGAGACAGTGTCCATGATGGTTCACCGTTCACTCATACATGCTTGCTAAGTTTAAAATCCTTGTTAAGCAACCAATTTTCTAATCAACGGTGCACGTGAGCGAGGGAAAATGTTTGACCGAAATCGATGAACTTCAAACTCAAATAGAAACAGCAATCAGAGACTTGGAAACAAGTCAAAAAAGAGCCGCAAAGACAGTGGCGTTCCTGAAAAAGAAGATGAACGACTTGGAACTGAGCATAAGCGACGAAAGCTGTGCAAAGACCGATGCACAAATGGAGAGACTGAATTCTGCGACAGAGAGGCTTGATCGATTCATTGACTCTGTGATTTTAGAGAACGCACAAGCCACAGGGGAGTGCGAAAGATTGGAGCGTGAATGCAGAGCGCTGACATTCGAGTGTGCTAGGCTGGAGGATTTAAAGGCTTTGTGCCAGGAATATGAACGGCTAGCAAAGGATCTGCTATGTTACTCGCTTGGACATATCAGCCTCAAGAAAAGGGAGGTGAAAAGAAATGCGTGAAAGATCTTTTTCCGCAAGGGTGTGCAAATGCGTAAGGCAGGAGAAATCAATGAGGGTCGGGTCACCGGTGCACACCTTTTCAATCGTGGCTCGGGACCCAAAAACGGGCGAGATGGGAGTTGCAGTGCAGTCGCACTGGTTCAGCGTGGGGGTCAGTGTGCCTTGGGCAGAGGCTGGTGTCGGTGCTGTTGCGACTCAGTCATTTGTGAACCCGTCTTATGGACCGAAGGGGCTAGACCTCATGCGCTCTGGCAAGTCGGCACCTGAATCTTTGAAGGAGCTGATCACCGTTGATTCTGGCGAGGCGGTGCGGCAGGTGGCGATGGTTGATGCTAAGGGTCGTGTAGGGGTCCATACTGGCAACAGCTGTATCGAGTGTGCTGGGCATAAGACTGGCGATGGTTACAGCGTGCAAGCAAACCTTATGCTCAACGACAGGGTGCCAGCCGCGATGGCAGAGGCGTTCGAGGAAGCCCAAGGCGACCTCGCCGAGCGGATGATGATAGCGCTTGAGGCAGCGCAGGAAGTAGGCGGTGACATACGCGGCAAGCAGTCAGCAGCGATGATCGTGGTCAAGGCGCAGTCTTCTGGTAAGCCGTGGATAGACCGTGTGGTGGATCTGCGGGTTGAGGATCATCCTGAG
>Ga0315306_10000219_pt1 | contig 28151 bp, 26 predicted proteins | sample TDP1_MG_FD_203803 | JGI IMG/M metagenome (GOLD analysis project Ga0315306, IMG submission 203803) | Freshwater sediment microbial communities from Lake Towuti, South Sulawesi, Indonesia - TDP1 | ecosystem: Environmental > Aquatic > Freshwater > Lake > Sediment | place: Indonesia: South Sulawesi... | reverse complement strand
CTATTTAAGATGACGAACAGCGAACTCCACAACGCTGGCTTTGCGTGGAATCTCCCTGACTACAGTTGGGCAGGCCTATGGATCAACACGGACCACGTGGTTATGTACAACAATCTCATAAGCAACAATCACTTCATCGGAATCCTCCTTTACCACTCAGGAGGCCACTATATATTCAACAACACCATCACGGGCAACGATTGGCATGGTATCTGGGGCGAAAATTCCCCAAACAACCTGATAGAGAACAATAAGATATTCTCCAACGGACAAGACGGAATAGCTCTCTCTTCTGCCCCTAACAATCAAATCTACGACAACACCATCTACAAAAATGGATTGGACGGAATATCCCTCTCTTCAGCCTCTGGGAGTAAAATTTACAACAATACCGTCTATTCAAATGGCCGCTCTGGGATCGTTGTATCCTCTGGCACTAGTATAACCTTCAACAATGCAAGTTCAAACGGAGATGACGGAATCGTCGTATCATCTTCATCTGGCAGCCTCATAGACAACAACATAGCCAATGGTAACGGAGATAACGGGATCGTTGTATCGTCCTCAGCTTCCAGCCGGATATCAGACAATGCAGCCAACAAAAATAAAGGCGGCAACGGAATTGCAGTAGGTTCGTCGCCTTTTAGCGATATAACCAATAACACGGCAAACGGCAACGGGAACAACGGAATCGGCGTATCTTCGTCGGAGAGCAGCAACATCTGGAACAATACAGCAAATTACAATGGCGACGATGGAATCGTTGTTTCATCTTCGCCTAGCATAGAAATATGGGATAACATTGCAAACTACAACTTTGTTGAGGTGGATATAGGTACTGGAATCGTCGTAGACTCTTCGCCCTCAGCTTCTGTAACTAACAATGAGGCGAACTCTAATTGGCGTGGTATACACCTGGTCTCATCACCAGGCAGCGTCATCTACCTCAACGTAGTGAATAACAACACCTGGTACGGGATTCATCTATATCTATCACCGACAACCAAAATACTGGAAAACGATGTAAGTTTGACAAAAGGTGAATGGGATTCAGCTGGCGTCTACCTCTCCTACTCCGAAGGATGCATTCTACAGTACAACGATGTAATTTCCAACTACAACGGCATGATCTTATGGAATTCACCAGAAGCCACGATACAGTTCAACGAGGTGAATTCGAACAGCCTGAGCGGCATCTCCCTGCAATTCAGCGGGGATGCAACTGTATCAAACAATAACGCACATTTAAATAGCCATGGCATTGCCCTGTCGTCTTCCAACTATGTTGACATAGACACAAATAACGCTACGTCCAACGGCGTGGGCATCTCGCTTTCCTCATCACATTACGTCACCATAACCAATAACAACGCATCGAACAACGGCAGAGGAATCTCTCTGGGAGGGTCAAACAATAACGCAATAACCTTCAACCACGTGGAAAGCAATACCTACGGAATCTACCTCACATCATCGAGCAGCAATGTGATAGCAGACAACATCGCAGAGGACAATGATTTCGGCGTCTCTCTCTGGTGGTCGAGCAACTATAACAGTGTAAAGAATAACGATTTCGACAACAGCGAAATTTACGGTGCCTACGTGTTTAGCTCCTCCTACAATAGCCTTACCCTGAACGACCTCAGATACTCGGGTAGCGTGGGCATTCACCTAGAGCAGTCCCACTACAATGGGCTATATTCTAACAACGCGACACATAGCGGAAACTACGGCATCAACCTGTTTGAATCCGATTGGAACGAGGTTGAGAACAATGATGTGAGATTCAGCACCAATGTTGGGATTGGTTTATCCTCATCACATAACAACAACATCCTCAATAACACGGCGGAGGGCAGTGGCATCGGCATCTCCCTCAGATGGTCGAACGGCAACAACATAAGGGACAACAACGCAAACCTGGACAGCATTGGTATCTCCCTACTGCAATCTAACACCAATGCAATAATTAACAACACCGCGAGTTCGAATAAGAATATAGGTATCGAGCTATCCATATCCAGCTATAACGATTTAATCAACAATACCGCAGACAACAACGCAAACTACGGCATTCACTTGTACTCATCCACCTACAATGATGTTATCGGCAACAATGTTAACTCAAATGGCGTGGGCGTATACTTAGATTGGTCCACAAATAATGTGATAAGGGAAAACGTAGTAAACTTCAACAGCCTCGTAGGCATAGCAATATATTGGGAAAGTAACAACAATCAAATAATTGGAAACGACGTAGACTCGAATAGCAAAATCAACATCCGACTCTCCTTCTCCCACAACAACATAGTGGAAGACAACGAAGCGTCTAACAGCATCGTCGGCGTCTACCTCGATTGGTCCAAGTTCAACCAAATAGTAAATAACACGGCGAACTTCAACACCCATGGAATCTCCCTGGAGTGGTTCAGCAATAACAACCAGATAATAGACAACACCGCCACAAACAATCTGGTGGGCATCTCCCTGGAATTCTCCAGCTACAACACGATAACTGGCAACGATGTGAGCATGAACGAAATCGCCATCTCCTTGGAATGGTATAGCGACTATAACATCATTACTGGCAATACGAACCAAGGCACGATCGGAATTAGCCTGTACAGGTCTAACTATAACAAAATAAAACAAAATAAGATGCTCGACAACACGGACTATGATGTAAAAGCCGTAAGTTCCAACTACAACTCCATCATAAATAACGTTGCTTGTAAAATATACAGCGACACGATCACAAACACCATAACTGGCAACACATGCCCATACCACCCGTACATCTCGATATACGCAGACAAAACCGCATACACAACAGGGAACAAAATGTATGTTGGCTTAAACATAACTAACCCGGCGGGTAACAAGTTAGTAGGCATTTACATCTGGATAGATCTACCAAATGGAGCGAAGTACTGGGTAATAGCAACTTCAATCACCCTACCTGCAGGCTGGACTTACAGCAACCCCACATTCATATCCTTCACACTCCCACCCTTGACTCCGGGCCAATACGCATGGCACGCTGTGATACTTGATCCCGCCGCCGGGAAGATTCTAAGCGAAAGTGTTTGGCCATGGACGTTTAGCACTTCAGCTACCAATAGCATTGGAACGAATGCAGAAACCAGAATTGGTGACTTCTATCAGACTCCGGTAATTTCAAGAACACGGAAATCAGTGGAGTTTTCCGTGCGGTAAGGGGAAAGTCCTACATGGCTTCGCTGAGAGTCAATTCTAATGGACCTTAAACCTGAAACACATCGCTATCTATTCCAGCTCTCTGTCGCTCAATCTTCAACCCTTTAGTGCTCCGTCTATTGCTTCGATAATCGTATTATAGTCAAACCCTTCAATTTTTTCTTCATTAACAAAGAAGGTTGGAGCTCCACGAACACCGTCAGACCTTGAAACAGCTGATACGTCAAGAAGCGGTGGTACAAATGCGCTCCGTGGGTGGCGGGCCCGCGGGGATTTGAACCCCGGTTCTCCGGCTTTCCCTCTTCTTCGTCCGGAGGCTTACACGCTATCTGGGCTTCAGATAGTTCGGTGCCTTAATCCAGACTGGGCGACGGGCCCTTTCCTTTTCCAACAGACTCAATGCTGATGTGAATTATAAGTCTTGTAGCGAGTTTAAGGAGTAAAGGGAAACAGTGAGACTCTTGGAAAGAAGCACCAGCAGAGCCACGGTTTTGTTTGAATGCTCCGAGTCGACCTCTTCAGTGAGGCTAAGCGCCCACCAGTGTGCTTGTCTGCACGATTTCGGTTATCTTCCGCATGTCGGTTATTATTGCGTCGAGTTTCTGCAGGTTTTCTGTTTCTATGCGAGCCACTAAGTCCCACAGCCCATAAGTAACGAGAACCTCAGTTACCCCCTTAACCTTTCTAAGTTTCTCCGCAACCTCGTGTTCGGTTCCCCGCTTCACAATGGCCATGAAATACGCTTTCACCGGCTGTCTAGGCATGCTATTTTTCACCTTCAGCAGTAGTTTGTAGTGTGGTGCTTAAAACAATTAACCTTGCGATAGGATTGTTACATCTCGATGAGATCTTCGCTTATCCACCACGCTTTCCTTTTACCCGACCTCTCGCCAGCGTAGTACTCAATCACAGGCTTTCCTAGCTGACTCTTGGAGCGCCTCTGAATCTTTCTGAGTCTGTTCAACACGTGCCACCTGTTTGTCTTCAAGTGTTCAGCCAGTTCAGGCGTGGTGGCTCCCCTGTGATTGAGGAGATAATCTACGATTTTGTGGTCTGTCTCGTCTATGCAGAAGGTGTGTGGATTGACCTTGCCCTTCTCAAAGGTGAGAACCTCCAGCTCGGTCATGTATCTCTTTATCTCTGACAGGTCGGCTTCCAGCTTGCCGATTTTTTGTTCCAGTTCGAAAATTTTGTCGGGTCGAGGGGTCTTCTGAAGCTTCTCTAGAATAGCGTCTCTGATGAAGTCGCTGCGTTCACCCTCGGGTATGCGGAGAGCTAGTTCTTTGAACACTTCCTCTGGTATCTTGGCGGAAACCACAGAGTATTTGCCCATCGGCGCTTCCCATATCTACTCCTGCTTATGTGATAAAAACGTTAACTCTACCTTCCCCGTTCCGGCTCAATCGCTCATGGAAGGCTTAGGGAAATCTTTTAAACAGTCACAAGAGAATCTACAGCGAAAATCGTGAATTTGAGAGAAGGGAACGCTATGCCCAAAAAAACCACAATATCAGTCATAAAATGTGACGTTGGCTCGGTGGCTGGACACCATATCGTGCCCAAACCAATCTTGGAAGTGGCAGAAAAGCGTTTGAAAAAGGCGCGGGAGAGCGGGCTGATTAACAGTTATTACGTGTTTCATGCTGGAGACGACCTCGAACTCCTCATGGCTCATGAGAGGGGAGAAAGCAACCCCGAGATTCACACCTTGGCGTGGGAGACCTTTCAAGAGGGAGCAAAGAAGGCGAAAAGCCTCAAGCTCTACGGCGCGGGGCAAGACCTTCTGAAGACAGCCTTCAGCGGAAACGTCAAGGGCATGGGTCCAGGCTGCGCCGAAATGGAAATCGAGGAAAGAGAATCAGACCCCATAATTGTGTTTGCCGCCGACAAGGCTTCTGGGAGCTGTTTCAACTTTCCAATGTTCAAAATCTTCGCCGACCCATCTAACACCGCTGGGTTAGTGATCGATCCCAACTTGGCTGGAGGCTTCAAGTTTGAGGTTCTTGATGTAATAAAAGAAAGGAAGGTTGTTGTCAAGTGTCCAGAAGAGATGTACGAGTTGATTGCGCTAATCGGAACAACCGAGCGCTACATGGTCTCACACGTCTGGAGAGCCCGAGACGACATCATTTGCGCAGCGTCCAGCACCACTAGGCTGACAAAGATTGCTGGAAAATACGTTGGAAAAGACGACCCCGTCGCCATAGTGAGAGCCCAATACGGACTCCCGGCGGTCGGAGAGATCCTCGCACCCTTCATGCACAGCTACTTCGTAGAGGGTTGGATGCGCGGTAGCCATTGGGGCCCCATCATGCCCGTGGGGCTGAGAGACAGCAGGTGCACGTTTTTCGACGGACCGCCCAGAATCGTAGCGCTGGGCTTTCAGATCTGTGATGGCAAGATAGCTAGTGACAACGCAGGCAACCCGTTAATAAGCGACCTCTTCGACGACCCAGCCTTCGACATGGCTCGCCGCGAGTCTCTTGAATACGCTGCAGCGTTGCGTCGGATGGGCGAGTTTGAGCCCGCCAGACTACCAGAAGGCGTAATGGAGTACACTACCCTACCGCGGTTTCTAGAGAAACTGAAAGACCGTTTCAAGCCAGCGTGACTCAGTGCGCGGCCTGTGAGACACGCTCAAGCTCGACGCAACGAGACTTAACAGCTTCGTAGACCTGTTCACGCAATCTTTCTCCGGGCACCCCGGCTTTTTTAGTCATGAGGGCATTCGTTCTCTTCGCGAGTTCGATGTCTCCCAAACCCAGAAACCAGGATTCGAAATCTCGGCGTTGCAAGTGAAACTCAACCGACCGTGGGTCAATCTTCCGAATGATGTCACAAAACTCTGCGAGACTGCTAGCGTATGTTCCGAGGTACTGGTTGATTCCAGTGTAGAAGTGAAAAGCCTTCTCAACTCCCACGCGGCTCAGGATTTCTCGGGCTTTTGTCCTATCGATTTTGGGTATTCCCAGAGCTTCTTTGCCCTTCTCTGTTACGGAGTAGCATCTGGGCTCTGGCGTTGAAACGTGCCCCGTCCTTTTCAGCCCTAGAAGGTGCATGGTTAGAGAGGCTGTGCCTAGCCCTGTTATCTGGGCAACCTCCTTCGGCTTCAGCGGTTTCTCTGCTTCCCACAGGGCTTCGAGAATCTTCCTCTTTGTTTCGCTCACGCTCATGTTCGGTTCATCCTAAGGGGCAACCTTAACTGTTGAATCTGTATTCTCTTTACGGGTATTTACATTTTTGGAGGAAAACCTTGAATATAGGTTAAATTCATACAGCTTATATCACGTACCGCGGAACTAGGGGAGAAGTTAGGGAAAGAGGCGCTTCTCGGAGCGAGTTTGAATTGAAGATCGCCGTGCTAGTGTACGAGTATCCTCCGAAGATAGTTGGGGGATTGGGCACATACGCCGCCGAGATCACGAGGAAGTTTGTCCTCTTGGACCACGATGTCACAATCTTCACTATGAACGACGACTTGGGGAGCCTTCCCACACGGGAGCTCTGGCGGGGGATAGAGATTCATCGCCCGGTTGACATCGATGTCTCGGATTCTCTACCAGACGTGATTGCGGAAGACATCAAGAAGTGGGGCAGGGGCGGAGGCATCCAGCTCTTCTCTAAGATTCTCGTTTACAACTACCTGAGCGCCTCGAAGATGGTTAACGATTTGGTTAAGAGTGAGGGCTTCAAGTACGACATCGTGGCTGCTCACGACTGGCTGTCTGTGATAGGCGGGACGGCGATCAAGAGAGAGCTGGGGTTGCCCTTCGTCTTCCACGTGCACTCCACTGAGAAGGGGCGAACCCTTGGCAATGGCTCTGATGTGATAAGCAACATTGAGTATCGAGGCGGGCAGATGGCTGACCTCGTCATAACGGTTTCAAACGCTATGAAAGACGAATTGATATCGCTGGGCTTTCCAGCTGAGAAGATCAGGGTTGTTCCGAACGGGGTGGATCCGGAGAAGTATTCGCCAGGGCAGGTGGGCAACGATAGGATTGGTGAAGTGAAGCAGCGGTATGGGCTCAAGGACAACGACCTGATGGTGCTCTTCCTCGGGAGGCTCGTTTGGGTTAAGGGTGTGGACAAGCTGATAGGTGCGATGCCTCAGGTGTTGCAGAAGGTTCCCAACGCCAAACTTGTGATCGTGGGCTTGGGTGAGATGCGTGAGTACCTTGAGAAGCTTGTTCAGAACCTGAAACTCCAGGACGTTGTCGATTTTCGGTTCGAGTTCATTCCGGAGGAGGAGCGAATCGCGCACTACGCAGCCTGTGATGTGGCGGTTTTTCCGAGCCTCTACGAGCCGTTTGGGATAGTCGCTCTCGAGGCCATGAGCATGGAGAAGCCCGTGGTTGTTGGCGCCAGCGGCGTTAGTGGCATGAGGGAGGTTGTTGTTCCGACTGGGCAGGAGCAGTGTGGTTTTCACGTGAACCCGAATGATCCCGCTGACATCGCTTGGGGGGTAGTTAACGCTGTGCAGGATTCGCAGAGGAAGGTTGAGCTTGGCAGGAACGGCAGGAAGCGGGTGCTTCAGGAGTTCAGCTGGGACGCTGTGGCAAAGAAGACGGTTCAGCTGTACTCCGAGTTGGCGGAGCCGAGAAAGGCTAAAAAACGTTGAACCCCACTCCAGTTTCTGGAAGAGGTGCGGTGTCCACGGCAGCCAACGAGATGCGCAGAGACTATTTGTTGAACCGATGGGTCGTCATCGCCAAACAGAGAAAGAGGCGTCCCACGGATTTTGTGAAGGAGGAGGTGAAGAGGGAGATAGGCGAGTGTCCTCTCTGTCCGGGCAATGAGCGCATGACGCCGCCTGCAGTGCTGGTCTATATCTCCTCAAATGGGAGAATCAGGAAAGACAAGGATGAGGATGGCTTTCGTCACAGGAACTGGCTGATACGGTGTGTGCCGAACCTTTACCCCGCTTTCACTCCGCCTCCGAGGGAGGAAAGATTTGAGGAGAAGGGGGATTTCGAGCTTGTTAGGGCGACTGGGCATCACGAGGTTCTGGTTGAGTCGCCTCGTCATGATGAGCATCCTGGTGTGGCTCGCGTCTCTCAATTGGGTTATGTTGTCAATGCTTATATGGATAGGTTGAGGGAGCACTGCGCGAAACCCTACGTGAGATACGTTTCTATTTTTAGGAACCACGGTTTGGAGGCTGGTGCCTCGTTGTCTCACGCTCACACGCAGTTGATAACCACTCCCACCACTCCGAGAATTGTTTTGGAGGAGTTGAAGGCTGGTAGAGAGGCGTGGAAGAAGAGCGATAACTGCGTCTTTTGTGAGGTGTTGGAGAAGGAGAAGTCGAGTCCACGGTTCGTCTGGGAGAATAACAGCTACGTTGTTTTTGCGCCTTGGGCGAGTGTTCACCCGTTCGAGTTTTGGCTCTTTCCGAAGGGGCATCAGTGTTGTCTGCTGGATTTGACGAAGGCTGAGGTGAAGGCTCTGGCTGAAGCGTTGAGGGTTAGTTTGGGCGCGTTGAATAGGCTGTTGAGAGACCCCCCTTACAACTTTGGTTTTCACCAGATAACGTGTGGAGCCAGCGAGTATTATCATTGGCATCTCGAAGTCTATCCTAGGTTATCTATTTGGGCGGGTTTCGAGAAGAGCACGGGAACTTTCATAAACGTGGTCTCGCCCGAGGATGCAGCCGAGAGCCTGCGAGAAGCAGCCACAGAAGAGAAAAAGAAACTGTAACAGTCTCCTTGCTTCAGTAAAAATAAGCGCCTGAAACCTTTCTACTTTCTCTTTTCGAGCAAAATCGTTTGCTTCCTATGTTGACTTATCTTATTTCTTTGATTCTCTTCACGCTATACAGTCGCAGTCTTTCTCTGGGGATAGTTCCGTCTCTTGCCCAACGATGATGGTTAGGACACAAAACAACCAAATTGCTTTCTCTGTTAGTTCCTCCCTCACTTCTGGGAACAATGTGGTGGACATCTAAAGTTATAGTTTCTTTACATTTTGGGTAGCAACATCGGGTTCCTACTTCATGTATCAATCTCGTTTTTTCACTTGCTGTTAATGGAGGGGCTTCTTTTGATTGTTCGTGTTTTATTTTTACTTTCTTTGGTGTGATTGTTTTGGGTGCTGATTTATGTGATATAACAAGATGTGGACACTTCCCCACAATAGGCGTATTAAGACAGGAAGCACTTGCTTTCCCCTTCCCACACCATAAGAGCCTACTACTTGCTGGAAGTTTGCACCTATATACTCGTTTTCTGTTTGGCATTGGCTTTGACCTACTTGAGTGTCTTCTTCTTTCTCTTGGGTTTACCAAACCACCATTCTTTAACCTTTGTTTCAAAAGAGGGTTCGCTCTCAGGTTTCCATTTTCCCATAATTGTCCCTTTCTTATCCTTACTAGTAGAACGTTGTCTCACTTACATGTAGTGACCTCTGATTTTGGTTCTCTTTCTTTTAGACATTTCAATCATTTATTCATTATGGGGTTTTTCTCCTTAAATTGTTAACCAAAAAATGAGAAGATGCTGATGTGTGTGCCTTAAATTATTAATGCAACTTGAAATGAGAACCACAAAAAGGTCACATTTAGAAAGTGATATTAACTAAACGAGAATTCAGAGTTTGCATTCATAAAGTATATGCTAACCGAAAGGAATTTGAGTTACAGCTATATAGTAGATATACGAGTATCTTAGTTTCAGTATCTCCCATCGATGGTGAAATATCATGGAAAAAAGTGAAATGTTCGAGATCTCGAGAAGAAATACTGAATGGTTAAAAGAGAATTATGAGCGTTTGAAGAGAGAGTATGATAATCGTTGGGTTCTGATACAAGATAGGAAAGTTGTTGAAACCGCAAGCACCTTTGATGAAATAATGAAAACTGTTGCAAGACGTGACCCAAACAAAATCCTTGTAGAGTATATACAATCAGAACAAGTTGCAATGTTCTTCTAAACTTAAATGCTGGTGTTAGCATTTAAGTTCAATGGGTTCGTCATAAATAGACAACCAAGAATTTCAGTTCTTTTTGAAGTTAGGGCATATAAAGCAAGTAAAATAGTTGATTTTCTGGTGGATACTGGAACGACTTATTCTGCAATAACCGAAAAAGAGGCAACTATTATGAAGATTGATTGCTCCCTTCTTCCGTACCATAAACTTAGATCCGTAGGATTTGGAGGATTTTTTAGGAATAGGATAATCAATCGAGAAGTCATTTTAACTTTCAAATCAAATAAAGATGAATACCAAATAAAACGAGGTGGTGGCTTTATGGTGACTTGTATCCCCCCTAATGTAGTAGGTGAGGACAGAGAAGAACTAATTCGATATACACCTAATGTATTAGGAATGGACATTCTGAGATATTTTAAAACGTGTGTTACTAAAAACCAAGTTGAACTTATTTTGTGACTGAATGTAAATGGAGATAGAAAAGAAAACAAATGGATTACCCACAACTATATGAATGGTTCGAATATCTCTACCAATGAAATGAAGAAAAGAGAACAAGGACTGCAAACTAAATAAAGCTTAACCATACGATAACTATCTTTTCGTTTTGTCTTCATTGAATACGGATACCTAGCATAAACACAGAAAAATGAGGGAAGAGGAGAACTAGGCTGGACTCATTTTAGTTTTGCCGTGGTCTTGCACCCGTTTTCTTCAAGCTCGAAAGTCAGGGCTACTCCGAACTCTTTAGCTAACCTTGGGAAAATTTTTGAGTCGATCTCACAGAGGAACCTTGGGTCAAGGTCGAGACCAGCCTTTTTCACTAGACCTCCAACTCTCTTAAGGACAGGGCAGTTCTTGACTCTGAAAGTCGATTCACGATCAGAGACAAAAGTAAATTCAATGTTTGACAATGGCAGAAATGTTTGCTGTGTGTACGCAAACTGGTTGCCGACTTGCTTGAACACTCTGCCAGGAGCAACAGCCTTCAATATTGTTAACCCTATACCCAAAAAGCTCGGAAGCATGTTCTTCTGCACCCTCACCCACATATCGTTGCTCTTGTCAACCACCCCTAATTCTTTATGGAGAGCATAACTCGAAGCGACAGCCAACAGGTAAGTGTCGAGGAGTCTGTCGTACTTCTCTTGAAGAGGCATCTCCTTAATCTCCAAATCTCTCACCTCCCCACAATAGCGTTTTAAACGCTATCTGCGACTCCAAAGCATATAAAACTTCACACCCACCTCAACGCCCTTAAACAGACAATCAAAGAACTGATTTCAAACTGTTTTCTACCATAAACAAACAAAGAAAAAAGAAGGAAACCACGAAAGTCGATGCCTACAAGGGTATTTCCCTAACGAATTCGTCATAATGCGTACCCATGTCTATGAGCTTCCACCAGTTCTCCTGAAAGAGCCTCGCAGCCTCAGCATCCTTCTTAACGAAGGCTACCCACCTATCCAACGCGCCGAAGTCCCGCATCTCCCAATGCACCTGATACATCCTCGGATTCGCACCGAAAAAGTCATGCCGATAGAGCTTCACAGACCCGAGTCCCTCCACCTTGCCCTCAAGATAACCGAACAACTCTTTCACCTTACCAACAAACTCCTCCTCGCCCACACCGCTCCTCAAGTTGAAGTACATAATCATCCTAGTCAAGTTTACACATCACCTCCCACTTCTTGGCTTTCATGAAACAAGCGAAACCAAACTTGGAGTCCAACTCACTAATAAAAACTCCGCAACATCGAACAGAAGGGGCTCCTTCCACATGTGCACACACGTGCACACCGTAGAACAATGGTCTCTTCGTGCTGATTTCGGGACTCCCAAACAGACGCAGAATCTAATTGCCTTCCACGTTCAGCGCCCACAGCAAACGCTGTTCGACGCCTCTATTAGACCCCCCTCTCCCTACACCCAGAATTTATTTTTCCTCTCCAAAACTTCATATGGCAACATTCTCTTTAACATGCCCCCCCTCCCGGTATAGGTAGGTCTCACACGCGCGGGCGCCAAACAAAACACGCTAACTGTACAGCGTCAAAACCTTAGTAATCCCAGTCGTCGTCAAATGATACTTCTCCACTCCACCAGCCTCAAACAACTGAACATAACCAGACTCCCTCAGCTTCTGCAGCTGACTCCTAACCACAGAAGCATCCAAATCAGTCCACTTAGTAATCTCCTCCACAGTCAAAGACCTCTCAGCCGTAACAGCACCAATATTATGCAACATGCTCAAAAGCCGAAACTCCTCAGGCAACGCCTCACGATACGAAAAACCCACAGTCAAGCCGCTCCCACAACTTCCCTATAGAGGTCAGCCGTCCTCATAGCGATAGCTTCCCAACTATAAGCCTTTTGCACAACCTCCCTCGCGTTCTGAACCAGCCACCTCGCATGATCCGGGTTGGACAAGACATGCCCGATGCCCCAAGCAATAGACTCAGGATTCCTCGGATAAACCAAAACCCCCGTCCTGTCGTGCTCTACAACCTCAGTCAAGCCCCCAACTTGGCTGGCTACGACGGGAACGCCCGCAGCCATCCCCTCCAGAGCAACTATCCCAAAAGGTTCATAGACAGAGGGCACAACAAGCACGTCGGCGCTAGCCAAGAGAGCCGCGAGTTCAGAGTCCGGAACAAAGCCTGTGAACCTTATCCTCCACCCCTGACCCGTAGAATGGGCAACATACTGCAAGTGATCTCTGTACCATCCTTCTCCAACAAGAACGAACTTGGCTCCCGAGTGACTCCAAGCAACCCGCGGAACAGCCTGAAGCAGGTACTCTATCCCCTTCTGAGGAACCAAACGCCCAACACAGAGAACGAGTTTCTCGTGGGGCTGAACCCCGTAATGGGCTCTCACCGACCATCTGTCAACAGAGACGCTGTACTTTGAGGCGTCGACGGCGTTCGGAATCACGGTAACCTTCTCCCAGGGCAGGTGGAAGTGGTCGCAGACTTCGTGTTTCATGGAGCCGCTGGTCACTATCACTTTGTTCGCTTCATAAGTTGCCCACCACTCGATTCCGTCTATGGTGAACGAGTCGGGCGAGTGGAGGCTTGAGCGCCCGTACTCCGTGCTGTGAACGGTGAGCACCATTGGCTTTCTAGAGAGATGCTTGTGGGATATGCCTGCTGGAGCGGTGAGCCAATCGTGAACGTGAAAAACGTCGAACCTCGCTGGTCTGCACGCGTCCGCCATTCTCTTCTCAATGAAGTGATTGAACAGGAGAGCCCATGTGAGAAAGTTCGGGTGCCCGACCTCGCAGGCCGCGCGATAAACCTTAACTCCGTCTATTTCTTCATAGGCGGGCGCGCCAGGAAAGTCCAGAGTGAAGACGTGCACGTCGTGTCCTTGGCTGGTGAGACCTTTGGCTAAGCCGAAGACGTGGCGCGCCAATCCTCCCACGATTCTGGGCGGGAACTCCCAAGACAGCATGCCGATTCTCATGGTCTCACCTATCGCCGCGCTTTTAGGCGATTTGTGGTTGGTTGGCGGAGTCTTGTTTCCTCTCCGCCTGCCGTGACGACTGCTTGCATGTGTGGGTTTTTCTCCGCTCTGAGAGGTTTTGTATTAACGTATCCTTGTGGTTTTAAATGTATGTGTGGTTAGCGTGTGCGCGCGTGTGACTCCCTATACCGGGAGGGGGGATATGTTGAGTGGAGACGTGTTTTGCGCATGCGTGTGCGCGAGACTAGCCTAGCCCCTCCATTAGGGGTCGAGTATGTTTGTTTTCTGCTCTCGTGCGTGTGAGACCTCTACATTGGGGAGGGAGGGTCTAAAGCCCGTCTGTTAGGCGAGTACATCAGAGTGGAGACCAATACTTCGGTTACAAACGCTTAAATCAGAGAGGGAGCATCTGAGTTAGAAAATGCAGGGCGATGTCGGTGGACAAGAGAATAGCGGCTCTGGCTCTGAACCTCTTGACGCTTCTTCTAGCTTTTGCTGGTCTAGTTGTGGTGGTTTTTTCTACTCCCAGCGGGTTTTTCAACTTGGAAAGGAACCTTCTTGGTTTTATCTTAGCTTTGACTGTCATAGCCGCTGGCTTGACGTACTATTTTCAGGTTTCAAGAGCCTGAGTTAGGCGGAAGAACCAAGCTACCTGATGTCTATGTTGGAGCTACGTAGGGTTTGAACTCCCATTCTTCGCGCTCTGACCCCATTTTCCTCAGTATGGTAATGGCCTTGTCCTCGGGAATGACCATGATGACTTTGCCCACGTGCTTGCAGAACTGTTTAACGGGCGTGCATCTGCTCCAGTCTGCGCAGTCGTGCATCACCAGCCTGTTCGGAACATCAATGAGCAGGTGGTACTCTCTAATCAGCGCCTTCACTCGGTCGCTTGTGACCTCTTGAACCGTTATCTCTTTGTCTTTGATGTCTCTAGCCCGTTTGATTCTGACATCGTCCATGAAAACGTGCAGCAGTTCAGCCAAGCCCATCCGTTCGATTTTTTCGGGCATGAAGGCTGTCAGCGCTAAGGAAGGTTTTTGTATGGGAGGTGGAGGCGCCTTAGCCTTAGCCTCGAGATATTCTTCAACCGTCTTTTTGACTTCTCTTTGTTCTGGGGTTATTGTGCCCAGCAGGTCGATCATTTCTAGGCAGTTTTTCACGGCGTAGCCGTGGTAGTGGTTGTTGAAGTAGCCATATGTCTTCTCGGCTTTCTGGGCTGTCCCCTTCACTTTGGGAACCCATGGCTGCAACTCTTGGGTTTTGTAATGGTAATTGTACCATGGGCGTTCGCCTCTTCCGTGCCAACGGATGTAGGCTAAGTCGGTGGTAACTCTTACCTCGGGGGGTAGCAAAGGCTCGTCCACAATCGTGTAAGCAACATTGTATTTTTCGAGAAGTCTCCAAGTCGAATCTTTGAGCCACGACTCATCCCTGAACTCAACCGCGAGTCGGAAGTTCGTTGGGAAGAGGCTGAAGAAAACCTCCATGAGGTTTAGGTTGAACTTCAAGCCTGGCGGCAGCTGAGCGAGGAGGCAGGCGAGCTTTCCGTCTAGTTGTAGAGGCTGCATCAGATCGCAGAAGCGCTGTAGATCTTCCTCTACCCCCTGCTTCTGGTCGATCTTCTTCTTGTGGGTTATCAGTTTGGGCAGCTTGGCTGCGAAGACGAAGTCCGGCGGGGTGTACTTGAGCCAACCGAACACCATTCCTTTGGAGGGATAGGCATAGAAGGTTGAGTCTATCTCAGCCGTCTCGAAAACCCTCGAGTAGGCGGCGAGTTTGCTCTTCTCCTCGACGCTGTAGAAGGGTCCAACCCAGTCCTTGTAGTGCCAACCCGAACAACCCAAAAACACCTCGCCCAAATAGTATTACCTCACAATTGCAAAGAGAACGCTTTCACCGTATTTGAGAGTTACTTTCGTTTTTTCCAGATGAGTGTAGCTGCGGTTACTATTTCTATTGTTGGGTTGCTGCACCTAAAACCAATAAAGGAGAGATTTCTGAGGGTTTTGTTGTGTCTAATATGATGGTGTCTTGGTATGATTCTGAGATTAAGCCAGCGTTGTTCATAAATTGAACGTAAACGGTTTTTGTTCCGCCGCCTGTGGTGAGCGTCCAAGTTTTAGAGGTGGAGTAGGTCCCTTGTGCGCACACACATACGCAAAACACATCTTCACTCAACATACCCCCTCCCCCGTAGGTAGAGAGGTCACACACACGCGCACAGCAACATTCATTTTAAAGTTTAAAAGTGCATGTGATAGAGTATAGTGCCCAAGAGATGATGCCTCATGCCCTTCGAGAAAGGCGACTTCGTGCTCATGGATTACGTTGCCAAGGTTAAGGAGACAGGCGAGGTCTTCGACACAACCACGGAAGACGTGGCGAAGAAGGAGAAACTCTACAAGGAAGGAGAAGTCTACGAGCCTAAACTGGTCGTGGTTGGGGAGGGCTGGGTGCTCAAGGCTCTCGACGAAAACCTCCCAAACCTAGAGCTAAACAAACCAAGCACCGTGGAGATTCCGCCCGACAAGGCTTTCGGAAGCCGAGACCCGGAGAAGGTGAGGCTGATGCCCCTTCGACGCCTGACAGCCCGCGGCATAACCCCTCAGTTGGGCATGCGCCTAGAGGTTGACGGAAAACTCGCCGTTGTCAGAACCATGGGAGCGGGAAGGGTTCAACTCGACTTCAATCCTCCGTTAGCTGGCAAAACGCTGCTTTACGAGGTCACGGTGCAGAAGAAGCTGGAAACCAAAGAGGAGAAGATTAGGGCGTTGATTCATCGCAGGATACCCGCTGTCGACGTTGCAAAATTCGACTTCAAACCCAAGAAAACAGGGGTGGAGATAAACGTGCCGGAGGAAGCCTTCTACGTGGAGGGGCTGCAGATCGCAAAGAGGGGCATAGCCACAGACATACAGAGGTTCTTCCCCGAAACCCAGACCATAAAGTTCACAGAAACTTTCAAGAAGAGAGAGGCTGCGCCGGCGCCAACACCAACGCCAACACCAGCAACAGCGCCTGCAACAACACCACCATCAGAACCAAAACAAGCCCAGACACAAACAACATAACTTCTGTTCCAAATCCAATATCACCTATAGATTTTCACCTATAGATTTACTTCAGGAAAAACACAACACGCTCAAAGTGGAAACCTAAATAAGCAGAAAACATCTGTAGAATCTCGACCACAAAAAAAGGGCCGGTCGTCTAGTTTGGTAGGACATCTGCTTGACGTGCAGAGGGTCGTCGGTTCAAGTCCGGCCCGGCCCACCATCCATAGGCGTTCCTTTCCTATGTGCGCGCCAGAGCGACGTAGACCATGACCCCAACTAGTCCAACGAATAAGACCACGAGGGCGTAGAAGTATTCCAGCGGCATCCCGAATAGGTAGTGTCGAACTTCGTAGTTTAGGGTCACGGTCTTTTCCGAATCAGACAACGTGTTGTCAAAGTGGAGAGTGTAGGTTCCGGTTTTCGAGGCGGTGAAGCCGAAGTCAGTGGCACCCGCCTTGTCAAACTGCACAACGACGTTTCCGTTTGGTTCGGTGACGTAAAACTTAATGTCGTTGGTAGAGCCTCCGATAACATAAATCCTCCCAGAAACCACGTCGCCCTCGTTCAAACCAACGGGCTTGATGATTTCTTTGCCCGCTGACACCTTGAACGTTTGTGCAACCGCATCAACTGTGCCCATTGTCAATGCGCACAGCACCGAGAATAAGCAGAGCACTGCGAGCCAACCGATTCTCATGGCAGCCACTGTCGATTCGATTAACAATCATAGGCTAACCGTGCCTCGAAAAAATAGGTTATGAAGTCAGAATCAATATCGGACTTAAACCTTTACAAAGTCTCTAGCCCTAACCAAAACAGATAATATAGAGTTGAGGGCAAATTCATGCCGAAACGAGGCTGAGCGACTATGCCCGAAGAAGTCTTCGATACGGAAAAATTCGTCCAAATCTCGGAGAGAGCCCGGTACTGCAGCATAAAGAGACTGAAGAAAACCGTCAAGCTCAAACTGCGAACGTCAAAACAACTCTACACTCTGAAGGTCGACCCGCCAAAAGCGGAAGAAATAATCAAGAAGCTCCACTGCGAAATCCGAGAGGTCTAGGGGCGCTGACTCAGAGTCTCGACAACTCGGCGATGGCACCTCTCACAGAAAGCCCAACCTTTCTTGTCTGTGTCCAAAATGGAGTTTGAGAAGAACATGACACAGGTCGGAACGCCACAGTGACTCAAGCCCAAAGTGTGCCCGACCTCGTGGACAGCCTCCTTCAGGGAGCGCTCAAACAGGAGCTCTCTGTCATCTGAACGCCCGTAAAACTGGGGCTTGAGCCTAAACAGGGAGATGAGGGCGACTTTTCCAGGGCACTCAGCCTCGCCGAACACGAAGTTGAGACGCGGCACGTAAAGGTCCACATCGACGACACCTAAAACACGGTCGATTCGGGCGTCGACCCTCTTCATGTAATGGCTAATCTTCGACAAGACAACAGTAGAATGATACTGATTTCTCGCGGCGTTATAAGCCTCATTAGGAAGAACAATAACGTCACTAAGAACCACACTTTCCGTGCGTGGATAAGCCTCACACAAACCGTTCTCAATGCGCCTCACGACATCGGCGTCGACATCTCCGATGCGCAGAATAGCCACTCTCATCCGTGTTTCCCTAAACCTCGTGGGTCTCTCCGGACTTGGGCGCCACAGCCTCAAGCCCTGCCTCTTCCCTCACCCACCTCGCGAAGCGCTCACAGTTTCCCTCAGCCCCGTGCATCACAAAGACCTTGGGACTGCCATCCAGGGCTTTCACTGTCTCTTTAAGCTGACTGGCTCCGCAGTGAGACGAGAAGTCGAAGCGCTCAACCTTGGCTCTGACCTTGCGCATCTTGCCGTCAATCACGCACCTACCCTTCTCCAAAAGCTCGCGACCAGGAGTTCCCGGAATCTGGTAACTAACGAGAAAAACAGCGTTTCGATGCTTCTTACCCAGTTTCCCAACGTAGAAGGCGGCTGGACCACCCTTCAACATGCCAGCCGGAGAGATTATCACACCGGGCTTTTTGGTCGCCAGTCTTCTGTCCCGCCAGCCCTCCACAGAATCTGCCAAGTGAACAGCGTCCATGAACAAGCGCGGCTCGCGCAGATATTTCACGTGATTTAACAAAAGTCGGTTGGCTTCCCGAGACATCCCGTCTATGGTGACCGAATACTCAAAATGATGGGCGGCGAGCACGCAAGCGATTTCCTGTGAACGACCCACGCTGAAGGCTGGAACCAGGACGGTTCCGCCTTCCTCGACCACCTCGTTAACCCGTTCCACAAACTCTTTCTCCAGGATTGCTCTGTCTGGGTGTTCCTCGTTTGCGTATGTGCTCTCCATGACGAGCGCGTCGAGTTGACCATAGTCTCTGTCTGCAGCCCGCAGGAGGCGTGTGTCGCTGATGTTGTAGTCACTCGTGTAGAGCAGACGTCTCCCGTCTCCGGACTCAACCAAGACTTGGGCGCTTCCCGGCAGGTGACCCGCATCCAGAAGTTGAAGTTGTAAGTCGCCAACGTTTTTTTTCTCTCTAAAACCCAAGCGCACGCCTTTTCGAATCATAGACCTTAACTCGAGGTACTCAAAGGGGAGATAGTAACTCGACAAGTGTATGAAATCCGAGATCAGCAGCTGTGCCAGATCGAAGGTTAGTTCCGTCCCATAAACTGGCCTGCCCTCTTGAATGTGAAATATTGGCACGGCTCCGGAGTGGTCAAGGTGACCGTGAGTCAGAACCACACCATCCACCTCTTTGGGCGGCACGTGCATGGGAAAGCCGGGTTCGTGATCGACCATGACGCCGTAATCTAACACAAGCTCGGTCTTCTCGGTCATGACAGCTAAAGCTGACCTCCCTATTTCCCTCGTGCCACCGAGAAACTGAATCTTCAACTGAATCGGCTCACCGTCCACATCGACGACGCTGATGAATTGTTAATCTGCGCTTTTTCAAAGGTTTAGGTGCTCCCTAACATTTAAATCATATCTTTGTCGAGGCTACAGGTTTGACGCGCCCACTCTCGATAGCCTTCAAGATTCGGTCAACGCTTGACTCAGCCTCGACTTCGGTGTAGGCGGCCCACATTTGACTCAGCACATGCGCGTCGCTTCCAGCCACCCCTGGCAAGTTCCTCCTCTCAGCCAGCTCTTCTGCCATCTTGTTTTCCTCTGGAGTTGAGGATGGATTGATCACTTCGATGGCGTGCGCCTGAATCTTCTCCGCCAAATCGCCTAGACCACCCATTTCTCGATAGGGATGGGGCAGAACGATTAAAGCTGCCTTCTCCTTTGCGAAGTCAACCACTCCATCAATAGTCAGTGGATAGCTTGGCATTTCCTTCACTCCCAGAAGAATTATCTCGCCGTCTGGAGTGGCGACCTCTATCCCAGGAATTACGATCAAGTCTTCGTAGGGGTCGGCTAGTTTTTGCACTTGAAAGTAGCCTTGGAGGGTGTTGTGGTCGGTTATGGCGACTCCCTTGATGAGTGGATGCGCGTGGAGTTCGTTCACTATTTGTTTGGGGGTGAGTTGGGCGTCACCCGAGAACTTGGTGTGCAGGTGTAAATCCACGTGTATCATTGGTCACTCACGCAACGGCTTCCTGTATGGCTGCGACGAGATGCTCGACCATGGGTCTGCCCCAAGGATTTCTGGAGTGGAGCACTGTTGTTTCAATGCCTTTTTTACGACCAATCTTCTTGCAAGCCTTAGAGATTGTCTCGCCCCAGTTTTCAGCATCTTCCAACAATATTATTCTTTTGTGCGGTGTAGTTTCGATATAGTTTGCGACCTGTTCAGCTGTGTAATCCTTCATTTCTGCGTCGAATGGTGTTGCAACCTCATACTGTGAGAGCGGATAAACCTCGTCGAGTTCCATGGGTGCAACTCCAAAAGGCGCGGCATAAGTGCAGATGTGGACGCGATTCATCTTATCGCTCAACTTCCGCCGAATCTCTCCGATTAGTCTCTGCTGCTCCCTCGATTTGTGAAAAGGCTTGCTTCGAGTCTGCGGGAGCAGAACCAGAACCTCGGCTTCACTCGGTGGTAAATAGTTCTTCAGCCTCTTTCTGTGACGGACGATTTCTGGTCTGCTTAGGCCAACAGAGCTGAAAAAGAAGAGCCCGCTTCTCTTTACGGCAGGACTGCTCTTCTCCACGTACTCGCTGTATTTTCCGAGCCTCTTGAGAGCCTTGAGGAGAGCTGGGTGTCCATGCGCCCTCATCTCCAGGTGCTCCCAGAGTCGACCCTCAATGATCGCCTGCTTTATTCGCCTTATTTCGGAGAGGCTGACGTAGAGGTTGTGCTCAGCCAATTTCTCTTGCCTCTCCGCCTTCGGCATCGCTCGCACGCTCTCCAAATCGTTCACGGTGCAAACTGGGCATGAGCATGGTAGATGTTCGAGTTCCCTCAGCCTAACGGTTCCGTGCTCCATCATGTAGCGGTCTTGTCGAGCGTAGATTGCGTAGGCGGCGGAGTCGAAGAGGTCGCACCCCAGAGCAACAGCCAAAGCGAACATGAAGGGATGCCCGGCTCCAAAGAGGTGCAGTGGACGTTCAACGGGCAGATTCATCTTGGCTGTCATGACCATGTCAACGAGGACGTCGAAGAGATACTGCTCCATCACAGGCGTGGGACTGCCGAGAGCGTGAATGTGAAAGGGCAGTTTGCCCGTCTCCTTCGCCGACAGAGCAACGAGGTCTAGGTGTTGCCCACCTTGAATCGGTCCCACCCAAGCGATGTCGTCGCGTGTCTTGACTTCCGCCAAGTCCCTTGCTCTCTTCATGGTCTCGTTTACCGTGCGTCTCGCGTATCTTTTGGACACGGCCCAACCTGTTGGAACGTCGAGTATTGTAGCTATGTCCGTGTCGAGCTGCTCCTGATACCGCACGATTTCTTCGGGAGTGACCTTCACGCCTCCGTATTGAAGAATTTGATAGGCGCCCGAATCAGTCATGATTACTCCGTCAAAATCAAGAAGGCGATGAACCCCCTTGTTAATCGCCTCCTTGCCGAAGTGCTTCTTCACGATGTAGGCGTTCGTTATTAGGGCTGTGCAACGGAACGCATCACGCATCTTCTTCGGCGAGATTGGCTGAATGGCTGGGTTGACAACTGGCAGAAACAGCGGGGTTTCCACCGTTCCGCTCTTGGTTTCCAGCCTACCGATTCTTGCGAGCAGGTCTCTCTCTCGAACTTCAAAGGACATGGAGTTCATCAGCCATGACATAACTTAATACCGAGACCGCCTCTTTAATTATGCAGTCTGGGAGAAAGGCGAAAGAGAAATGGTCTGCGCCGCTCGAATCTACGAGAAGCCTCGGTTGAACGAACCAGTTTTGATTGAGGGTCTCCCAGGCATAGGCTTCGTCGCCAACATAGCGGCTTTGCACCTGATTCAAGAATTGAAGACGAAACTCTTCGCGGAGATTCACTCTTCCTCATTCCAAGACTTCGCCATAACCACCGAAGACGGAAAGGCAAGGTCTCCGGTCAGCGAGCTACATTATCATAGAGGAAGAAATGGTGAACGCGACCTCATAATCCTCTACGGCAACACACAAGCCCTAACCACGGTTGGACAATACGAGCTTTGCGGACGCGTGCTGGACATCGCCCAAGAACTGGGATGTCGCTACGTGATAACGCTCGGAGGCTTGAGAGTGGAGGAGAGAGTGGTCACGCCAAAGGTCTACTGTGCCGCATCTGACCCCGAAACCCTTAGAGAGGCACAGAACTTGGGCGCAGAGATAATCCAGGGGCAAATCTTCGGAATAGCGGGACTTCTCGTGGGTCTGAGCAGACTGCGTGGAATGAAAGGCTTCTGCCTCCTGGCGGAAACAATCGGCTTCTTCCCAGATGCCTCAGCCGCAAGAGAGGTTCTCATGCCGGTTTGCAAAATGCTGAACCTCAAGCTGGACCTGAACCGACTAGACGTGGCTGCGGAGGCAACCAGTAACATCCTCGAGCACTTCGGCTTAGTCACGCCCTCACCAAAGGAAAAATCAAGGGAAGAGTCGGGCTTCCGCTGGCACGTCTAAGTTTTAGCTTCGGTGACAAACTGGTCGTAGACTTTCTGAACTCGCTCGGCGGCTGGTCCAGAACCCTCTATCACGCCCTTGTCCGTGACCTTGATTTTCTCCATGACCCAGATGAAACCTTTATCCTCGTAAAGCCTCACCAAGGTTGGAAAAACCTTCTCCAGCCGGGTAGCTAGAGCCTTGAGGTCGAAGGGCTTCTCCACGGCTAGGATTTGTGCCACCACGCTTCCGTTCAAGAGCACCCTGTGCAAGACCCTGCCCTTCTCATCCTTAGCCTCCGCCAGGCAGAGGCTCAAATTGTCAGGGTTGATTCCCACAAGGCTTCCGCTGTATGATTTTCCATCCATTGTAACAACCGTGACAGGCTTATCCACGAGCGCGCCGACCTCTGTGAAAAACTTCCTCTGCGCCACCGACAAGCAGCCTTCACCTTCGCACTAATTTATCGCTGTTGCTAAAAGGCTTTTTCGTTAAATAGAAGACAACGCAGATTGATTCAACCGATTATTTCTACTAGACTTCCAAGTGCTTGGCTCGGCACACTCTTTCTGAAACGAGCCCTGACGAAGCCGTTCTTTCCATGTAACGCCACGATTTTTCCTCGGAGTTCACGTTTTCCGACAGGCCACGCAACCCTTCGACCTATGAGTCGCGCCGCCTCGCTGACTGATTCGATGCCAGGAAAACGGAGGATGTATTCTTTCGGCTTCTGGGTTTTTGGGCCCCTCTGACAACTCATGATGACGCCTTCACTGGTTTTAGACACAGCATTCACTTCGCATTTAGGCGATAGGTTATAGCTAGGTGTAGAAAACTCGTGTATACCTTCTCAAAGTTGCGCCCTAAGCCTTTTAAAAGCTGGCTATTTTTGCGAGTAATGCATAAGCCCATATCACTGTTACTCCAATAATTCCATACTTTCTCGTGGTCTTCTGTAGATTGGTGACGTTTTTTGTTGACGGGTTCTTTAACAAATCCGCATAACGCATGATAATGGGTATGGAAAGGGGGGAGAGTATTAAAAACAAGAATAAGTGTCTGTAGGGGAGTAAACCAAAAGCTGAATAGACGAATGGCGAGAAACTTGCTATCAAAAACATAAATCCAGCGATAGTAACACCTTTCTTCCTTCCATACCTAACAACAAAAGTGTGAACACCAGTTTTACGGTCTGCTTCATAGTCTCCAACGGCTTGTACAATATGACCGCCACACTGAATTAGCATTAGTGGCATGGCACAAGACATAATTAATGGAATATTGGAGACTAGCCTGTCAGTTAATCCCCCTCCAATTAAGAATGGCAGAAAGCCAGCGCCTATGCCTGAGATCAGGAAGTCGGCAATTGGTACGTTTTTCAGTCTGAGCGGGGGAGTGGAATAAGCAGTCCATAGTCCTAAGTAAACAATAAACAACGGGAGAACATGAACGTTGGCTATGAACACCAAAATTAAACATGAGACGACTAGTAAGAAAGAGAAGGCTAATGTCCTCCTCGGTGTTATTCGTCCAGAGGCAACGGGTAGATTTGATTTGACCTCGTTCTCTCGATCTGCCTCACGGTCAAGGTGTTGATTCAAGACGAAGACGCTGGCCGTAGCAAGTGAGAAGGCACAGAGGACTATGGCAGTGATCTCAAAGGGAGGCACTCCAAAGAGAACGCTTCCAATACCAAAATTGAAAATCCATCCAAGCCAACTTCCAACTCTTGCAGCCTCAAAATATTGCGACATTTTATGCCTTCCAGAACGAAGTTAAAAATTGCATAATTTAAGAGTTTTGACCATTTGCCCATGTATTTTTGGTTTTAGCGCGCGTTTCATAGCTTTCTAGGGGTAGAAAGGGTTAATCGCCTTGAGCACTACTAAGTAGGGGAGCAAAAGAGCTTCGAAAAAAGGGCTTGAAGAGTCCACATCATTAGGGTGATATACGAGGGAAGTAGAGGCTAGCATGGAAATTCGAGCGGCATATTGCAGATATTCCCTTCTGGCGGAGTTCGTCTATGCGTTGTCTAAGCGGAGGCGTTTCATAACTGTTCCTTGTGGATGACGAGGCGCTAATGAAGGTCGCCGCGTTGTTCGGAGAAGACGCTGTTAGAGTAGTTGAGACCCTCAAAGGGGTTCACGAGATTACAGATAATGAGATAGCGGATAAAACCCAGATACGCCTCAACATGGTTCGCAAGGCGCTCTACAGGCTCTACGACCACTCCCTCGTGGCTCTCAGGCAATCCCGCGACAAAGAAACAGGCTGGTTTATCTTCAACTGGAGACTCCAACCCGACCAGCTGGAAGGCTTTATCCTAAACCAAAAGCGCCGCGTTCTAGAAAAACTGGAAACCCGGCTTGAGTACGAGAAAGACCACGAGTTCTACACTTGCCAAACGCCCGGCTGCAAGCGATTCCCCTTCGCAGAGGCATTTGAGCTTCTCTTTAAGTGTCCCCTCTGTAACAACCCAATGATGCACATCAACAATGACAGGGTTGTTGAGATGTTAACCCGAAAAATTGGACAGATAAAAGTTCTGTGAGCGTCGAAATGTTAGAGGATTGTTCCATCCCCGCATTTGCCAAGAATTCCGAGCATTCTATTTTATATTGGACCTTCATCAAAGAATGTAGGGGCTATTGATTGAGAGACTATGTGTGCGGCGCTGTGCTTGACGAAAGAACAGCAAAATTCAGGATAAATTTTGAAGGGGAGACATACTACTTCTGCTCAGCTAGTTGCAAGAAAAAATTCAAACGCCATCCAAAGAAGTTCGTTAAATAACTTACTCCTCGAATCTGGGCACGTGCAGCGCACGAGCGGGTTTTTACCAATAATAGCAAGCGACTCTAGAGTGCTGTTAACCTACGTCTTTATTAGAGCGGATAACTACTATACACTGAAAAGTTCTTTTATCGTGTAGGCTTGTCCTACCGAATAACTGAATCTTTTCGAAGTTTACCAGGAGGTAGTGTGATTGTGCAATCTAAGAGCAGGTATGGTAACCAACTGTAGAAGATGCAAATCATCTATACGAGTTCATTGCACACTGAGGAAGAAAACAGGAACAAAAACATACGTAGACAACAAAAAGAAAGGAGAGACAAAAAAATAGTTAACATAGGCGACCAAACAAAATGCCCACAATGCAGCAGAATAGGTCGTGTCATTTGGATTTCACAAGATGGAAAACAAGCAGGAATCCGATGCATGGGACACCATAATCAACTAAGCCGTGGCATCTCAAAGTACGGCTCAGCTGCACGCCCCCAAACTAAAACGCAGAAAAACATGGTTTTCCTAATGGACACTGAAACGATAGCACTATTGCCTCAACTCAGGAGTGAGAAGAATTGGGCAAAAGAAAAATTGTAAGCGAAGAGGATTTGGGCAAAATTCAATTGCCAGTTGCTAACGATGTGTTAGGAATAGCTGTTCGAATGCTGGGTTTTGACAGAGTCATTGTGAAGTGTCAAGACGGTCATGAACGTCTATGCCGAATCCGAGGAAAGTTGAAGAGAAGAGTCTGGGTTCGCGTGGGAGACGTCGTTCTAGTTTCCCCATGGGACTTTCAATCGGATGTTCGGGGCGATATTTGTGCGCGATACAGAAGAAATGAAACAGCGTGGTTGAGAAGCAAAGGGTACCTCACGATTCAAGAATAGTGATGCACTATGAAAGAAGAAGCGCACCAAAAAAGTCTAGATGTTGACTATCTATTGGAGCTAAAGGAATGGGTACGCCACATGATAAATGAAGCAGAAAAGAACGGTGACATCTGCAAGAGAAACCAATTCCTTGCTTTGCAAGCATAGCTCCTCTAATTACTGATGTACTTAATGCAAAATTCATCATGACACTTGAGAAAACTTTTTATATGATGACACCATTTTGTGTCTGTTTATCACGAGATTCATGTTGATAAAAGAAGTTTTCAAAATTTCTTTTAGCCATGTTAATTTTGTGATGAAGGAGGAAAAAACATGCAAACAGTACAACGCTTTGAGGACTTACCCCTTAGTCCAGAAATCTTAAGGGGCATAAAGGAATTGGAATTTCAAGAACTCTTTCCTATACAAGCGCAATCCATAATTCCACTTTTGCAAGGAAGAGACGTGATTGGGCAAGCACATACTGGAACGGGAAAGACCGCTGCGTTCGGCATCCCCATGCTTGAGCGGTTGCAACGCGAGGACAGACACGTTCAGGGCTTGGTGTTAGTGCCCACTCGTGAACTCGCATTACAGGTTGCGGACCACATCAGCCACTTCGGTAAGTACACGCCCTTGAAAGTCATACCCATCTACGGAGGCGAATCAATTCAAAAACAGATACTTGCCTTGCAGCGAGGGGTGCAGGTAGTTGTGGGTACACCGGGTCGAGTAATAGACCACTTGAAAAGAGGAACGCTCAGACTCAACACGGTGAAGGTTGTTGTTCTGGACGAAGCCGATAGAATGCTCGACATGGGCTTCAGAGACGACATCGACTACATACTCGCCAGAGTGCCCACAAACCGACAACTCAGTCTTTTCTCCGCTACCATTGACTCTTCGGTGATGGAAATCTCTCAAAGATACATGGACAATCCAGAAAAAATCTTGGTGAGCAAAGATGAGATCGCGCTTCCACAGATAACTCAACTTTACACTGTTGTAAACCCGCGAGGCAAATTCGAAGTTTTGTGTAGACTAATAGAAAAAGAAAGCATTAAGCGAGCCATCGTGTTCTGTCGAACTCGAGTAGGAGCCGCTAGGCTTGCAGACAAACTGCGCTATTATGGCTATGACGCAGAAGCTATACACGCTGATCTTAGTCAAGCGCAGCGAGAGGCAATCATTAACGCCTTCAGAAGTCACCGTATTCGCTTGTTGGTAGCCACAGATGTTGCGGCTAGAGGCTTGGACATTGAAGCCATTACACATATCTTGAACTATGACGTTCCCTTCGATGCACTGATGTATTTTCACAGAATAGGTCGAACCGCCAGAGTTGGAAAAGAAGGAACAGCCATAACATTAGTGGCGTACGGCGAACTGTCGGAACTCGAAAGGATACAGACTCTGACAAAGACGAGAATTGAAAGAATTGAATAGAGTAACTGTGTTTGCGAAAAGAAAAAAATCAACGCGGTTTCAGTTGACTCGGTCGTTCAGATTGAAAACGCAAGTGAAACCAAGTTTCGCGGTGAAAACCAACTGAGGCTTGGGAAAAATGGAAAATTAAACGTGATTGAAAATGCTAGCTTTCCTTAGTCGAGGGGAGTTGAGAAGAGTTTCTCAAAAGTGCCGTTGGATATGGAAACAAGAATTAAAGTATCGAAAAAGTCAAGAAAAAAAGTCATCAGCGGCTTCAAAGTATCGCCTGCTCCAATGCAAAGACATCCAGAAAATTTGAGAAAAAGGGAATAAAAAAATTGTGAACGAACATCATAAGTACGCCATGTGCGCGTGTGGGAG